>AUXO013356988.1_pt1 | contig 11009 bp, 2 predicted proteins | sample 768731 | NCBI WGS metagenome assembly AUXO01 (sample SAMN02715735, study PRJNA202380) | gut metagenome | biome: sheep rumen | host: Ovis aries | place: New Zealand: Palmerston North
ACATATTTCAACTCTGGTTTTATGGACAATGCAGGTATTATTGACCATATTTCACAAAACCAAAAATTTGTTTTTCGTATTGCGTATGCAACCGCTAATGCAAAACTTAAAAAACGTGAAGATTTAATTGTTCCTGAGAATCCAGCAATTCGTGCATTTGTAGCTTACTATGAAGAACCCAATGGCGCGAAAGGGTACTTAAATAATGATTTTTACCGCCAAGTTAAACCGCAAGAAATTATTATGCAGTTTGACGGAGAATGGGTAAAAGATAATCCAACTATTACTGGTGGTACTTTTTCAACTACAACCATAAAAGACGAAGACACGGGTGAAGAAACCACAGTAATTGATTATAAAAATTATATAATTAATAATGTCGTACAAGAACCTACTACTAATTCTGTTTATAAAGTAGAAGGAGATAGTACTGAATATGTTTGGGATGTAGAGCAAGCTAAATATGTAGTAAAGACTAGTTCTAATTTTATTGACTATTATCGCACCATAGCTAAGGCTAAGATGCCAGTTACTAATACGAAGATGACTGATCCACAAGTTAGAATCGGTATTTTCCTTTATACTACTGACAGCGCGCTGTGTGCGAAAGACGTATATACATATATATCAGATGTTCAAATTACTAAATGTATATATGATGCTAATGAACAACCAGTTACTATTGGTAATATACCTACGACTACTATTGTTGATACACCAACATATTATGTTAAGCCTAAAGATGGTGCAACAAAAGAAAATACAGATGTTTATTACGATTTAAAGGGTATATCTAATTTATTGTCAGTTGATGTAGGCGATATCAAGCCTATATATAATACTGATTCTGAAAAAATCTTGTCTATCAGTGAAGCTCAATCAAATTGTTTTAATATATTACAAACAATTTGTGAGACTTTTGAATGTTGGCTTAAAATTAAAGTTGACCGTGATGAAAACGGTGGAATTTTGCCAGGTACTAAACGAGTTTCATTTAAAGAGTTTGCTGGTAAAGATAATTTTGCTGGGTTCAAATATGCAATTAATTTAAAATCAATTCAGCGCACTTTAAATAGTGAGGAAATTGTTACTAAGTTAATTGTTGATAATGTACAAAGTGATTACGTTGATGAAGGCGTAATGTCTATACGTAATGCTTCTACTAATCCAAGTGGAGAAGCATATATTATTAATTTAAGCTACTATATTAATAAAGGATTAATAAAAAACGGGCAAGACTGTTTAGATGATTTAAATAAATACTATGCGCGTATGAAAATCTTGAACAATCAACTCAATGAAAAACGCGCACAGAAAGCTAAATTAGAGTTAGCATTAACTGGTCTTAATTCAAATAGAAACGTCTTTACAGAAACAATTTCAGCGGCTACTGATTCATATGCAGAAGGGATGGCTAAATTTGAACAAGCCACTGGTATGAAATATAATGACTATGTTGAAAAATATGGAAGCGTTGAAACATTAGTTACAGTAGCGCCAATACAGCCGTCAGATATGGATAAGACGGTTGTTACAATTCCAACACGTAAATTAATTCCGCTTAATTCTACTAGTTATAATTATGAAGATGGTAAGTACGGTTTCGCTAAGTTCCAAACTGCGCCAACTTATGCCGATCAATATAAAATAGTACCTCTTGGAGATACTGATGAAAAGATTACTTATGTATATCGGGTATTTAAATTTGAAAACGGCGTTTGGGTACAAAAGAAAAGCTGGGCTTCCGAAAATTCTGAATATTTACCTCCTCAATCAAGTGGTATAGAAGCAGTAGCGTGGCATGCAGCAATAGAACATTGTGAGGAAGACGACCACGGCGCGCAGTATATTTCAGACGTTACTTTAGAAGTTAAATTAGATAATTATGGTTATGACTTCTATAATAACAAAAACTATTTAGCGGTTCAACTTGCTCAAGTAGCAAATCCTTCGGTTAAACAATATATACTTTATGAATGGGACGAAGATGGTACTGCTTGGAAAGCTATTTATAATAGTGATAAATTACCTTCAGTTAATGACAATCCAGACTATCATAATGAATGGAGAGAAGCTTGGGGTAATAGAGGGTATGCTCGTCACGGTGAAACTAAACTTAATAATGGCGATTTAACAAATCATGATGCTATTATTGAAATAATTGGACAACTTTATGTAGCTTCTTCAACTATTAATAATTATGCAGGTATTTTAAGTAATTTAAATAAAGAATATGAAGAATTAAAATTACAAATATACGGAGCGGCCGATTATACAGTTACTCTTTCTTCTGCTGATATACCTGATGAAAATGGTAATATTTACCGTTATTCGCGTTTAGCTTTAAACGATTATATAGATGGTTCAGATAGCTTTGAATTTTATTTCCATAAGAATAACGATGTTGAAAACGATAAGGTAAACTATAAATCAAGCGTTAGCGTAAAAGCGTTTGAAGTGTCTGACTTGCCAGAACAATGGTATAGTCATGTAACTATTACTTCTATACCAAAACATTATTCATTAATAGATAATCAATCACAAGTTATAAATATTAATGAAAACATTGCTTTACCAGAACGTGCAAGTATTAATTATAAATTAGTTGCTGACCAAAGTTACAAAGATGCTTATCCAGGTTTGCAAGGCGAGATTGACGAACTTCAAGAACAAAAGAATGCTTATGAGAAAGAATTCTATACAAAATATTCACACTACTTAAAAGAAGGTACTTGGAGTTCTAACGATTATGTTGATGCAGAACTGTATTACCTTGATGCTTTACAAACTTCTGCTAATTCAGCAATGCCAAAGGTTGAATATTCAATTGAAGTGGCTGAGGTAAGCGAATTAGAAGGATTAGAAAATTACATATTTGATGTAGGTGATAAAACCTATATTGAAGATACAGAATTCTTTGGTTGGAGCGATTATTATAGAAATATTCAAACTCATAAAATTAAATATACCGCGCCCGCGCAAGGTACGGAAGATCAATACGAACATTTCCGACAGCCGGCGCGCGAAGAAGTAATTGTTTCACAAGTTGAATGGCATTTAGATGAGCCTGAAACTAATGTGATTACAGTTCAAAATTATAAAACAAGGTTTGAAGATTTATTCCAAAGATTAAGCGCAACTGTACAAACAGTACAGTATAATGAAGCTACTTATGCAAAAACTTCTTCTATTTTAGATGAAAATGGGACGCTTAATCAAAACTTATTAGTTAATGCTTTAGATAGTATTAGTGGTAGTAAATATCCATTAACATCGGATGGGTCAATTATTATTAATGGCGACCAAATCACCATCAAAAATTTGACAAATCCGCAGAAAAGTGTTAAAATAAACAATAGAGGAATAAGTTTTTCAGGTGATGGTGGCGTTACATGGAACGAGGCCATTACTGGTGATGGTGTTAATGTAGATGCTGTTCATGCAGGTACTTTAAATACTAATGAAGTTGTTATTGGAGATAGTAAAAATCCTAGCTTCCGTTGGGATGCTTATGGATTGAACGCTTATCGGTTACGTAATACAGATGAGCCTTATGACTTGACTACTTATGTACGTTTTGATCAATACGGTCTTTATGGCGTTCAAAACGGCATTGATTACAAAGCAAAATCACTTGCTGATGTGAAAGATAAAGCTCAGTTCGGTTTAACTTGGGACGGATTCTTTATTAAAAACTCATACGAAGGCGGTGGTTTAGTAGAAATTACTTCTGATAATGACTTTAGAGTATTAAACGACCCAACAAATCAAGGAAGCCTTCAAGAAAAGATTAAAATAGGTGCGCTTGAATGGGGCGAAGGAATTACTAGTCCTAATGCAGAAGGCGCGACTGCATTGCCAACACTTTATGGAATTAGAATAAAGAATGATGCTGGCGCAGAGGTTATGAAAACGGATGATGAAGGTAATATTACTATTACTGGAACCATATATGCTAATGCCGGTGAAATTGGCGGTATGAGCGTAGATAATGATCGTTTACGTATGGACCACATCGTACTTAAGCCTGGTACTGGTATTTATTCTGATTGGGGAGACACAAGTTCTTATCCATTTATTATTTCCGATGAAGATGGTAGTGCGACCTTTAATAATGTAACTGTACGTGGTGCTATAAAAACAAGCGTATTTGAATATGAAGAAATTCAAGCTGTTGGCGGGGCGTTTTTATTTAGACCATCAAGTTCAGTTAGTAAAGTTCAAATAGATGGAAATGATTTAATTTTTACTGCAGAAAAGCCGTTATTATTTAAGGTTGGTTCTTATGTAAAAATTAGTAACTACACTAGCGATAGCGCAGGCGATACAGTTACTCCAGATGAGTTGAATGGATATGGATTAACTTATATTTATCCAATTGAAAGCATCAACGGGAAACTGATTAGATTAACAGGTGCAGCAGAGATTATCAACGATGGAGTTGCTACACTTGATGATTTAGCTGGTGGCGCGCTCATTGATATGGGTAATGAAGCTGGAACATCAAATTATGGAATTGGAATTAACAGTTCTGATGGTTTCATTAATTTACCACCGCGCGCGATTAGTTTATTTGAAACAACCGTTCATCCGAATCAGACTCCGAAGATTTCATATAATTATAGGGGAATACTTGGGACACTACCGGATGAACGTGTAAATAATTTAAATGTAAATAGTTCAATTTATCAACAACTACGAGGTACACAAGGTATATATACAGATAATATGTATCTTGGTAATAATAAATCATATCTTGCTTATTATACTGATAATCAAGGTAATAAACAATTCCGTATCGCTGGAGCCGATATTGTATTTACTTACGATGATGGGCACGGCGGTACGACAGAAAAAACATTAGATGAAAGAATTGAAGAAATTGAAGCTGGAGAAGGAGCTGATGCTGCAGTTCTAACTATTGATTCTAGTGAAGGAAATGTTTTTAGAGATAATCAAGGCAGTACTCAATTAACAGTTACGATTTTCTTCGGTCCTAATGTGATTGTAAATTATGAACAATTAGTAAGGGCGTTTGGTGTTGGCGCATATCTTGAATGGGAATACAAAGACAACACTAGTGCTTGGGTAACGTTATTAGCGTCTGACCCACGAATTAGTGATAATGGTTTTACTGTTTCACTAGATGCACAAGATGTATATAATAAAGCTAATTTTAGATGTAAATTAGTAGTTTAGGAGGAATAAAATGGGTATTAAAGCTCAAAATCAGGTTACGATTTTAGATATAACAGACGCTTATTCAGTTATTCTATCTAATGAGAATCAAACTTTTAGAGAAAATGCTTATGATGCTGGGGTGCCGAGTGGTACGACTACTACTACAACTGTTTATTCATATAGAGGTAGTACTAATGTTTATAGTTACTTAAGCGCGCCAGTAACAGAGACAATTGGTGGACAAACACATACATGGATTGCTAAATCCACGGAAGCAGATCAGGATTTACAGTTGACAATAAATATTCCAGCTGGTTTAAAAACTAGTGGAAGTATTACAATTCCAATTGAACTATATGAAACAAGCAATACTAGTGGCGATCCATTAGTTACAGTATATAAAACTTTTTCATATAGTGTAGCACGTTACGGAAGTACAGGTACGCCAGCAACTATTTATGAGTTGGAATATACGGGGACTCTATTTAATTTTGATAATGCAACTGGTGCATTTTTAAACCCGTCTTCAATTACTATTACTGCTAGTTCGCAAACAGGGACGAATGCAAAGCAAGCTTATACTGGTGGTACGATTACAGTAACCCCATATACTGCTACAGGAACAGCGGGCACTCCTCAAACACACTCAACTTCAATTGTTATTACACCAAGCCGTACTGATGGGCAGCCTGATTATCTATATTATATAGCTACTTTAACGATTAACAATAATGAAGTAGATAGGCAAACCATCGGTATTAATCGTCAGGGCGCGAATGGAGAAAACGCATATAATATAGATATTACAAGTTCTAATGGTTTTACCTTTAAAAATACTACAGTAAGCACAGTATTAACTGCTCATGTGTATAGCGGAGGAACAGAGCTTACTCAATCTGATTTAAACGCACTAAATATGCAAATTAATTGGTACGAAGGAGCGTCAACTACAGCGGTATCTTCTGGTATGACTAGAACCTATACTTCACAAGCAGTAACAGATGTTCTTAACGTAACTGCAAAATTAGAGGATAAACCAAGCAATTAAAGGAGGGCAATATGGCTAATTACGGACAATCTAGTTGTACGTTAAGTACAATTACAGATGTAGAAGCGGTATATACATACTACTACTTAGCCAGCTCTACTATTACTGTTGCAGAAGCACCTAAGGATAACATAAATCCACCTGGTGCTTCTACTATTACAGTAATAAGTGATGGAAATGAATATATTTGGCAAATTACTGAGCCAGAATTAGATATAGAAGACGATGTTATTAGAACAGCTGTAGGACGTTTATATCTTATAGAGTGTGTAAAATTTTCAAATGGAACCTATGATTGGGGTCCATTAATGACTTCATCTACATATGCCGCAGCGAAGGCAGCCTACAACTTATCAAGTCAGGCTATCGCGGCCGCGCAAAGTGCGGTTGAAGAAACCGCTTTATTAGGTGGACATTTCATTTATAATAGTAATTGGCAAACTAGTCAAACTCCTCACAGTGCAAACGTTGTGCAGACGGTAGAAAAAAATGGTACTGACGTTAGTACTGATCCGACCAAGTGGGATTATAATGTACATATAGGTGCAAATGGTATTAAATTAAGGAATAATGAATCAGTTCTATCTGAATGGTTAACAAATGCACTTAGATTTTATCATCCTGGTACTACAAATAAGGGGATGGAACTTTCTAACAACACCTTAAAATTTTATGATTCTACTGGTACTGTCGCGCAAGCAACATTTGGAGGAACAAGAGCTACTGTTAGTGGTACTATTAATGCTTACAGCGGACAATTCGGTTCTAGCTCAAATAACTTTTGGGTTATTGATACTTTTTACAATGCAGATAATCAACAGAATTATTCATCATTACATAGTAAAGGTGAGTCTTTTATTCAATTAGGTGATACAAACACTTGGACACTTGCAACTGATAAAATCAATTCTAGTTGGAGATATATGTCTACGAGTGCAGATGGTATAACTAATCCATTTCTTTTTAGATATAAGCGTTTTGGAACTACTACTAATGACGGTTATTATGATTATGGGTTGCATATTCCTACTGTTTTAAACACCTCTGATCAAAATACAAAACTATTAGCAGATAAATTTTTATACATTCGTCACGCAGATTATGTAACTGATTCAAACCTTGGTAATTTAAATGACGATAGCGAATGGACTTATCCATTTTATGTTGATAGTCAAGGTAACGTAAGAGCTACCGCATTTTATATAGGCACGTCAAATGTACCTGTAGGCGGTGGCGCAGGAACGGTAGCAGAACGATTAACCCAAGGATATGGAAATGCTACAACACCTGTTTATTTTGATAGTAATGGTAGACCGGCAGTCACAAATTTAGATTCAGTTTACTTGTCATTAACAGGAGGAACTGTTACTGGAGCAACAACTTTTGGAAGCTCAGTAACTATGGATGAAGCCACCGTTGGAGATTTAGTTGTTAATGGTGCGGCTTCATTTACTAATGGCTTAATTGGTGATTTACAAGGTAATGCAGATACAGCTACAAATGTTGAATGGTCTGGAGTATTAAATAAGCCAACCACTTTAAGTGGATATGGTATCACAGATGCACTTTCTAATTCTCTTAAGGGAGCTAACAATGGATTGGCTGAGTTGGACAATACTGGGAAAGTGCCTTCTAGTCAGTTACCAAGCTATGTAGATGACGTATTAGAATATGCTAATAAAGCAAGCTTTCCAGCTTCAGGAGAAACTGGAAAAATTTATATAGATAAATCCGACAATAAAACCTATCGTTGGGGTGGTAGTAGTTATACAGAAATTAGTGCCAGCCTTGCGCTTGGAGAAACTTCTTCAACAGCTTATCGTGGTGATAGAGGTAAAGTCGCCTACGATCACGCAACGGCAAAAGGTAGCGCTTTTACAAGTGGTTTGTATAAGATTACAACAAATTCTGAAGGACACGTAACTGCCGCAACAGCCGTTGAGAAGTCTGATATAACAGCTTTGGGTATTCCAGCGCAAGATACAACTTATTCATTTAGTGCAAATAATCCAACTTTAGCTTGGGGAACAGAATCTACTATTGGAACGGCAGGTAGCACCACTTATAAAGTTACAATGCCTAGTAATCCAAATACAGATACAAAAGTTACTCAAACAAATACGACGGGCACAAACGCAGAATATAGAGTGCTATTTTCTGAAAACGCTAACGATACTACACAAACGGTTGGCGCTAGAAAAAATACAAACTTTAAATATAACCCATCAACTGGTGCTGTTACAGCCACAACTTTTATTGGTAATTTAGCTGGAACGGCGACAGGAAATTTAACAAGTGATTCATCTCTTGCGTGGAGTAAGATCACAGGCGCGCCAACAACGTTAAGCGGGTACGGTATTACTGATGTAAATATTAGTAATAATGGAGTTATTACTTTAGGAAATAGTACGATTACTCCTTTAACTAGTCATCAAGATATTAGTGGAAAAGCGGATAAAAGTTCTACAGTTACAAATGTAGCATATAATTCTACAAGCAAAAAAATTACTAAGACAATTAATGGAACTACATCTGATGTTGTAACAGTTGCAACTTTAAAAACTGATTTAGCTTTAAGTAAAAGCGATGTTGGTTTAGGAAATGTATTAAATTATGCTCAAGTTACTGGCATTGGTTCTAATGATGGTAAATTAAGAGTATATAAGGGTGAGAATTATGAAGATGTAGAAGTTGAAATAGTTGCTACAGAATCTACAACAGCAGTCTCTGCTTCTAAGTTATCTTCTTATGGTGGTGCAAATAATAGGCCGATTTATATTCCATCCGCCGGCGCCAATCAAGGAAAACCGGTTGCTATTGATTATGAAATTAATAAATCGGTTCCTAGTAATGCGGTTTTTACAGATACAACTTATACATTTACAAATGGTACAAATGGATTTACAGTAACTCCAAGTGGAGGTACGGCTCAAACTGTAACAGTTACTCCGTCAATTGCTAATAATGTAACTGGTAGTGGCACTAGTGGTTCATTGGTAAAATTCAGCGGTGCTAATACAGTTACTAATGGACCTGTGCTTGGCTCAGATACGACTAAATTCCTTAATAATAAAGGTGAGTGGGCAGTACCAGGAGGTACATATGAATTAAATGTAGCTAAATACAATACTTTAGGTGGAGTGAAGCCTGCGTATAGTTCAACCGGAGCAGCGGTTTTAACTACCGCCGCAGCAACAAATACATCAACTCCTACAATTGCAACTAAGACTACAACTAGTGGTAGGTATTATGCGGTTGAAACAGATAAAAACGGAGTTTTATTTGTAAATGTACCTTGGACGGATACTACTTATACTATTCCTACAGTGACTCAATCGGCTACAACTGGTATTTCTATTGCCAGTCATAAAACTGAAACTATTACTGGAGTTGGTGGGACAACTACAGTTTCAAAAGTTACTATTGGAGAACACGCCACTGATTATGGAGTAAAAACAATAGGACAATTTACGCAAGGAACAGATACATTTGTTGCCAATACACCTACACGCGTTGATACTTCAAAATTTAATGGTGGCTCATATTCACACTCAGGATTTACTGGAGGTTCATATACACATTCAGGATTTACAGGTGGCTCGCTACAAATAAATTATGTTGAATCAGATTTACGATTAGACATAGCTTTTCAGGCGGCGGCCTATGGTAATGATAATTTCACTCCAGCTACTTATGGTACAGATACATTTGTTGCTGCTAGTTTAGGTAACGGTTTTTATACAGTTGGAACTGCAGCGACATTTACACAGGGAACAGATAATTATACTCCTCCAACTCTTGGTAGTAAAATTCCTACGGTTGCATCTGAAGCTGTTACTGTTGCACAAGCCGCCAGTTCAGCTACAACGGTAGTTACAAGTGGTACACATTCAATTACTGATAATGGACATACACATAACATTTAAAAGGCGGAGTAATCCGTCTTTTTTATTTATTCGTTTGTCAAAAATTTGACTTATATATAGATTTGTGCTATACTATAGATAGTAGAAAATAATAATTTATTAAACGTATAGTGCGGCGGTTCGTTGATGGATGCACAGGGGCGGTCCGGCCACCATGGATGGTAGGGAAGTTAGTATAGATTGGAGGGAAAGGAGATATGAGTTTACAGGTTTGGTTGCCGTTGACAAAGGACTTGAGGAATCAGGGGTTAAATGGGATTTCTGTTACTTCTACTGGTACTATTACTTTAAATGATAGTGGAAAATTAGGCAAGTGTTATAAAACTAGTAATACTGGATTTATAGATTTAAAATATGCTGGGACACAAATCAACACAGGTAGTATTTCTTTATGTGGATGGTTTAAATTTAATAAATCTGAATTAGCTGCGACTTGGAGCAGTTATTCTTTTGATAGTTCTCACCCTTATCCTACTGGTAATTTAATTGGTAATAATAGCTATGGTGGGGTTGGATTAATTTGGTATACCAATAGTTTAGCTTCTGGGGCTGCCTTTACGTCTTTATATGTAGCTTGTTCTATTCGTAGTACCGCAAATGGCGCAAGAATTACTAATGTTGCTACAATTCCTTTTGATACATGGGTACATTTGGCTTTAGTATTTAATAAAACCACTAAAGCTTTAGAATTGTGGATGAATAGCGAATTAAAAGTAACTAATACTATGTTAGATTTTGATGATGCTAGATCAGATAGCTTAAAATTAAATTATAGTGCTGTTTGGGGAGGTAATGGCCCGAGTTACAATATTCCTTTTTATGTTAATGATGTACGTATTTATGATCACGCTCTC
>AUXO013756497.1_pt1 | contig 11009 bp, 6 predicted proteins | sample 768731 | NCBI WGS metagenome assembly AUXO01 (sample SAMN02715735, study PRJNA202380) | gut metagenome | biome: sheep rumen | host: Ovis aries | place: New Zealand: Palmerston North
GTGTAGGATGTGCAGTATTTTCAGCCATTGACCAGTATGGAATTGAAATGTCATCCCAAAAATTTGAAGGATAAGTGTTGCGGAAATTTCCTTCTTCAGTTTCTTCCCAGTCTTTTGGTTCCCCGTCTTTTTTATACGGAGCAACTACCCGACGACGGATTTTTACATCTTCAACGTTAAAAGTATAATCATCACTCAGCGTGCAAAACCAGATATCTTCCATTCCATTTTTCCAGTTTGATTTTGCACCTCTGCCCTTTTCACGCTGCCAGGTAATTCTGTTTTGAATTTTAAAATGCTTTTTTAATTCAAGACCGATGATGCAGCTTGAAATCCAGTCACAGCAAACATAAACAGAAGCATTTGGTTTTAAAAGAGGCTTGCAAAGTTCAATCCAGCTGCGGGTATATTCAGCATAAAATTCATCGCTCGTCTGCTTAAATTTATTTCCGTGAAAATCTTTGTTAAGGTTGTAAGGCGGATCTACAATCAGAAGGTCAACAAACTGATTCGGAAGTTTTTTCAAAACCTCAAATGTATCACCGTGAATTGTTTTATCAATGATGGAATTTAAATCTGCATTCTCACTGACATGAATGCACTGCTTCAAATATTCTGCACCTTCTTCTACAGAAAGATCGATTGTCTTGTTTCGTTCCGCTTTCATGAAATCAATTATATTAAATGAAGAAATTTTAAACAGTCCTAAATTCAAAATTCTCAAAAAATAATAAAATTGGCTTCCAGTCGCGTTGAGCATTACAAAACCGATGCTCAACACTCCCTCGCGCCAATTTCATTATGTCTTAAAAAAAATCGAAGTTAAGACTAAACAATATAATACTATCAAACTTACAAAATTATTTTACGACGAAGTTTACCATTTTACCTTTGACAACGATTACCTTTACGATTTCCTTGCCTTCAGTAAATTTTTTGTATCCCTCTGTTTCAACAGCACGAGCTTTCAAAGTTTCGTCATCTGCATCAGCGGCTGCTTCAAACTTATCACGAAGCTTTCCGTTGATCATAACAACAAATTCCTTTGTATCTTCCTTGCAGTATTCTTCGCTGAATGTTGGCCAAGGCTCATAAGCATTTGTCTTTGTGTGACCAAGCTTTTCCCAGAGTTCTTCACCAAGATGAGGAGCATACGGGCTGAGCATAAGCACAAATCCTTCCCACATTGCCTTAGGCATTTTTTCAACTTTTGATGCTTCATTTATGAAAATCATCATCTGGCTGATTGCAACGTTAAAGTCAAGATTTGCAGTATCCTTTGTAACTTTAGCAACTGTTTTTGCATAAGTCTTGCGAAGTTCAACAAGAGCTTTATCTTCAATTTTTGCAGTGATATCAATATCTGCCATAGGCTTTTCACTGATCTGCCAGACTTTATCAAGGAAGCGGTTGATTCCAACAAGTCCCTGTGTATTCCATGGCTTTGAAACTGTAAGAGGTCCCATAAACATTTCATACATACGAACACTGTCTGCACCATACTGATCAATCATTTCATCAGGATTTACAACATTCTTCAAAGACTTAGACATTTTTGCGATGATCTGTTCAACTTCTTCACCGGTTGCCTTTTCAAAATATTTTCCGTCTTTTTCTTCAACTTCATCAGTTGGAACAAGAGTTTTATTTTTACGCTGGAAAGCAAATGAAGTAATAAGTCCCTGATTAATAAGACGCTGGAACGGTTCCTTTGTTGAAACTACTCCGCAATCATAAAGAACCTTATGCCAGAATCTTGCATAAAGAAGATGAAGAACTGCATGTTCAGCACCACCAACATATAAATCAACAGGCATCCAGTATTTTTCTGCTTCTTTAGAACAGAATGCATTATTATTTTTTGGATCAAGATAGCGCAGATAGTACCAGCATGAACCGCCCCACTGAGGCATTGTGTTTGTTTCGCGTTTTGCATCTTTTCCGCACTTAGGACACTTGCAGTTAACCCATGAATCAATTGCAGCAAGCGGAGATTCACCTGTACCAGTCGGCTGATATGATTTTACATTTGGAAGTTCAACAGGAAGCTGATCTTCTGGAACTGCAACTGTTCCACAATCAGGACAATGTACAAGAGGAATCGGTTCACCCCAGTAACGCTGACGGCTGAAGATCCAGTCACGAAGCTTATAGTTTACTGTTGCCTTTCCGATTTTTCTTTCACCAAGGAATTCAATCATTTTTGCGATGGCATCTTTTTTGTTAAGGCCATCAAGGAATTCAGAGTTTACGTGGATTCCATCCTGAGTCCATGCCTGCTTCTGTACATCAACTTCTGACTTAAGAACTTCAATAATAGGAAGATTAAACTTCTTTGCAAATTCCCAGTCGCGGTCATCGTGTGCAGGAACAGCCATGATTGCACCAGTTCCGTAAGAAATCAAAACATAGTCTGCAATCCAGATTGGAATCTTTTTTCCATTTACAGGATTGATTGCATAACTTCCTGAGAATACACCAGTTTTATCTTTTGCAAGATCTGTACGCTGAAGGTCAGATTTTTTTGCTGCTTCTTCAATATATTTTTCAACAGCTTCTTTCTGTTCTGTAGTTGTAATCTTTTTTACTACAGGATGTTCAGGAGCAACAACCATATAAGTTGCACCAAAGAGTGTGTCACAGCGTGTTGTGTAAACTGTAAGTTTTTCTCCAGCGTGTCCGTCGATTTCAAAATCAACCTCTGCACCGAAAGATTTTCCGATCCAGTTGCGCTGCATTGCCTTTACACTGTCCGGCCAGTCAAGATCATCAAGGTCTTCAAGAAGGCGTTCTGCATATTCTGTAATTTTAAGAATCCACTGACGGATTGTTTTATGAGTTACTACTGCACCACAGCGTTCACATTTTCCTTCTTTAACTTCTTCATTTGCAAGACCTGTAAGACAGCTTGGACACCAGTTGATTGGAGTTTCTGCTTCGTAAGCAAGTCCCTTTTCGTAGAGCTTAAGGAAAATCCACTGAGTCCATTTGTAATAATCAGGTTCACAAGTTGAAACACAGCGGTCCCAGTCATAGCTGAAACCAAGAGCTTTAATCTGGCGTGTAAAATTTTCAATATTTGCATTTGTAGTGATTGAAGGATGTGTTCCAGTTTTGATTGCGTAATTTTCTGCAGGAAGACCAAATGCATCATACCCCATCGGATGAAGAACATTGTAGCCGTTCATGCGGAGATAGCGGCAGTAAATATCTGTTGCTGTATAACCTTCCGGATGTCCTACATGAAGTCCGGCTCCTGATGGATAAGGAAACATATCAAGAACATAACGTCTTTTGTCTGCAGGAAATTTTTCATCTTCTGTTACACGGAACGTTTTGTTTTCATCCCAATATTTCTGCCATTTAGGTTCAATGTTTTTGAATGGGTATGCCATATTTTTTCTCCTGAAATAATTATTTAGCCATAACTTCGAGTTTCAGTATACTATTATAAAAAATTGACTTCCGGTCATCTTGAGCGTAACAAAACCGATGCTATCGCATCTACATGCTGTTTATTGCAAAGGAACCATTCACTTTGTCGCTTCGCGACATCAACAAACAGAATGTTTTCGTTCTACTCAATACTTCCTCGCGTCAATTTTATTAAATCTATAATAACTCTAAAACCCGTCATTCACCTAAATATTTTATAAGTAAAAATGCACCGTAAGAGGGACATCTGTTTTACCATCAATAAAAAAATGGGAAATGCCACTTACGCGGATTTCCCACAATTATAGTGATTTGCTTAAAAATTGACAATTAAGATAATTTTACAATTTACTTTTCGGTTCGCCACAAATCAATGAATTCAATCATGTACTGCTGAACGTCGCAAAAGTATTTTTTCTGGAATTTACAGGCTTCAACTCCAATAAAACGGAAATGCCAGCTTTCCCATCTGTAGCCTGTAATATCTTCATAATTTTTAGGGAACGAGAGAGACCAGCCATATTCTGCAGCATGCTTATAAACCCATGCACCTTCAGGAGTTTCTGCAAAAGCATCATCAACAGGAGCAAAATCCATTGCACATCCAAGCTGATGTTGACTTGTACCAGGTCGTGCACTTTCACGCTCTGCCTCTTCAAGCCCGTCAACTCTTACCCAGTAATCAAAAAGATTTTTCTGATATTCATAAGAGCGGTATGTGGAACTTACTGTAAGATTTACACCATCTTTTTTCGCAGCCGCTGCCATTACACCAAGAGCATCATAAGCAGGTCTTCTTAAGTTCAGATTATTTTTGTTAACTGAATAATTTTCGTTTGACTCAAGGTGAATCATATCACGTGGAACTTCATTTGCACCAACTTTATGAGTCTTATCAATCAAAAACAAGAGGCTCAAATTATCACCATCATTGTATTTTTCATCTGCCTCAAGAACAATTTTCAAATCCTTAAGGAATTTTTCTTTATCGCTGATTTTAATTTCTTTTTGTGCTCGTTCACTCATCTTTGAAAGCACACGATCAATTTTTTTAACTTCAGGTGATTCCGTCTCCTTACCGCTGACTTTCTGCTTTGGAGCGGCCCCTGCTTTTTTACAGCATATAATCGAACAGATAGAAGCTATAATTACTATTGCAAAAGACTTACGAAGCATTTTATGAAACCTCAGTTACTGAATGAATTATATTCAGCATATCCATAAATCCTGTTTTATCAAGCGCATGACGCACAGGTTCAGACGGACTCATTATATAAAATTTTGTTCCGCTGTCGAGTCCTTCATTATGAGCTGCAAGAAGCACACCTACGCCTGAAGAATCAATCTGAATGATTTCCTCCATTTTTACAACAACATTAAAATCAGGAATATAGCTGTAAACCTTTTCCTGGAATTCTGTGAGGGTATATGAATTGAGAGCACCTGAAATGTCCAGGTACATATAGTTTGAACCAATTTTTTCACTTAATGTAAGCTGATCCATTATTTATTGCCTCCAACATATTTAAATACCAGAATTGTAATATCGTCTTCAAGTTCCTTAGAAGTAAAACTCTTAAGGCTTTCATATGTAAACTTTGCAAGACGGTCTGCAGTATAAGTCTGATTTTCTGTAATTGCTGTAGAAACTCTTGACTTGCTGAAAATATCACCACGAAGAGAACGTGAATCAATCAGCCCGTCAGTACAAATAAATACAATGTCACCTTCCGTAAGCTTGATCTTCTTTACTTTTACATAAGGAGTAATATCTTTTACGAAACCAAGAATATGACCTTCACCCTGAACTTCAATAACATTGTTATATGCTTTTGAATAAACAAAGATTGCCGGTGAACCACAGTTGATGTAATACATTGTGTTCGATGCAAAATCCATAAGACCAAAAGTTCCAGAGAAGAAAATTCCCTTTGGAAGATTATCGCGTACAAAAGCATTAACTTTTGCAACAAGCTTTTTAAAGTCTGTTGTTTCAGCAAGGAACGTTCTGATGATGGACTTAAGAATGACCATACTCATGGAAGCGGCAATACCCTTTCCTGATACAGATCCGATTACAAAAATGTGTCTTGAATCTGTAAGACGGATAAGATCAACAAATTCACCACCGATGTTATGTGCAGGAACCATGAGATATCCTGTGTCAACTTTCGGATTATTGATCAATTCCATATTTTCCTGAATTGAAGTAATAATCTGTCCTGACATGCGGATTTCGCGGTTAACAGTTCCGACAACAGTTTCATTCATAATATTCTTTACGTAGTATCCTACAACAAAGAAATTAGAATAGAACTTTTTGAATACTGCAAGATCATAATTTGAATAAACGTTTTTGCTACTCTTTTTACCAAGAAGGAACAAACCGATAATCTGGCGGCCTTCTGCAAGAATTATGAATGCATCACAATCAGCCTTATCCATAAAAGCAAGAACATCATTTTTGATTTTTAAGTAAGCACTGTTTCTTTCAACCATTTCGCGGAAAACAATCTGCTGATTATTGTTCATAAAAAGGTCAAACATGAAAGTATTTGCAACCAGAGGCTTCTGATTTTTTTCATCAGCTGCTTCATCATCCTTTTGTGCAGAATCCCAGACTTTTTCAAGAGAACCGTTTCCATCATCAATCATGATTTTGAGAGATGAAGTTGTTACATACTTTTTAAGAATCTTAAACACATAAGCAACAACATTCTCCGGACTTCTTTCAAATTCAATCGAAGTAATATCTGCTTCAAAAGCATCTGCATAACGATTGTCACGAAGAAATTCAGAATTCTTTACTTTATTCTTAACAAATACAGAAAGAGCAAGAAGAATCAAAGCTGTAACACTATAGGCTATAAAGAAAATTTCCTTATCTTCAGATGCAACAGGCCACAATCCGATGAAAACAAGACCTGCAACAATACTAGGAATTACAAACTTAAAAACAAAACGTGCAGTTCCACGAAGCATGTAATTCTTATCCCAGACTTCATCCTTAGAAGTTGTAACAGTAAAGAAATACACAATTACAATATATCCGGCTATTGTGCTCATAGATAATGCAGGCTGATATTCACCGGCCTTCTGGAAATATTCAATCACCAGCCATGAAAAAACAAATCCAAGCACATTGATTCTTATATTCTGCTTTACCAGCTTACTTTCAACATTTTCAGAGCGGACAAGCACAAGAAGACAGACAAATGCAGGGATAACCATTCTGTACAGAATATTATAAGCTACAACCCATGGAAGCTTGAGACCGTTTTCCTCTTCTGAGATAAGGCTTGAAATAAAATTATATCTTCCGTCTTTTGTAACTACAGTTCTGATTATAGAATTTGGAATAAAGAAAATCATGTAAATTGCAAGAAGGAAGAAAAATGTCTGAAACAAAATAATCAGCTTATTCTTTTTATAATTCGGGTACAGCAAAAGATAATTACAGCTCAAAATGCTGAACCAGCCTGAAAGAACAAGCAGAATTCTTGCAAGGAATGTTCCAATAAAATCATATTTAGAGAACATAAAAAGATTTACGACACCAGAGAAAGCAAACAAAAGTGAAAGAACGATTACCAGATTTACAAGATAACCGTTGTTCTTTACCTGCTTAACTCTTTTATCAAGAATAAAGGAATAAATAAATAAAAGGGCTGCAATGCCAAAAGTCAAAATATTCAAATACATAATTATCTACCTACCTTTGCTACCAGCATTGTAACGTCATCTCTAAGTTTCTTTCCGCCGTTGTATTCCATAATAAGATTTACAACATCGTCAATAAATTCTTTTGGAGTTTTATGTGCACTTGATTTAATTGTATTGTCGTACAAATCAGTATCTCCAAGTTCAACGCCTTCATCATTCATTACTTCAGAAACACCATCGGAAGCCATAAGAATTACGTCATCACGGAAAAGCTTCTGTTCTGCAACTTCAACTTCATCAATATCAATAATACCAACAAGAGAACAGTTCGATTCAAGAGGGCGGATTCTGTATCCTGAAGGAGAGTTTGTAATAATAAGAGGGTCTGACATAGATGCATTTACATAATTGATTACCATTTTTTCAGTATCAACAACACCGATGAAAACAACAGTATATTTATCCTGGAGCTTCATGCCCTTAATAGCCTTATGAACAGCACGAATCATTCCTGCAAGATCTTCTTTGTCTTCAAGGATTTTTACAGTGTTCATAACAAGACCCATGACAAGAGCTGCGGCAAGACCTTTACCTGAAACGTCACCAAGCATAAGAAGAGTCTTTGTTGGTGTAATTGGAAGAACCGTATAATAGTCTCCGGAAACGTTAACCAGAGGACGGAAATATGCCGCAAGCTGAAGTTTGTCGATTTTAGGCATTACTGGAGGAAGGAATGACTTCTGTGTATCAGCAAGCTGCTTCCATTCCTTTGAAAGAGATGCAATTTCAGAAAGATTTGCAATTGTTTCTGCACGAGAGATAAAGCGTGAAAACTCATCGAAAAGAGTCTTAAATGCTACATATTCAAAAAGTCTTGTGTAGCGGCAGAAAACATAAAGATGCTTCTGCTTAAAAGAAAAGAAAAATCCGCGCGATTTTGAAACTCTTGAAACGATACCAAGATTTTCTCCAAGATAATAGATTCCGTCGTCCCAGAAATTTGAAAAGTTCAGGTCAAGAGTATCCATTGTTTCTTTCATGCACGAAAGTCTGTCAGGGCTGTTATATAGAACATATTTTTTCTTGCGGTCAACAAAAAGAACAGTACAATCGCCCTTTACTTCAAGAATATTTGCAATGGAATCATAAAAATCATCCAGGGAATAGCAGAATCGAAGCTTATTTGCAAATTCAGTAAGGATTCCTGTTTCACCAGAATAAAGCGAACGTCTTTTATTGAAATCATTCCACTTGTTTTTCAAGCCGTTCATCATTAGGGAAAAGACAAAGAAAATGAAAGCTGCAGTTACAAATGCGAACAAAGGTGAGTATGGAGAATTTTCAGTAATAATGGGAATGAATGTAAATGTTGTAAAAATTACACAAACAAACAGCAGGATGTTAATACTGACGAAAGCAAACAGTTTTCTCGTTCTGTACATTTTCTACCTCAAAATTGCAAATATAGACTATATTATATCATACTATCGGCAAAATTGAGGATTTTTTTTAATAAAAGTAGAAATTCTAGTCTTTAAGAGAAGATAAAGGCATCAAATCCGGTGAAGTTTCTGGTTTTTCAGCCTCCATGAACTGCTCCATTGCCTGCTGCATCTGCTTGTTAAGCTTAGAAGGAGTTTTAATCATGATTTTAACGTAAAGATCTCCCTTCTTAGAGCCGCTGTCATCATATGGAACGCCTTCTCCGCGGATTCTCTGGAATGAACCGTGCTGAACTCCTGCAGGAACTTTCATAGTGATTATTCTGCCATCAAGAGTCTTTATATCGATTTTTGCACCAAGAATTGCCTGAGAAATGCTTATAGGAACTGCGCAGTACAAGTTGTTTCTGTCGTCACGCTCAAAGAATCTGTCATCACGCACATTAAGAATGATGATAAGATCGCCGTTTGCACCACCGTTAGTACCTACGTCCCCCATATTATGAAGAGTAATTCTTCTTCCGTTATCAGAACCTGCAGGAATCTTAATGCTGATTTCCTGCTGTTTTACGTAAACGCCACTGCCCTTACATGCATTACAAGGCTTGTCAATTATTGTGCCTTTTCCGTGACAATTTGGACATGTCTGCTGAACTACAAAGAATCCTGACTGTCTGTTTACCTGACCACGGCCCTGACATGTAGGACAAGTTTTTGGTGAAGATCCCGGCTGACCACCTGTACCATGACATTCAGGACAAGCTTCATTTCTGCGGTATACAATATCTTTCTTACAGCCGTAAACAGCTTCCTTAAAATCAATATGAAGGTCATAGCGGAGACTTGCACCATTGTTGTTGTTTTTTCTGCTGCTTCTTGAACCGCCAAAGCCACCAAAGCCGCTTCCGCCGAAAAGATTTTCAAAAATATCAGAGAAACCACCGCCGCCAAAGAGATCACTAAAATCATGGAATGCATGACTGTAACCGCCGCCAGCTCCACCGCCCATTCCATCAAGACCTGCATGTCCATACTGGTCATAAAGCGGACGCTTCTGATCGTCACTCAAGACTTCGTATGCTTCTGTTGCTTCCTTGAATTTTTCAGCTGCAGCCGCATCCCCCGGGTTTCTGTCCGGATGATACTGCATTGCAAGCTTACGGTAAGCTTTTTTTATAGCCTCTTTATCAGCAGATTTGTCAACTCCAAGAACTTCGTAATAATCTCTTTTTCCAGCCATAATTTTCTCTATTAAATAAAGACGGAGCTTCAAAAGTCAAACGATTTTTGAAACTCCTTCCGAATTGTATAAACCGATTTCAGACAATAAAAAATCTTGAAACCAGCATTAAATTAGTTTTTAACTTCAAATTCTGCGTCGTCAGCTTTATCTGCTCCTGCAAAACCAGAAGCGCCACCAGCTGCACCAGCATTTGCTCCAGGATTTGGACCAGCTCCAGCACCTGCACCTGCGGCACCAGCAGCGGCCTGAGCCTTATAAAGTTCTTCTGCCATCTTGTAAGATGCCTGTTTGAGAGCTTCAGACTTAGCCTTGATATCTGCCACATTGTCACCCTTAAGTGCTTCCTTAAGTTCATTCATTGCAGCTTCAATCTTTGTCTTGTCATCTGCAGAAACCTTATCACCGGCATCCTTGAGAGCTTTTTCTGTTGCATAAACGAGGCTGTCAGCTTCATTCTTTGCATCGATTGCTTCACGCTTCTTCTTGTCTTCTGCAGCATTTGCTTCTGCATCTTTTACCATGCGGTTGATTTCTTCTTCTGAAAGTCCGCTTGAAGATGTGATCTGAATCTGCTGTTCCTTACCAGTTCCCTTATCAACAGCCTTAACGCTTACGATACCGTTCTGGTCAATATCAAATGAAACTTCAATCTGTGGAACACCGCGTGGTGCAGGTGGAATACCTACAAGGTCAAAGTTTCCGAGTGTACGGTTCTGTGCAGCCATTTCACGTTCACCCTGAAGAACATGGATGCTTACTGCAGGCTGATTATCAGCGGCTGTAGAGAAGATCTGGCTCTTGTGACAAGGAATAGTTGTATTTCTGTCGATAAGGCGTGTAAATACACCACCCATTGTTTCAATACCGAGTGAAAGAGGAGTAACATCAAGAAGAAGGAGGTCCTTAACATCACCAGTAAGAACACCACCCTGAATTGCAGCACCGATTGCAACTGCTTCATCCGGGTTAACTCCCTTAGATCCTTCTTTTCCGAAGATTGATTTTACGATTTCCTGTACTTTTGGCATACGTGAAGATCCACCAACAAGGAGAACTTCATCAATCTTATCAGGAGTAATATCAGCATCCTTCATAGCCTTCATACATGGTTCACGTGTAGCTTCGAACAAGTGATCTGTCATCTGTTCAAACTGTGCGCGTGTAAGAGTCTTCTGCAAGTGCTTTGGACCTGTTGCATCAGCAGTAATAAATGGAAGGTTGATATC
>AUXO017664540.1_pt1 | contig 11008 bp, 7 predicted proteins | sample 768731 | NCBI WGS metagenome assembly AUXO01 (sample SAMN02715735, study PRJNA202380) | gut metagenome | biome: sheep rumen | host: Ovis aries | place: New Zealand: Palmerston North
TGGCCACGCGCTTCAATATAAATGATTTTATCAAATGAGATTTTTTCCAGATCAGAACCCTGGCCAAGTACAAAATAATCATCAGCTTTTTTCTGACGTTCTTTCCAGACATTATCCAGCAGGTCATTTAAAACTTCAGCCTTTACCGGCTTTAGAATATAACGCACTGCCCCAACCTCATAGCCTTCAATTGCATAGTCTGGAACCCCGGTAATAAAAATGATTACAGCATCGCAGCCCCGTCGCCTCAAAGTTTTTGCCAGTTCCATGCCGTTCATGTTTTTCATCTGGATATCAAAAATCAAAAGATCATAAGGAGCCTTATCTTCACTTTCAAAAAGAAATTGTTCAGAAGAAATGTATGTATCTAACTCAATTGGACAGCCTGCAACAGCCGCCCATTCTTTTACCAGAGAAGTCTCAAAATCAAGAATTACTTTTTCATCTTCACAAATTGCTATGCGGAACATTTTATAAATTATAGCATTTTTTTTAATGAGACAAAACCTGTTTATAGTGCATAACCATTTTTCCAGTCTTTGTAATTGTGCCCTGTTTTGGCAGACTATGCATATTCTGTATGAAGGATTTATCCTGTCTTGTAGGACTTGGCGCCCAGCCTGTTTCATCAAGATAAATTAAGAACTGCTTACCATTTATTTTTTCGGTAAGAAGTACAACAAATAGTTTTCTGTTTCTAAAAGCACATGAAAGCTGAGCCTGCATATTAGCTGGGGTTCCAAAGACATTGATATTTGAAATATATTTATCTTCAAAACTTTTGTTTATTTCAAGCTGAATTGTATCAGTTTTATTACCAAAGCAAATTAATCTTGTAACTACGCCTTTATCAATTATTGATTCTGCAAGTTCTTTATAAGTTTGTATAAAATCTGGATTTGCAGAAAAAATATTACTTTCAAAAAACATAAAATCAAGTTCACTACAGTTTTGGATACAAGGTTTTATATCGGCAAATACCTGGCTAAGACTTTTATCTGGCTCAGATACATTTCCAAGCATTACTATATTATCATAATGATTATAAAAAGCTTCATCGTTATTGTAATATTCACCGTTAACTTTATATTTTGTCTGGGTAAAAGAATTAGTTGATAAAATATGGGATTGCAGTTTATCACGTGAGATATCTTCGCGAGGGCTTAAAATAATAAGAGTTTTTCCTTGCAGTTCTTTTTTGTCATTTATTATCTTAAGGGGTTTTACCATTTTTTCCCTGATTGCAATTTCTGGTAAACCTGCTAGAAGTTCTGAGCAATTAAAGAAAGCTCCGGAAAGTAAGGTAGATTCAATTGATACATCTGCAAGTGCGTCAATATAACCTATTGGAGAAGTTTCTTTTGGAATTGATGATAAAAAGAATTCTCCATCATTCTGGAAGCTCTGAATCATTTTCAGATTATAAGAATATAGATCATATTTATTTTGATAAGAGGAGGCAAAACCTGCATCAATAATTTCCTGATATTTTGAAACAGCTTCTTTGATATTACGTTTCATTCCACAGGCATTAAAAGCACAGTCTGCAAGTTTTGCTTTTGCATAAATGCTGCCTTTTGATTCTGCTATTTTGTAATAATAAACGGCTGACTGCCAGTTCACTCTGGTACCTGAACCTTCTGCAAGACAATCTGCAAATTCAACAAGAGCAAGAATTGAAGCATCTTTTTTATTTGCACAATCTAAAAGAATATTATAAGCCTGTCTTTCGTTTTTCTCACAACCCCTTCCATACTTATAACAAAGGGCAAGTTCAATTTTTGCAGCTTCTTTAGTGCTTCCATCATCTATAGATTTTTTGAGCCAGTAAAATATTTTATCTGCATCATAATCAACAACCTCGCCTTTTTTATAAGCTATAGCAGTTTCATACATTGCAGAAAGATTTCCAGCTTTTGCACTGCGTTCATAATATTCAAAAGATTTTTGTGGATCTTTTTCTACATATCTTCCATATTCATACATTAACCCAAGAAGAAATAATCCATAATGTTCTTCTTTTTCTGCAGCCTTTTTACAAAGCTCATAACATTTTTTATATCCTTCCTGGGTTTGAAGTTTATAATATGTTAAGGCTCTTTCTGACATGGCACTTGCATCATCGCCTTTTATTGCAAGGTCCAGCCACTGGATATATAAATCATCATTCTTTTGTAAAAGTTTACCATTATGATAATCCAATGCCAGTTCATACTGCTTGTGAGGATCTGTTGGTGCATTGTAAACAAGTCTTAATCCACCGTTAGCATCATGCTTTATTATTTCTTCTGAGTAAGGAATAGATTCAAGCAAAAGTACTTTTTCTTTTGTATCATATATTGTACCACCCATGAGTACAAATTGATTTTGCTCTTCATCCCAGCAAATCTCGTTAACATTGCCTAACATATCATATAACCTGTTTTCATTTGCTCGGGTTTGACAAACTTCATGTATCTTTCCACCGCAGTTTTCTTTATACCAGGAATAGTATGTAAAATCTGCAGTCTTTCCAGTCTCCGTAAGTTCAATATTGTTTAAAGCAAGAAGCCATTCTTTTTTAGTAGGAATTCTAAATCCATCTTTTGTATAATCACAGATTATTTCATCTCCATCAAACTGATAACATTTTTCAAGTCCTTTTGTGCGGCTTAATGCATTACAGTATTGAGCAATCAGATTTAATGAAAGTCCACTTGCCGCTGAGTAATTGTTTTGATTAAGAGATTTTTCATCATAAGAATAAAGCTCTTTTTCTGCAAATTCCGAAATCTCTTTACAAAGTATTTCTCTGTTTAAAATAAAATAGCCGTCAGTAAGATCCTTACCTGTTGATATGTATTCATAAGAATATTTTTTATTACGGGATGAACTTGTACTGACAGGAGTAAATTCTAAATTCAAATTAAGGCGGGCAATATAATTATCAATAGGATCAAGTTTTCCGTAAGGAATAAAATTGTTTACCTTAACATGAGACATTTTATTGAAAAGGCTTTTCGGTAAAATTGGAGTAACACAGGCATAAGCTTCATCATTTGGATAATGTGTATAAATATATACTGCAGGATGCGGGTCAAACCAGCTTGGATCAAAAGCCTGAACAAACTTTTTCCCGCTTACATATCCAGCTCCCCAGCAAGAATCCAAAAGCAAATCCCGATCTTCAAGCATCACAAGATTCCAGGCATGTCCACCCTTTCCTACATTCGGACCACCGTTTGCAGTTCCAGTAATCATTAAAGATTTAAGACCAGCTTCTTCAGCCATGGTATCAAACAGCTCAGCATATCCCTGACAAACACTACGACGTTTCTTAAATGCTTCATCTCCATGATAAACTTTAAATGAAGTATCGTAAGCAATGTTATAAGAAAGCCAGTCAAAAATTGCCCGAGCTTTCTCAATATCAGTTTGTAAGCCCTGGCAAACAATCCGAGCAACCTCTTCCGGGCTTTGTGCCTCTTTAGCAAGAGTTTTTACCCTTGCATCAAGTTCTGTATAATCAGGCCTTATGGCACAATACCATCTGTCATCTGGATGTTTAGAAGCATTTCCTTCTTGAGCTAAAAGAGGAAACGCTAAAAAAAGAGAAATAAATAAAATTACAAAATGGCGAAGTGTCATGTGCCGATTAAAAAATTAATTCTTGTAACGATAACTGTGACTAAAAATACCCCAAAGAATCAATGCATTACTATTGTCAGCTGCTCTGACAAATTGATAATATAAGTCTGTATCACTATTATAAACATATTGCACACGACCGCTAAAACAATTTGAAGATATTCCTTCTTCTTTAAGTTCTGAATAACAACTATGTCCAATACCAGAATCTCCAACTGTTCTTGTATAGCCTTTTGGAAATGCTACACTTCCATTTATTATTACATCATTTAAAAATGTAACAGTTCCAACATCGTAATCAGTTTGATAGCTTAGTATAGGATTTTCGGCTCTTTGCTGCCAGTCTGAAAGCCAGGAAATCTTTGTTTCTGTATATCCCGCATTAACATCCGGTTCACCTACAGCCCATGTAACTTTAAAATGTGTATATCCGGTTTTTGAAAGTCCATTTCCCTTAAACTTATTCGGAATTCGTAGAATATAAGATCCTGTTTTATCATCCCGACGTTGTTTTCTTTCGCCAAGATAATTGTAATAAGATATTGTTCCATGAAAAGGATATTCGGAATTTTTAACAAAGCTAAGTGGAGTTGCCCATGTAATAACCTCTTTAGGTGTATTATCTTTTGGTAATGACCAGTCCTGAGCATAAAAAGAAACTGAAAGAATAAAAGTAACTAATAAAGCGAAAAATGTTTGTTTTAATTTCATAAAAACCTCCTGAAATTATCTTCAACTTTTTTTATAATCAAGAAAGTTTTTTATATCTTGTCTATTCCAGACTACGAAAGTATAAGTATCACCAGATTTTGTTGTAATTTGAAGACCAGTTGATACTATTAAAAAGTTTTTGAATTCAACATTACTAATATCTTTATAATTTATATTCAAATCTGCTTTATCAAAATTTAATGCATGTGATTTGAAATTGAAATATGTATCATAAAAAAAGATATGTCCGCCTAAAGAATTGTTTTTATCTTTATATAAATTTGCAGCTATCTTTTGATTTGTAAAATCTTTTCCAAAAAAAGACTTTTTCTCGGAATGAGTGTTATTTACACTTCCCCTTTTTATATCAGCTCCACAGAATGGACAGAAATTTACATTATCAATTTTCTTGCCGCAATTAAAACAAAATAATGCTTTGTTTTCTGATGAGTTTTCTTCTATATGTTCAAGCTTATTACCGCAATTAAAACAGAATATAGCGTCTGGTTGATTTTCTGCATTGCATTTATTGCAAATAAGTTTATCTGACAATTAACTCTCCTTATTTTAAAGTCTAAACGCAGCTCTTTTTGAAGTCAAATAATATAATGTTATAACAAAATGCAATATTTATTTATCCATACCCCATAAAATCAAAGTATATGGATCATCTGCAGATTGAACAAAATAGTAATATTTATAATCAGCTCCTGCCAGGTATAAAATATTTTCAGGTAAGGATGTTCCACTCAATATTCCATAATCACTTTTCATTTTGGGTTCGTAAATTGAATTAGTTTCAAGAATGATTTTATCAAACATTCTAAGGTCTGAATCAATCTTTAGATAAAAGCCAAGTGTTGTATTTTCATAGGCCCAGCCATGAGCAGTAAAAGTCGTAGTTGTATATCCGCTTGAAGTGTCCGGATTTAAAAGAACTTCAAGAAAACCTTCTGTTTTCAGAAATCGATTTGGAACACGTACTGTATAAGTAATTCTTTTATCACTATATGAAAAAGGATAATTCTTTGTATAAGCTGTCCAGTTTTTATTTGAAGTTGTATTTGAATTATTTACACTTGTAGTTTTTTGAGATGAAGAACTTGTAGCTTGTGAGCCAGTTGTTTGAGAGTTTTTAGCTTGATTTGCGTATTTTGAACTGGTACTGAAAATACCCCACAAAATCAATGCATTACTGTTATCTGCAGCTCTAACAAACTGATAATATAATGAGCTGTCACTGTTATAGACATATTGAACAAGTCCACCAATACAATTTGATGATATTCCATCATCACTTAAAGAAGAGTAACAGCTATGCCCTATTCCTGAATCTCCAACAGTTCTTGTATAGCCTTTTTTAAATGCTACACTTCCTCCAATTATAACATCATTTAAGAATGTCACTGTTCCATAATCAGTAATAGTATGGTAAGTAAGAACCGGATCTTCTGCTCTTTGCTGCCAGTCTGATTCCCATGAAATTTTTGATTCTGTATAACCTGCATTTACATCTGGTTCACCAACAGCCCAGGTTACTTCTGTATATTTGTGTTTATATCCTGTAGATAAAAGTCCATTTCCCTTAAATTTATTAGGGATTCGTAAAGTATATGTACCCTTTCTGTCATTAAGTTTCTGTTTTCTGCTACCTAGATAAGTGTAATACTCTATAGTTCCCTGAAAAGGATAATTGAAATTTAAATCAAGTTCTGCAGGAGTAGCCCAGGTTACAACTTTTTTAGGTGTGGTATCTTGTGGTAATGACCAGTTCTGGGCAGTAACATAAGTTGTAAGAATTAAAAAAAGTGAACATGTTAGGAAGAATTGTTTTATTTTCATAAGCTACTCCTGTTTTAAAGTTAATTAACAATGAGCTAAATATTTACATTGTGAACTTATATCATTTGGGTATGCTCTTTCTGCTTCCTGAAGTTTTGTAGCAAAACGCATATAGTGAATTTTATCAGCTAACATAAAGCAAGTTGCCCAGGCTGCAAGATCTACGAATGCAGTTAATCCATTTTCAACAACCATCATTAATGTAAAAAGAATTGGAATTCCAATAAATAAGAATCCATATAAAAATGATTTTCTATAAATAAGATTCCATCCTCCAAACCAGAAAGCACCCCAATGCATTGAAACAGTTTGATTTTGATTTTTGATTTTAGAGAACGCAACATAATAATGTCTTGTAGCATTACTTTCAATTTTTCCATTTTCATCATGAGAAATATAAGCGCTAACTAATCTCTTAAAATCGTCTGGATTTGATTCTGAGTTGATATTACTTGTGTTCTGATTTGTATTTTGTGTTGAGCCTGCGGTTGAGCTTCCTGTTGTATCTGCAGATTCTGTTTTACTTTCTATATTATCAGCTGTATTTTTTTCAGTTCCTGTAATTTTGCTTCCACAAAATGGACAGAAAGAACTGCCCTCCTGAATTTCTTTTCCACAATTTGAACAATACATATAACTTCCTCCTTTATATTATTCAGTCATTATCTTTAAAAATGATAAAATGTGTAATTTTATAAGTCAAATAAATAATATATTTAAGATTCTTTATTTGTTTTCAAAATTATCTTTGTAATACTCATACCAATAATCAGATTTTTTCTTATTGACTTTAAGTCCATGTCCTCCATATTCATAAAGAACTCCGAGTTTGAAACTGGCTTGAGGATACCCATGATCTATAGCTTTTTCATACCATTTTGCAGCTTTCTTATAATTCTGCTTAAAAACATAACCACCGCTATAAAACTCACCAATTTCATACATGGCTTCACCACTACCAAGGCTTGCTGCTTCTCGAAAATATGATAAAGATTTTTCATAATCAATTTCATATCCTTCCCAGCCATAAAAATAATTGTAACCTTCGGAGCAAAGTTTAGGGATATTTAAATTTTGATTTTTTTGGATTAACTCTTTCTTACAAGCTAGAAATATAAGTGGAATAAATAATAAAATCAAAAATCCTTTAAGTTTATTTTTTTTCATCTTGTCTCCAGTTATCATAAATAGATTTAATTGTTTTTATATATTTGTATGATGTATCTTCTGAATCGGTTGGGAATTCATAATTAAAACTCATGCCATAATAATCTGAATAAAATTGTTTTATTGTTTTTGTATCTTGCGAATATATAATACATTGTTTAATAGTATTTTGAGGATCATTTGTAAAATCTGAGGCAGTTCCATTTGAAAAATATTCAAAATTTCCCAATACAAGAATAATATCGTCTTTATGTATATTATTTTGCATCGCGAATGATTCATTTTCAATGTTATCAATTTTAATTATATACTTAGATTTGTAAAACAATATTTCGTCATTTGAGTTTAGAAAAATTGTTCGTTTATTCTCATCAAAGTATTTTTCAAATTTATGAGCCCAACCATCTTCATTATTTATTTTAATATTACCTTGATAATTTATGATAGAATTAATTTCACGTCCTTCTTTATCATATTTTTTAATATTCCATGTACATATATCGTTATCATAATAGTTGAGAGAAATTGAATATATAATATTATTATTTAAATCAAATTTTGTAAAAGTTGTATATCTTCCTTGATCATCATAGTTATTAAATTCAGTATAACTTTTTTCATCATATAATATATGTCTATATGTTTTCCCATTACGATTTTTATATAATTGTCCGACTCTTTTATAATCTGCAGAAATAAAACTTACACATATATCTCCATTATCATAATATGAATAATTTTGAATCGAATAGCGTTGATTTGGTCGATTTGCTAAGTCACCAGAATTATTATGATATTCAGTACGTTTTCCTAAGCCATCTTCGGATGCATAATTAATTTTATAACCATCCGAACTATTTCTATTATAAATTGCTAAATATTTTTTGTTGCCATCAGATTTATAAATATTCCAATATTCGATTTTTCCTTCTGCATTTGAAAATTGAATTATTATATCAGATTGAGAAATTAAGTCTGAAGAAAAAGGAGTAGTTACTTTTTCAAAATGTAATTTAGATGGGGCTAATGTTTTTCCATCTTTTAAAATATATTTACCAGAAACTCTATATTTATCGTTTATATCTAATTCGGCATCATAACATGCATAATTATGCAGTTTTGAATCTACAATTTGACCATTTTCATTTTTAAAATCTTCATGCCGTAAAATACCACTGTTTGAACAAATTGCAGAATATTCTGCAAAACCGAATAATGGATGTGTTATTTTATTACCTTTCTCATCTCTAAATAAAACATTTTGTAACAGACCAGTACTATTATAAGTAAAATCAGCCCTAGCATAAAAATCTAAATATGGAGAATAATAATTGTTATCTAAATAATAACATAAAGAACAATTTAAACCTTCGTATACAATTCTTACAGAAAAGAATTGTTTGCCATTATCAAATCCTTGCATTATATGGCGACCATATTTATCATATTCGTTTTTGATTAATAAATTTTCTGTTTCAATTGTAATTAATAATGTTCCATCTTTTTGTTTCTCATAATAATATAAATAAATATCTGAAATATTGTTATCTTCATCATATAATTCATATTTTTCTTTTTGTCCTGTTTCATTATAAAATAATTTAGCTTTATAACTGAGTTTATTATTTAAATAGACTTTTATCTCTTCACATTTTAATTGTGAATTATATGAATATTCTAGACATTCAATACAATCTTTTTTTACTAACGTTTCTTTTAATAATTCTCCTTGAATATTAAAACAATCCTGGATGTTTGAAGCATTGTCGGATTTTTCAAATACAGGTTCTTTTTTATCATTAAAAAAAGAATAAGAGATGTTTAGATTATTTTCAGCATCAAAGAATCTTGAGATTTCCATATAGGCATAACCTAATGCTGTATTGTTTATAAGATTATTCTTATTGGTTGCTGTATTGATTTCAAGAGAATCAAAAATGTCTTTTTTATAATATCCAATAGATTGAATATGGCTATCTTCTGTATATGTAAATTTTTTATATGCAACTATAGAAGAATTATCATTGTAATCCTCATAAAGATATGATTGTTGAAGTAATTGTTCTTGTTCATTAAAAATGTTTATAAAACCTAGAATTCCATTTTCATCTGTTACTGGTTGGTTATAGTTATTATAAAATAATTTTTTAATTTCTAAACCATTTTGATTATATTCAACTTTATGCCTATATATATATCTATTATTCAGAAGAAGTTTTTTATCTATACTTTCATCAAAATTTTGATCGCCAAATACACCGGCCATTAATTCAGGAAAATCATTGTAATATATATTTATATCAGTGAGTATATTTGGGCTTAAACTTTTAGGAATTGCACCTTCTGAATCATAATAAAAATACTGCCAGCAATTGTTTTCATCAATGATATCATACACAATCTGCATTTTAATAGAATCAATTTCTTTCTGTTCATCAGAATTTTGAGGATTTATACTACATATAACATTTTTCAATTTCCAATTTTTTAAGCTTAAAAATGGATTGTATAAATGTTCATAAAAATATTCCGCAGTTGTAAATGTATCATTTTGCAGATTCTGTTCATTACTAATTTTTCCATAGATATCTTCATAAATTAATTTAATCGGACGATTATATTGATATGTAATGGAATAATGTGAATGTGGTATATAATTTGGATTTTTTTTAATTTCATTTATCCCTACGGGTATTCCCCAATGAGTTATATAATTTTCATATTGTTTAGTATGTGGAATAATATACCATAAAAATAGACTTAGTATTGTCAAAAAGATAAAACTTAAAATTGAAATAATAATGCATTTTCGAAGAAATCGGATATGTTCTCTTCGTTTTAATTCATCATACTTAATTTCTAAAAGACTAGATAATAATCGAATAAAAGCTGTGTTTTTTCCTTCTTTAACAGCATCAGCCCCATTTAAATTTAGCCTATTAAGAGTTGGTGTATAACAATTATCACTTTCAAGTCTATCTACTTTTCCTTCAATTATGAATGGAAGAATATCATCAGTATTTCTTCCAAGTTTTAAAAAACTTTGAATTTCATATTCAACATATTCGGATTTTGCTGAATCAGGAGAGCATATAACTATTAATTTTTTTGAATTAGAAAGTTCTCTGGAAAGTGCATTTTCTACACTTCCTCCTACTCCAATATCTGTTTTATCGCGAAATATTTTGATTTTTTTGGGTAATTCTGTATGTTGTTTTTGCAATACCGCTGGTAAACGATAAGATTCAAGTTTCTTTTGTAACCATTTAGCATATTTTTCATTTTTTCGACTATAACTTATAAAAGCATAAAAACTATATTTATTTGAAATATTATTATTCATAAATTCTCCCAATATATAATTTTAAAATTCCACCATCTTCAGATTACAATACACCGGCCCAGAGCAAGTATCTTTGTGCAGATGAAGGCTATTGCCTTCGCACCATTTCCAGTTTTTGCATGTTGCGCATTTACCGGTCTTTGACCAGGTACGGTTTCGCATGTTAGTGAAACCATTGTTCCAGACTTCTATAAAATTATCTTTATAAATATTTCCCTGGATAAAAGAAGGGCTTCGTACACTAAGGCAAACAGAGATTGAGCCGTCACACATTACAGAGCCTATATTGATTCCGCTGCGGCAGAAATAATAATAGTC
>AUXO016497548.1_pt1 | contig 11006 bp, 2 predicted proteins | sample 768731 | NCBI WGS metagenome assembly AUXO01 (sample SAMN02715735, study PRJNA202380) | gut metagenome | biome: sheep rumen | host: Ovis aries | place: New Zealand: Palmerston North
CTGCTTTCAAGCATGATGAGTGCTGCCAAAAAGTCTGCTCTCAATACAGCTATCAGTAATGCCAAAGAGATAACCTCTGGCTCTAAAGCCTATGATGCAAAAGTCGTAGTAGCCCTTGAAAATGCTATGGATGCTGCTTCTGAGAATATAGCAGAATATCAGGCTCTTTATGACGAGATTTCTCTTGAGCAAGCTCTTTATGACGAGGGCAAGAATGGCGCAGCAGAATTTAAGGCTGTAATTGATGAGGCGAATATCCTCTATCAGAATGAGAATGCCACATCTGCGGAATTGTCAGCAGAAATAAAGAAACTGCAGAATGCAGCTTTGGCTTTCAATATCGCGAATGCTACAGAAGGAACAGGTGTTGCTCCTGCCGTAACACATACAAATCCCGATTTCATCGGAGGTGCTACGAAGGCAATGCTTCGAGCAGACTTCGCTGGCAGCAATATTCTGGAGCGCGGTGTCTGCTGGAGTACAGAGCATAATCCTGTAGTTACCGATAACCGTTCTACCAAGACATGGAACCTTAATGGTTACATCCTTGTTGCAGAAGGACTTAATTCTGCTACTGTATATTACATGCGCCCATACATTATGAATAAGACATATCAGGTAGCTTATGGTGATGAAGTGAAGGTAGTAACCCATCCTGCCGGCACTTGTACTTGGTCTTGGGACGAGGCAGGTCCTGATGAGGCTACAAACAATCGTTGCCGTACAGCTGTAAAGCAGACAATCGACTACTTCAACGAATGGACAGGAGTACAGGGCTTCCATCTCAGCGGACACTATGTGCCAGGAGCTGGCGCAGGTGGTGGTACTGCTGATTGTAGTTATGGAGGTTATATGCGTATTTCCCAGAATGAGGCTAACCAGGCTATAGGAACCGTCCTGCATGAGACAGGACATGGAGTAGGAGTGGGAACTCAGGAACGCTATTGGGATACTAATGTGCACTCTTGGTATTGGTATGGAAGAGAGGCAAACAAAATATACCACTTCCTCGAAAATGAATATTCCAAGACAGAGTTTGCTGACGGCAACAAGGTCTGGGTAGGTGATGGCACACACGCTTGGGGAAGCAATGCCACCTACGACTGGCTCATCAATGGTGCAGACAAAGACAAACATAGCGAACTGCAGTATGCAGGCGGTTCTGCTTTGCTTTACGGAATGTTCATAGATGGTCTTGACCCAACTTCTTCAAGCTATAATACTACACAGCATAATGGCATTGCCGGATATACCTTCAACTTCGATGACAACAAGAAGTATTACATCATGTGTAAGGATGCAGAAGGCGGTTTCGGTACCAGTTTGATGTGTATGTACAAAAACTCTATCTTCTACTCTCTTGGATGGAAGGATGTGCTTTCTGCTGATGCTACATGGGTAGGAGATTCAGCTGCATGGAACATAGAGTATCTTCCAAAACAGGGATATTATCGTTTCAAGAACGTAAAGTATGGTCGTTACCTTACCAATCAGTCAAGTAGTACGACAGCTTCATTGATGTCAACAGGAAGTACACCTGCATCAAAGCCTGATGACTATAATTTCCAACTGATGCCAGATCGCCGTGATGTTACTTATTCTACTTCAAAGGGACAGATAAAAACCCACGGATATTGGTTTACCTGGTCTCCATCATTAGGCAACTTTAAGGCTATGAGTGTTGCTGCTCCTTCTGCCGGAAAGGAATATGGTACATTCCCTATCGTCACCTTCGACTATGCTGACAGTGCTACTAAGCAGATGTTTATTATTATAAGCGAAGACGAACTGTCTTTGTGGAAGGAACTGAATAATATTACTGGTATAAAGGATACGAATAGCAGTATGCAGAAGACAACCCAGGAGGGCAAGTTCCTTGAGGATGGTAAGATAGTTATCTATAAGGACGGAAAGAAGTATAATACTTCCGGACAGGAAATAAGATAATAATATAATAGAAAAGAAATAAGGCGGCTCAAGTTGAGTCGCCTTATTTTTGTGTTTATCCAGAAGATTTTTTAATCTATCCTCTGACCTTGCAGGTTGTAGCGTTTGCCGTCCTTGTAGATAACTATCTTGCCGTTTTCTACGAACTTGCCAGACTTCAGGTTGCTTTGTACCTCAGGAGCTTTATATTCCTTGATACCTGTAGGATTTGCTGTCTTTGCCACCAGAGCCTGTATGTCGCTGCTTCCCATAGCCCTGTCATATACTCTCAGGTCGCTGAGGTAACAAGCTGCAGAACCCCACCAAGAGCCGGTTCCAAGATACATATATGGGTAAGTGTCGATGTTTGCTATCATTGCGGCATAGTCGAAGTCTTTTTCTTCGCCCTCTGTGCTTGAAGCCCACAACTTAGGAGCATGAGGATAACCGTTGACATAGAGTTGTACTCCTGTAGAAGAGGCTGTTAATGTTACCATCGACCATTCTCCCATTGGGATGTCGTAATAGGTTACGGTATCAGGCTTGTTGATGTCAAACCATCCTGCTGTGCCGTTGTAGCCAGTATAGGCATTGTCTGTGATGTAGAAGCGTCCGCCTGATGCAGCAGGAGTAGCACCCTCAAAGAATGAGAAGTATGCTCCCCATGCACTTCTTGATATTGGCTTAACCCAGAAGTTTACGGTAAATTCCTTTGCAGAAGAGTTGTAGAGCGGATTAGGCATTTTAACATAGCTGTTGGCACTTGTTGTCGCTCCGTAGTTTTGCTTCAGTACATTGCCTCTTTCAGCGTCGTCGTATATTGTTGGCTTTGCTGTAGAACCGCTGTTGAGGGCAGTCATCTGCTCTGCTGAGTTGTACTCATTGGTATTGTCAAGAGCATTGAGGGCATAGTGAGCAACAGCTCCGCTTTCTGCATTGCCTGCCTTAACGTTCAGGTACTGAGACATGAAGGAAGAGTATTTATAGTAATAGTCTCCGCAGGAAATGGTGTATGGAGTTACTGCTACCTTTGTGTCTTCTGCCTGAGGAATAATCCTGCCATCGTTGGTTACCACATCGGTATTCTTCGAGGTAAGTGTCAGGATAGCATTCTCCTTCATTTCGGGAGCACTTGTTGTCACATCTACCGTTCCTCCTGCTTTTGTTCCGATGTATGATGATACTGCGGCATAGTTGGAAGCTATGGCGCTCTGAGCCTCTTCTTTGTACAACCATGCTGGAACACCGCTATTTGATACTGTTGTTATGGAAACGGCATTCTTACATCCGCCATTGATTCCCTGCTGGCATACAACGCCATAATAGGTTACACCTCCAAGAACTATCTTTATGTAAGATGTTCCGTCCTGTGTATAAGCCCATGTACCAGTCTTCTCACCTGTTATCTTTCCGTCTGCGGTAAGGGTTACAGGCACTTGAAGGGCTTCATTCATGTTTTTGCTGTTCAACTTGTAAGGGTGAATGATAAGATGGTAGTTTCCTGCCAACTGTTCAGCATCGAAAGGACGGGTTGTCTTTATTTCCTCCTGTGTCGTTGTTGTGATACCTGTCAAGTCGTTTTTTTCTCCCGTATAGCGGAATGGGCTTGTTACGAGCCATCCCTTTTCGTTGACATACAGGCGATGAATACGAACCTGATGACCTGCTGTGCCATCGTGGAACTTTGTGTGGAACACTACGTAAGCCTCTCCGTCAGCACCTACTATTGCAGAGTTGTGTCCCTGAGCAGTTTCGCCGACAGTCATGTTGCCCCATTCGTTATATGCACCAATGAGTTTCATGCCTCGGTTATCTGTAGAAGATGCTCCGTAGTTTCTTGCCGCTCCTGTGTATGTGGCTAAGTTGTTGTTGCCGTCTCTAAATGGTCCTGTAGGGCTGGTAGAACGGAATATTCGCATTTCGTAACCACCATCGGGAGCAAAACCGCCATAGCTCATGAACAGATAATAGTAGTCACCAATGTGTCTGATGTACGGACCCTCGCCTGAAACATAGTAGCCTCCGGCAATCTTCTTTCCGAAGTATGCATCGTCGCCAGTGTTAGCACTTGTGCCTGTCCCGCTATATTTTACGGTATAGTCCCTGAGACCGGTGTTCTTGTCTAACTTCAGGGAGTAGATACCTCCTGACCAAGAGCCGTAGATAAGCCACAGCTCACCATTCTCGTCGTAGAAGACATTAGGGTCGATACAGTTAGGGTAGTAAGTGCCCCAGCTTCTGCCGACATTATACCTTGCAGGCAGAGAACTTTGTGTTCCCAATACCAGTTCCAAGTCGGTATTCTTGTAGTTTACCTTCTTGCCGCTATATGAGTAGTTGTTGAAACCGCTAAAGACGATAGGAGCCTGATAGGTAAACGGTCCTACAGGGCTGTCGCCAGTCATCAGTATTATGACAGAAGCCCAGTTGTCACCATTCAGGGACAGGTAGAAACACCATTTCTTCATTGCCTTGTTATAGATGACATCTGGCGCCCACATGTCGCCCTTTATCCAATCTTTCTCATTAGCAGCATAGATAGAGCAATAAGCTCCGGCATCAAAGCTTCCCAAGGTGCCTGTGCTACCGTCGGCAAGCTTTACTTCGTGAGTTGGATTCGATTTGAATGCCTCCCAGAAGGGCTTGTTGAAAAGTTTGCTGCCGTCCTGATAGTTCTCCCACCAGTTGTCCATTATTACCCAATTTCCGTTGTCTATTCCTTGCCAGTCAACAAGGTCCTTACTCTTGCCCAGCCCCATGTGAGAGCCGACAATGTAGTAGTAGCCGTCGCTTTCGTTATAGACAATCGAAGGGTCATGAATACTGACCTCTTGCTGAGACTTCGCAGCATTCAGAGCCTCAAGGTCAGTTTTTTTCAGGCTTTTTGTTTGTGCAGATGCTCCGACAGAGCATAGGCACATCATAGCAATTAAGATTTTCTTCATTCTCTGATTTCTTTTCTTGTTTACAGTTAGTTTGGCGCAAAAGTACCCTTTTTTTTAGGATTACGCAAGCATACGCGCGAAAAATAGTCCTTTTTTGCAAAAAATTAACGTTCCAATATTTTTTCTACTGCGGAGAAAAATAAATTCCCCCTCGAAAGATTTTATATTCAAAGCCCTTAAACTTGTGTCCAAAGCCTTTGAATTACTGTACAAAGCCCTTGAACATGTGTTTAAAGCCCTTGAACATAAAATACTATACGAAGAAAAATAAAATCCACTGCGCAAAAAAATAAAATGTAGTACGTAGAAACATAAAAATTTACTCAACCTCTCCTAATTCGAAGTGGTACACTCTCTTTGCTATGTATAGGTGACAATTTCAAGGGTTAAGTGTTAAAAATAGAGCGAAGTAAGAAACTTTTTATAAAATTTTCTTGCAAGAATAGAGGGAATTTATTACATTTGTACGCTGATTTTAAAGAAATTTCAACAATTTAATTTTTATAGTTAACTTTATTTACTAACAATTTAAAAAAACTAAGGCTATGAAGAAAAATCTATTTCTTTTAGTTATGGGACTTCTGTCAAGTGTGACGTCGTTCGCGCAGCCGGAAGGTTGGAATGATCCAGCTACTTCGCTTGTGAAGACGACAAACATTATTACAGATGGTTCTACAGTTTACTATCTCAAGAATGAGACAGTAGGTGGTTGGTTCGTCCAGGGTAACAACTGGTGGACACAGGCATGTGTGACAGCTGCTGATGCAACGATGCCTGAAACTTCTCCTTATGGCTTCCAGGTACGCTTCAGCACACCGACAACCCATGAGGGCTTTTACCAGATGGAATGTATGAGTCCTGATGGTAAGTTTATTCAGAATCAGTGGAAGTATGTCTTCGACAATGCAGGATCTATTTACTCTGACTATGGAAATCAGGGTATTGACAAGACTTACTGGAAGTTCACTTTCGATGCTGACAACAATGCAACATTTGTGAGCTTCAACAATCAGGACAAGAATGTAGGTCTTCAGGCAGAGAACGGCGTTGCTAAGTTCTATGAAAATGACGGTGCTTCTTCTCGTAGCGGCGGTTCTGCTACAGGAGCTTACACAATGAACAACACTGGTAACGAAGTTGCTACTACATGGTCATTGTGGTCAATGGGTGCTCCAGAGGCTGTTGCTGAATGGAACGCAGCCAATGCTCTGTGGAATAGAATGGATGAAGTATTCCAGGACTCAGAGGGGAATTTTGAAGTAGATGCTTATGCTGAGCAGATTGGTGAGCAGAAAGGTACTCTCGAGAATGCAGAGCGTCTTACATCTGTTCTGGCTCAGTTAAATAAGGACTATCTTGCTTGGAAGTTGTCAAAAGCTACTGGTGATAGTCCTGTTACTATCGACTTGGTCAACCCAGGCTTTGAGACTGGTAACATGAACGGCTGGAGTGCTCTCTCTGGTACAACTATCTATGCAGCTCAGAGCAATAAGGCTTTCGACAGAACTGTAGGCAACTACTATGCAGAGTTCTGGCATAAGAATGGCGACTATTCTGCTTCTCAGGTTGTAAAGGATATGCCTGCAGGTCTCTATAAGCTTTCTGCTAATGTATATTCTTCTAATGGTAAGGCAGTATTGTTCATGAACGACGTAGAGTCTGCTCCTATTGAGGTTTCAAACAGATACTCTATCGGTCTCGAACTGAAGGAAGGTGTTGACACTATTAAATTAGGTGTAAAGTCAAGCGATAATAGTACAGCTTGGAACTGTGTTGATGAGTTCTCACTTGTATATCTTGGAAACGACGGCACATCATGGGCTGCTCTCTTTGAAACAGATTATACAGGTAAGGCTTCAAAACAGTATGTAGATGGTTTGGCAGAAAAGGTTGCTGCTATAAGAACTGCTACAGGTGATGCTATCAAGACTGCTTATGAAGCTGCTAAGGCATACGAAGATGGTGATGTAGCAGAAAATATTGCTGCTTGGACAAAGTATGAGGCAATCTGTAACGATGCTATTGTCCTTTCAAATGATCCTCAGTTCAAGGATTTTGCTACAAAATTGGCTGCCATGATTCAGCAGAAGTTTGATATCACAGCAGATAACCCAAGCACAGCTGAGTTGAATGATGCCTACAACGAGATTCTTGCTGAAATGAATGAAGTGAAGTCACACATCCAGCCAGGTACTGATATTACAGCTACATACCTGAAGAATGCTGACTTTACAAAGGACCTTGCAACTGATCCTACAAAGGGTTGGGTTATTGAAGGTACAAAGACTGATGGTTGTAACTGGCGTATCAGCACTGGAGACAAGTGCGGTGAGTGCTGGAATGGTAAGGACTTCGACTTCTACCAGATTGTTGAGAATGCTCCTGTAGGTGTATATCAGATTGAGGTACAGGGCTTCACACGTGCTAATCGTGGCGCTGCTTCTTGGGGCTACTACTTCAACGCACAGACTGGTGAGCTTCTCGAAAAGCCTGTATTCGGTGACTGGCAGGCTAACAAGGCTAACGTTTATCTGAACGATAATACTGGTGAACTGTCTATCTCTTACGCATACGGACATACAGCAGAAGAAGCCTTCTTCACAAAGACTGATGTATATACTGACCCACTCGGACAGTTTATCTATCCTGACGGCATGGGATCTGCTGGTGAGTCTTTCGCAGCTGGTGAATATAAGGTTTCTGCCTTCGGTCTCGTTGCAAAACAGGGTGACCAAATGCGCATCGGCGTAAAGGGTAACAACTACGGTAAGGACAACTGGGCTATCTTCACTAACTTCAAGTTGACTTATCAGGGATTTGATGCTGAAATCATCAAGCCAGAGTTTGACAAGGCTGTTGCTTCTCTCGGTGAGGCTCACGTAGGTACAGAACTGCAGGAAGAGCTGAAGGAACTTCAGGGCAGGGCTGCTGCTGTTTCTCAGTCTGACGGTAAGGCAATGTTCGACATCCTGAGCGAGATTTATGCATTCAATACTAAGAAGGCTTCTTCAGAGGAGGTATTTGCAGAACTGAATACCCAGACTAAGAACCTTCAGGATGCATTCGCAACATACAAGGATACAGCTACAGAAAATGCTGTCAAGGCTGCTCAGGCATTGAATGGTAAAGCTGCCGATGCTTATGCTGATGAAGAAACCGGTCTGCCAACTGTAACAACAGAGGCTGCTCAGAAGATGCTTGAGGAGTTCGCTCCTGTTATCGCAGCTCTGAGAATACCAAAGGACAATGGTTCTGACGAAAATCCTGCTGACTTCACAAGTGTTATTGTCAACCCAACAATGGCTTCTGATAATGGTTGGACAGACGAAAAGTCTAACGCTACATTCAACGCAACTGTCAAGGCTGCTGAATTCTTCAACAAGGAGAGCTACAATGTATATCAGAAAGTGACCGGTCTGGCAGAAGGTCTGTATGAGTTCCAGGTTAATGGCTACTATCGTGCTGGTGCAATAGCTGAGGATTGGCCTGCTGTTGCTGCTGAAACAGAGTCTAACGCTATGATGTATGTCATCTGCGACAACAAGACTGCGGAAAAAGAAGAAGATTTCTGGGGTGCTGATACACTCAACTGCCCACTGCGTCACATCTCTACTGAGGCTGTAAATGAAGACCCAAGCATCTCTGGTACTACAACATTCATGCCATTTGAAGAGTTGGGTGACAAGACTCCTTGGTACATGCCTAACGATATGGCATCTGGTGCAGAGTTCTTCAATGCTGGTTCTTATGTAAATGTAATCAGGGTATATGTATGGGGTCCAGACGATACTATCACATTCGGTGTGAAGAAGAACGGTCCTGCAATTGCCAGCGACTGGTGTATGGTTACTAACTGGAAGCTTACTGGCTATGGTAACATGAGTGAGAAGGATCCAGGTGCTGTGACAAACTCTTGCGACCCAGCAAGTCCAGTATTCAACAGCCACTATGCTCTGACAGCTCTCATTGCTGAGGCAACAACATATGCTGAGTCTATAGCTACAGAGTTTAAAGATGTTGCTACTGAACTGAGAGCTGCTATCGAGAGTGCAACAGTGGTAAATGACAATGTTGATGCAACAGACGATGAAATCGCTGCTGCTGTTGAGGCACTCCAGAGTGCTCTTGATGCTGCCAAGAAGGCTACAAGCATTTCAGAGGTAGTTGTTAAGAACAATAAGGCTCTTGCTGACGGTAAGTACCTCAAGGGTGGCAAGCTGATTATCGTTAAGAACGGTAAGAAGTACAGTGCTGCCGGTGCTGTCATCAAGTAAACATATCTATCAACGTAAGGATTGGGAGCCCGGCTCCCAACCCTTACGGTTTTTTAAAAATTAAAACCTATAAGACCCATAAGCCTTATAAGCCCCATAGGCCCCATAATAATTAATGTACGCGTACATTATATAATATAAAGAGAGAAAAGAGAGGAAAGAAAACTTGGATTGAAAAGTCCCACTTGATGTGAAGATTAGTAAAATCAAAATATATAAAAATAAACAAACAATAAAAAACTAAAAATTACTAACCTATGATTAACAAGATTGCAAAAATGAAAATGGCACTCTTCCTGTTATTAGGGATGGGGGCTTTGCAGTCATGCGAGAAGGACATTCTCACGGGTCAGCCAGAGTGGTTGGGTAATTCCATCTATGAACGGTTGCAAGAGGGAATTGACGGCAAATCGTTTAATTATACGATTCGCCTCATCGACGACCTCGGTCAGACAGATGTCCTTTCGCAGACAGGTTCAAAAACGCTGTTTGTTACATCCGATGATGAGTATGACAAATGGTTCAGCAGCAACAGTTGGGGAGTCAGGTCGTATGAAGAACTGACAACATCCCAGAAGAAACAGCTCTTTAACGGTACGATGATTAACAATGCGTACTTGATAGAGCTTATGTCAAATACTGAGGCTACCACTACAAACGGTGACCCGGAGAAGGGTATGTGTATGCGTCGTGAAACTGCTGCCAGCATATACGACAATGTGCCCACAATGAATCCGGCGGACTTCCCAAGCAACGTGAGCTTGCCAGGTGACCCGGTAAACAAGGCTTGGAAAGAGGTAAGGGACGCAAACAAGCCTATTTATGTTTTGCAGGATAATACTCCTGCGCCTATGATTCACTTCTTGCCTGAATACATGCAGAAGAACAACATCAAGGACGAAGACCTGAAGGTTGTCTCAAACGGAGAGTCTGACAATATCAATGACTCGTGGATAAGCGGAAAGAAGGTCATAAGCAAAGAGCAGACATGTAAGAACGGTTACATATATGTCGTAAATGGCGTAATGGAAACCAATCCTAATATGGCGGCTATCATACGCGATGAAACCAAAGAAGTTGCTACTACCAGATGGGCAAGTTTCCTGTCACGTTTCAGCGCACCGCAAAAGGTGGAAATGTCAGAGAATGAGAAATTGGTATTCACCAAGCAGCATCCGGAACTGGCAGACAAGGATATGTATGTGCTGCGTTATCTCAATAGCAGTTCTAATCACCAATTTACATCTCCTACTGGCAAGTATGCTGATAACCTCAGTATCACCCTGTTGAAGTTAGATCCAGGGTGGAACCAGTATTCTGCTGCGGAGCTCAGCATGAAGAATGATGCCGGAGTAATGATAGTTCCTACTGATGAAGCTGTAAACTCATGGCTCGCTAATGGTGTCGGAAAAACCTTGCTTGAGAAGTATGGCTCTATTGAGAAAGTAGATCTTGAGACAATGGCTAAACTCCTCAATGTCAATATACTTGGCTCCTTTGCAGCATCTGTTCCTTCAAAGTTCGGCTCTGTACAGAATGATGCCCAGCTGTCTCTCGGCATAAAGGCAGAGGATGTAGTAAGATGCTATATGGGATGTAATGGCGTAGTATATGTGGTAAACAAGGTCTTTGAGCCTGCAGAGTTCTCTTCTGTAACATTCCCGGCACTTATGTATGGTGGCAACCCTGACCCAGATAAACCAGACGAGCTCTCATTCCAACTTATATATAAGGCTATGCAGGGACGTGTTTCGGGAAGCACAAACTCTGACTATGACCTTGACTTCACACCATATCTGACATCTATGGACTCTAAGTTCAATGTCTTCATACCTTACAACATGGTTGTATCAAAGGGTAA
>AUXO013864765.1_pt1 | contig 11005 bp, 3 predicted proteins | sample 768731 | NCBI WGS metagenome assembly AUXO01 (sample SAMN02715735, study PRJNA202380) | gut metagenome | biome: sheep rumen | host: Ovis aries | place: New Zealand: Palmerston North
ATACTACAATTACTACCACAATAATCATAAAGAGCCTTCAATGCTTTAGCTCTGTTTAAATCTACATTAATTACGCAAGCCATAATTATAAAAATTTTATATTAACATTTGATTTGTATTGCACCATTATTTACTAAATTCTCAAAAGCATCACGACCATCTTCATTAATTCTATCTCTAACATAGTCATAAGATGGAGCTTCTACTTCAGATTCCTCAATAACACTTTCATCAATATCGATATCATCTATATCTATATCATCAACGTCATCTTGTGTTATATCTTCTATAGCTTTGTTTTGACTTTGTATGTTTGAAGGTTTTTGTTTATTAAACATATTGTCGTTTTGTTCTTCTGTTTCTTCATCATCTTTTGCATTTACATTTTGAATTTCAGTAACCTCCCCCGTAGAAGAAGTATCTGAAGTTTCATTTTTTACATTTGGATTTTCTTTTACATCAGAAGGTGCTTGTTGTTCAGCATTATCTTTTATTTTATTTTCTTTATTACTTGTTGTATTATTAGTATTTTGTGTATAATCGAAAATACCAGCTTCTTTAAACATATTATATTCTTTTTCAAGAAGACTACCTTTGTTTATATTTAATCCAAACATTTTAGCTATTATAGCTAATAATTGTTGGAATAAGTTTTTAGAATTAGTATTTCCTATTTTTAATCTTTTTACTTCATCATTTATAACAATATTATTTAATCTTTGTATAAGTGCTGGTCTAACAAGAGATTCTATTAAAAATTCTTCAAGACCTGCATCATTTATTTTACCGTTGGTATAATAATCTTTTTTACTTTTAGCATTTACATATTCATAAAGTCGAATACCGTCTTCAGCAGGTAGACCATCTTTTTCGTTAGCTTCTACAAAAGCATCAAAGATTTCTCTAACACCGTTAAATAATATTTCTTGCTCTTCTTCACTAAGTTCATCTATCTTTTTATGAATACATTCGTGTAATAAATGTCTAAATACACGTTCATGCTGTGTAGCATCATCATCGTTTAAAGCATCTATTAATTTTGAACCAATCAAAACATCACCAGTATTAGAATGATATTCAGCAATACCTGTAAAATTCTTATCAAAGATAATATTAATATTTAATAAATCCTTATATAACTTACTTTTTTTAAGATAATTTAACTGTGTATTGTTTAACATTAACTCTAATATCTCTTCTACTAAGTTTTTGTGGTCTTGTTTATGGTTTAACATATCCACAAGTTTATCACCTTTTTTATCAAAAACTATTTCTTTAGTAGTAGTTGTTGTAGAAGAAGGTCTAGTAACAACCTTTTTCTCTATAGGGGTTGTATTGCCAGTGTCTATTCTATAACCAATTTGTACATTATCAAATTTATTATCTGACTCACCTTTTCTATAGAAATTAGTTTTACCATTTGTAGACTTTGTAGTTACAGCAACAATACCATTATCTAATATAAAGCTTTTATAAGATGAAAATGTATGAGGTTTACCACCTGGTATTTGTATTGTAAACTTACCTTTAGTATTACGTTTAGCTACACCTTTTAAAGATGCACTTCCTCTAACATGGTCAAATTCAAGATTATATCTTAAATTATTATTTACAACATCTTTAAATTGTTTTATAACTTCAGCTCTAACATTTGCGTCTTTTTTAAATGCTCTAGCTTTTTGTCCTTCAAACTTAATAACAGATGCTTTATTACCTTTTGAATCTTCATCAAATAATTGTATTCTTTGTACTTTATTATCTGCATAATAACTTATTTGAATACCTTTAAATCCTCTAGTCAAAGGAGTTACTTTTAATCCTCTAAATAAAGGATTATTTGTTCTTACACCAGATTTATCATATCTACCACCACATAATAATTTTATAAAGTTTTCAATGTCTTTAGTACTCTTATTAGAATCATCACTCCATTCTTTAAGTAATCTTTCAAATTCATTTAATATCTCATTTTGAATTTCTTTAACTTCTCCTTTTAAATGAGATGCACTTATTAATTGAGGATAAGCATGAACTAATGCTACAGTACCATCAGACTTTGGAATAGATACAAATGTACTAGCAGAACTCATATCTACCATAGGTTTTCTAGTACCATCTGTAGAATACGCTACACCAGGTTCTGTAATACTTTGTACTACAATTTCAAGTTTATCTTTATGTTCACTACCTATAACACCTTTTTCATTTACAGGTTTTGCTTCTTCTTCATTTGTTATAATAAGTCCGCCTTGGCTTACTTTATCTATAACAATTTTAGAATTGCGATTGTTTATCAATATTGATGCAGTTCTATAACTATCTCTTAATCTTTCAAACCAATTATGAATACTAGCTTTACGTCTATTTAGTATAGCTTCATTGTATTCTTCTCTAGTTAAATTTTGCTTTGTAAGTAATTGTTCACTAGCTTCTTTTACACCTCTATAAATATTATTCAAATAAGATACTAAATCTAATTTCGCATCATCAGAACCATTTGTTTCAGTATATTGATTTAAATTAATACCTGCATCTGATATCGCATTTAAAACAGCAATAGCATTTTGTTTATATTCTGAATTTAGTTCTCCTTCTTTATTTCTATATGGTGTATATCTTAATGTTTCTAATGCTTGTATTACTTTAGAAATAGACTCTTCATTATTTGGGTTACAAAGCAGTCTTGTAAACAGTCTTTCTAAATCACCAATTTCTGTAGAACTTGTAGGTATATCTATAATCCAACCTCTATTTTTAGAAACGTAACCTTTACCATCAAGTCTAGGTTCATAACAAGTTCCTACAACTTTTCCTTTTGCATAAATAGTTACAACATTTTTATCAACTTCATAAGTTAATTCATCTCCAGGTCTTAACGAATCTAATACATCATATACTGCTTCTCTTTGTTTTTTAGTCATACTACGAACATTTGGTATATATAACATTCTACCATTAGGAGAACTTATATTATCCAATCGTTCTTCAGATGTCATAGAAGCTTTATGAATAATATCTGATTTATTTATTTTACGACCTTCGGTAAGTATATATTTATCTCTATTAGCAGCAAAATAATTTTTAAACTTATCGTATAAAAATTCAGCCATATATTTATCACCAGCTATATCATTAGCATAACGTAATAAATTTTCAAGACTTAATACAATTTTACCTTCATGTTCACCAATATAAGTTCTTTTAGCAAAAGATTCTAATATAGAGTTCATTGTACTGTCAAGAGCTTCTCTAGCTTTATCAGCAGCAGTACCATCAACAGCAGATTCTTCTATTACACTTTGTTTTATAAAATCAGTAATATCTTCTAATTCTTTTATGTTTAACTTATGTCGTGTAGCAAGTCTTCTACCAAAAGAAGCAAATTTATTAAATACAGTTTTTAATTCATCTTCATCAACTTTATCTTTATACTTTTCAGTAAGTAAACTTAATAATTCATTTTCATCGTAATCTTCATTAAGTTCATGCTTATTTTTAATATAAGCCATCATATCTGCTGTTATAGTATCAGACAATGTTTCAGAATCATAATCATCGTCTGGTGCAACATCATCTATTGCAGAACCTTCTTCAGAGTCATAATTATTAAATGATTCAATTATTTCTTCTTCTGTACTTTCTTCATTAGATGTTTGATTTGTATTTGATTCCGTCGAACCCCCCGTAGAAGAAGTTTCTGATTCTTCAGTTTCTTCAGCTACATCAATAACACCTTTTCTTATTTCTATAACATTACTCTCATCATCTAAAACTACTTTTGGATTTTCTGTTACAACTCCACCATCTTGTATAGCTGTTTTAACAGAAAACAGTTCACTATTTGTAAACTCTTCATCGTTTAAACGACTAGGTGTTCTAGTAGTATCACCTTTATAATCTAATTCGTAAGTATAATCATCTACTTTATTAACAGGAACAAATGATTTATCGATATTTGGATTATTACCAGCACTAGAACCTAATTGTTTCAAAGATGTAGGTTTACCATCAGCATCTAATACAACAATAGCTTGAGGCATTGACAAAACATGACCACTAGTATTTCTTGTAAAATCTACATTACTATTGCTTGGTGTCTGTGCTTGCACATTATTCGTTTGTTGATTTTGCGACTGGGTTTGTTGCTGATTGGATGCCCCTGCTTGGCTCGCTTTGCTACTCTGTTGCGATTGTGTAGCCGTTCCCGATACATTGTTAAACTGAGTGGTTTGCGTTTGATTTTGGGGTGTTTCTGACGGTTTTTCCTCTGATTGCCTATCTAATATACTAACATCTACATCTTCATATTCCTTAGAAGAACTTTCATATAAAGCGTCTTTAATAAGTTCAGGAAGAAGAGTGTTTATAGCACTAGTATTATTTCTATTATTTTGTGTAACACTTCTAGCATTAAGTGATATAATTTTCATCATATCATCATAAAGCATCAAATCTTCATTAGATAATATACTTTTTAATTTTTCTCTAGCTTCTTTATTTAAAGTACCATAAGCAAGTTCTTCACTTAAATCACCATATTCACCAGAATATTTTTTAGATAATGCTTTCAACACACTATTACAATATTCAAGAACAACTCCACGTTCTTGGTTCATTATATTGTGTTCTTTGTGTGCTAAATTTCTTACAGTATCTCTATCTCTTGCTATGTTAGATAATGCAATATTCTTTTCTATTTCATTATTTGTAACACCAGCATAAGCTTTTAATAAACTACTAGAAAGTTTATTTAAATCATCTATAGCACCACCAACACCTAAAGCTTTACCTATATTCTCATTAACAACTTTAGCATGATTATAAGCATCAACAAATTGATTATACTTTAAATTACCAAAATCAGAATGTAAAGCAGATAAAGCTTTTGCGTTAGCTGCCCAATTATCTTCACCTTCTTCATAAGCTTTAACTAGTGCATTATCTACATCTTTAAATCTTTTTCCTTTTATATTATACTTATAACCTGTAGCATCATTAGCATTTCTTTCAATAGCAGCTGCAGCTCTTAATACAGTAATCATATTAGCTCTACTTACAAGCTGTTCATCTATAGGGGTTGCTACACCTGTCATAGTAGTTTGTAGCATATTTAATAGAACTTTCTTTCTATTATTTAATTCATCTATAGTTGTTTGTCCAGATATAGTACTAGAGTCAATATCATCATCTGTTCTTCCTTGTTTTTTAGTTTTTTTAGCTGCTTCTAAATTAGCTTCTATTTGACCTAATTGTTGCGCTATTATATAAGCTCGTATTGCTTGTTTATAATCAATACCATTATTTTTTAATTTATCAGCTAATCTTTCTTCTTCGCTATTAATTGTTGGTTGATATTCATCTATAGCTTTTTGATAATCTTCTGCACTAAGTTCATAACCCATATTTGCTGCAGCAATTATCTTAAAATATTCATAAGGTACTTCACTATAATCAGCTCCTGTTTTTTCATCTTTGCCTCTCATAGCATTACCTATAACACGCATATTTCTATTAAATGATTCTTCTAATCTATCAGCTAAAGTAAGAATATTACGTTGTCTTTCATTTGCTTGTTCTTGTGTTAAAAGACCACTAGCAACCATAGCTTGTTTAACTTCATCAGATTCTAAATAAGCTCTAGTTAAATCATAATTACCAGCCCACATAGAATCCATAAGAAGACTTCTATCATGTTTATCAAAAGCTTTCTTACGTTCAATAGCTTTTTCTTCTTTTGATAGTTTATCGTTATTATTTATTTCTTCTATTTCAGAAGCTAATGTATTATAAGCAGTTGCCCTACTTTCAATATCTTGTTTTCTTTCTTCTATTTCTGAATCTTTAAAAGCATCACTCCAACTTGTTTGTTTTACTTGTTCTTTTGTAGTATCATCTTGTTTATTTTTTCTTTCATTGTATTTTGTTCTAACAGCATTATTTGCTCTAGCAAGTGCAGAACCACCACCTTGGAATACAACACCACCCATAACACCCCAAAAAGCAGATTCCCATAATTGAGGTGCTTGTGCGTATTTCCAAAGTCTACTAGTTAAATCATTTGTATCAGCATCTTTAGAATTTAATAATATATTACCATAATTTAATCCTTCTTCTTGTGCTATATAGTTAATTGCTTCTTCTGCTCCTTCAGATAATTCAGAACCTATAAGAATTTTACTCCCATAAGTTAAATCAGAAATCTTATCTTTAGCTTTTTGTGCAAAACTTCTTTTAGCTAAAATTTCATTAACTTCTTTTTCTGTTTTACCAGCATATTTTATAGAATTTAAATGTTTACGTCTTACAGCTGCTCTCATAGGAGCGTTCATAAATCTACTTACATTCCTTAAACCATACATTTGAAAAGCATCAAAAACACCATTAATCATATCTAATTTGAATGTTTCATCAGCAGATGCTTTAGTTATACGTTTTGCAACATCTTCTTTATTAGTAGTATCGACACCTTCTAATATGTCTTTATTTTTATCAACAAAAGCTGCATATTCTTCATCAGACATATTATTTATGGTTTCTGTACTTTTAGGTAGAAGTTCTGAATATACTTGACCACTTTCTTGATAGTTTTCCATTATACGTTGAAGCATAGCATTACTACCAAGATTAATCATTTGGTTTGTAGTTCTTATAGTATTTTCGTTATTAGCCCATTGACTAATTTTACCTAAAACACCAAGTTCTTTTCCTGCTGCTTTAGCTGCATCTGCTGCTTTATCTACTTTGTCTATAGCTGTTATAAATTTTCTAGCATTACCAACACCCTTAAAGAATTTAGTAGCTTTTCCTAAATAAGCAGCACCTTTTGCTACACCTGTACTAGGAATAAGTAAAGTTAAAGTACTAGCAACACTTGGCATATTATTCATATACCATCCCCAATTAGTCAAACCTCCATTAAATATATCAACACCAGGAGTTGCATATATAGGATTGTCTTCTTTATATTCTTCTTGTACTCCTTTTAAATATTCACTAACTGGATTAGAATAATCATTTTCTTCACCAGAAGCTTTTCTAATAATACCACCAATAACAAAATCACACAAATCAGCAATGCCAATACCTGTACCTAATACTATTTCATTCCATACAGTTTGTTTTGCACTATTCCAAGTTTTCTCCCAATTACTTTGTTTTTCTGCTAAAACAGTATCTAAATCTTCCCATCTATTTTGTGTAATACCATACTTAGCCGCTTTAAGACCATCTTTAGTAGTTCCGACAATAGCGTTATTTCCTCTAGCACTATCATCAAAAAAGCCCTCAGCTAATGGATTACCATTAACTGAGGTTATATATTCAGGTTGACCATTACCTGGTGCATAATTTGGGTTTTTAATTAAAGCACCACCTGCATTAAATACATCATTTATATTCATAATTATAATCCTAATTTGTTTTTAATATCTGCATATAAGTCCATATACTTTTTCTTTTTATATGCTTCAGATTGACCACTATATAAATCTTCTATTTCACTAATTGCTATTGCTTGTGCATATTGATTAGCTTTTGCTCTATCGGTAAAGTTACCATTTTCGTCTACAAATTGTCCTCTAATTGCATCAATAGCATTTTCTCTCACTAAGTCTTCATCAATCATTTTAAGAATTTCTTCTTTATCTTTCCATTCTTTTTTACCGCCTTTTATACTTACAAAACCTCCTGTGTTTCCTATAGATGATATTTCAAAATTTCTGCCAGATTTATAACTTATACCATATCTTTGACAATCAGTATATTCTCTCTGAGCTTGATTTTTAGTATCATTACTTAATTCATCTTCGTACTTATCTCTAAAGAAACCTGGAACAAATATTGTTTTTTCATTTCTAAATCCTTCAGCTTCTCCTATATTAGGACTATCACCATTTTCATCTTTTGGTTTTTCTGAAATAGTAAATAAAGTTCCTACAACACCACCTCTATTAGCTGTAACATATCTCAATCTATTTTGAGCTAAAGCAGTTCTTATTTCTTCTGTTAATCTACCTTTTGTTTCACCATCTACTTCTCTTAAAGTTTTACCTTCTTTAATACCTTCAGAATAAAAAACATTTTCGTAATTAACAAGCTCTGCAGATGCTACAAGATTATCATATTGTTCATACAAACTCTTTTTATATCTTTCAAATTCTGTTGGATTTATTTTACCACTTGTATATAAAGCATTTAATCTAGCATCTTTAGCACCTCTAAATCCACTAACAGTTAATTCTTGTTCTACATTTGAATTTTCATACATTTGTTTTAAAACATCATCATGTAATTTTTTACCTTCATGAGTAAGAGTTGTCATATTTCTAAGTCTAGTCCATGTAGTTGCATCCGCCATAGAATTAACTTTAGATATAACTCTACCTTGTTTAAGACCTATAATATCTACACCATGAACAGGACTATTACCATCATATTTTGACTGATTTTGATTTTGATTTTGTAAAGCTTGTATTATCTTTACATAATTTTTATTATTTTTATCAAAAGTGATGGTTGATGTTCTAACTATACCTTCAGAAAGACCTCTTTTAACTGTTTCGGAACCATTATGTATTTCAAAACCATTAGCACCTGCATCTTCTACTGTAATACCTACATCTTTTAAAAAATTATCTCTATCAATAATATTACTAAAAGATAGTTGTAGTTGGTCTGCATATTCTTTTTTAGATGCTCCAATTTTATCATACTCTTTTAAATATTGAGCACCATATTTATTACTACGAGATATATTACCTTCATACATTCTGTATAAATCTCGTTTATTAGTATTGTTACCAAACAATCTATCTTCGATAGCAGATTTCTTTCTAAGTTGTCTTATTTGATTTCTTATAATAGCTTGTTTAGTAGGGTCTTTTGTAGGATTAGCTTCTAAGTAATCAGCCATACCAAGCCAATCACAATTAGCCATTAATTTATTATATTCGTCAGCTTTAAACATATTATTACTATTATTTGTTGTTTAATTTGTTTTATCTGTTTAATATAATGTGCTTATTTGATTTCCATTCATTATTGTTCCACTAACTCTTCCAGCTTTTGGTAAATCATCTTTTGTAGAACTAAATACTTTTTTAAATACACCTAACACTTGTTCAGTTATTCCACCATCTGACCCTGTTTCACCACTAGCTCCAGCAGTTGTAGTAGTGCTCTTATCTAAGTCTTGTGCTTCATCTAGACCTGTTTTAGCTTGTGCTCCACCTTGTTTATAAAATTGTGTAGAATTACCTCTTTCAGTAGAAACTCTTCTATATGCTAATTCTTCAATTATAGGTTTCATTACAGCAAGACCGTATTCTGTAGGTTTATATTTGTTACCTTTATCATCAGATATTTTAGCTAAAAGTTGATTAGCTCTTTCTTGAGCTTCTGCTCTTTTATCTGCTGGTAATGATTCGTTATCAGCTTGGTCTTGATATTGTTTATATTCAAATTCAATATCATAATAATCTTGTAATAAAGAATCACTATAAGCTGTTTGAGTTTTAAGTATATTTTCAGTTTGTTTAAATAAATCTTCTTTTGTTTTTTGAGTTGTAGTAGTTGATGAACTACTAGATGTTGTACCATATACTTGCCACTGTTTATCATTGTCAAACCGTTTTACAGTAATTCTTTTTCCGTTTTCATCTGTTACTATTGGTGTTACATTACTTCTAGCATGAGATGTACTTTCTTCAGATACTAATTGAAATATTGTAGCTGCTATTTCATTTGGGTCATAATGTTTTACAGGTTTTGGTGGTTCAAAATCTTCACCACCATTAACATTACCATTTTCATCATATCTAGGTTTAAAAACATAAGGGTTTTCAGCAAGCATTCTGTTATATGTACTTCTTCTTATATCCCCAGATTTAACACTTTTATCTAAATCATCTTTCCAAGTATCATATTGTTTATTTGTTTTTATTCTAGCTTGAAGTTCTTCATTACCTGCTGCTTCAGCTGCCATTTTTCTAGCTGCATTTAAAGCACTAGCATAATCACCATTATTTATTCTGTCTTGTATAGATTTTTGATATTTATTTGCAAAATCTCTAAACCAAGTTCTAGTAGCATCATCGTTATGTAATTGCTCTCTAGCAGCGTTCATAGCATCTTGCATTGTAGCATATGCTTCGTTTGCTTTTTCTTCTCTTTGTTCTTGTTTAGCAAAAGCATTAACTAGCATATTATAATCTACGCTTTTTAAATTTACTGGATTGTTATAATTAATTTGACCTCCATTAAATTTAGCATCATTTATTTTTATAGTTGAATTTGCCATATTGTTTTACATATAATATTAACCAATATAATTATCACCTATTGTACTTCTTGTTTGTATATCAGGAAGAATACCTCCAGGTTTTATATCATTAATAACTTGTGTTCCAACAATTACTTTTTGTAATCCTAATCCTGTTCTACCAGCAACTATTTTATTAGCATTAGCTGCTGCTTCTTCTCTGACATCCTTAGCTAAATTAGGATTTTCAGCTATAGCTTTTTGTTGTTCGTAATAATTTCTAGCTTGTGCAGAAGTACCATTACCTTCACCATAATAATCACCTTTTTGTGAAACTGTTGCATTTAATACTGCTAACTTTTCTTGTTGCATACCTGTGGCAATATTATTAGCAGTACCTTGTAATGTAGAACCTATATTAGATAACGCATTAGCCCAATTAGTAGCTACACTAGTTTTAGCATCAGCTTGTGCTTGAGCACCACCCATGATACCACTAGTTTGTGCTTCTGCTATACCTGCAATCTTAGCATTTTCAATATCATTATTATATTGTAATAATTGTAATCTAAGACCTGTTAAATCTCTTTTAGCTTGTGTATCTAATTGAGCATTTTGAGCAGCAGCTTCAGTGATACGTTCAGCATTAGCTTGTCTTATTTTTTCAGCTTGTTCTTCTGCGGCTTGAGCATTAGCTATTCTGGCATCATTCTCTGTTTGAGAAACAGCATTTAATCTATTTAAAGC
>AUXO016232291.1_pt1 | contig 11005 bp, 9 predicted proteins | sample 768731 | NCBI WGS metagenome assembly AUXO01 (sample SAMN02715735, study PRJNA202380) | gut metagenome | biome: sheep rumen | host: Ovis aries | place: New Zealand: Palmerston North
GATATAGAGGGGAACTATGAGCATCGTTTTATCGATTTATAAGAAGTCAAGTGCTTTCCGGGAAGTAGTCCTGGCGGATCAGGGGGCCGGGGAGATGCAGATACTTCTGGACCGGCATCTGTTCCACCTGAATCAGGATATAAAACTGAAGTTGGAAAAAGGGGAAGATTACTGGATCCTGAAGGCTGACGATTACCTTATCCACCAGAAAAAGAGTGATAGTTATTTTCATGAGACCGCCATCTGTGACGGTCTCAATGTCAATATTGTAAGAGGGCGGGACAATGTCACGATTCTTGCTTATAAAAATGACAACCCTTTTGAGACCTACAGAAAATATCCGCTGAATCCGAATCAGGTCATTACGATCGGGCATGATAAAGAGAATACGATCTGTTATCGGCTTGAAAACTACGTCTCCCACAGACCGCACTGCGTGATCGAGCAAAGGGGAGGACAGGCCTTTCTTATTGACTCGTCCACGAACGGAACGTACGTGAACTATGTCCGCGTACAGCCGGGACCGGAAAATCAGGTCCGCCTGAAAGTGGGCGACAGTATCCGGATTTTTCAGCTGAATATCATTTATCTGGGAAATATGATCGCTGTGCGCGCGAGGGAAGGTGCGGTCATAAGCATGGGCGCTCTCAGCGAGGAACAGATCGGTTACAGGGCGGCTGATATCCGTCCTTCCTCTGTTGCGGCGGTGCAGGAGTTCCATCGCGCTCCCCGTGTTCTCCCGCAGCTCAACACGGATAAGATCGAGATCGAGGCTCCCCCTGTCATTCAGGAGAGTATGCAGATGCCGCTCCTTTCAACGATAGGACCGGCCTTTACAATGGCGATCCCCATGCTGATATCCGGCGGGTTCACCGTCTGGGCATCCAGGCAGACCGGCAATTCCACAAGTCTGTTCATGTACACAGGTATCATTATGGCTCTGGCCTCCGCATGCATCGGTGTGATGTGGGCCCTGATCAATATGCGGAACCAGAAAAAGCGCATGGAGGAATATGAGAACAAGCGTCAGGATAAATACAGGGAATATCTCGCAGGAATATGGGACAGACTGGAGTCGGACCGCGAGCAGAACCGCCTGATCCTGAATCGATGCTATGTAGATGCGATGACCTGCTGCGAGATGGATGCGCGCTCCGAAAATCTCTGGAACCGGAATTTTACCCACAATGATTTTATGAGCTACCGCATCGGCATCGGAGCGATTGATTTTCAGGAGGAGATCATCGTGCCGAAAGAGCGGTTCACGATGCTAAGCGATGAACTGTCGGAGCAGCCCCGCGTGATCCGGGAGACGTTCAGTACTCTCCGGGATGTGCCGGTGCTTCTTGACCTGAGGAAGGAACATATCGTAGGTATTGTCGGCAGGAGGAGCAGGAGGGAATCCGTCGAGACGGTCCGGAGCCTGATCGCTCAGATCGTGACGGCCAACTGTTATACCGATGTAAAACTGGCCCTTGTCTATGATGAGAACGATGACGTGGACCGGGAAGCATGGGATTTCATGAAATGGTTCCCGCATGTGTGGTCTGAAGACAGAAAGAGCAGATATATCGCGACGAATCAGGATGAGATGGGAGATATTTTCTTCGAAATGTCCCAGGTATTCCGTCACCGCATAGAGGAAGAGCGTTACAGTAATAATCAGGTCGCAAGACCGCAGTATATTCTGATCGTCAGCAATCCGAGACTGATCGAGGGATCCATTATTTCCACCTATATTTTCGAGAGGAAGAAGGATGTCGGTCTGTCGACCGTCTTCCTTTCCGATGTGCGGCGAAATCTTCCGAACGAGTGTGAGTGTATTCTGGATTGTGAGACCGGCATCATAAGCCATACCGGTGACACCGCGGGAAAAGATATCACCGTTCAACTGGATTCGGTCAGTCCGGAACGTATCCTTGCGCTGGCCAAAGTCCTCGGCAACATCCGCGTGACAGAAGGCGGCGATGAAGGAGAAATTCCCTCGATGCTTTCGTTCTTCGATATGTATGATATCTCGGCGCCTGAGCAGCTTCAGGCCGTTGACAGATGGAGACACGCGGATCCGACTGCTTCGCTCAGAGCACTGGTCGGATACAAGTCCGGCAACCGTCCCTGCTATCTGGATCTGAATGAAAAGTATCATGGTCCGCACGGCCTTGTCGCCGGTACGACAGGTTCCGGAAAGTCGGAGACTCTGCAGACATACATTCTGTCTCTGGCATCCTGCTTCAGTCCGGAAGATGTAGGTTTCTTTATCATCGATTATAAAGGCGGCGGAATGGCGAACCTGTTCCGGAACCTGCCTCATATGATCGGGTCCATTTCCAACCTTTCCGGAAATCAGGTGAGAAGAGCGATGGTCTCCATCAACAGTGAGATCACGCGAAGACAGAGGCTTTTCAATGAGTATGGCGTGAATAAGATCGACGCTTATACTGCCATGTTCAAAAACAGAGAGGCAGCGGAGCCGCTTCCGCACCTTCTTATTATCATCGACGAGTTCGCGGAGATGAAGAGAGAGCAGCCTGACTTCATGAGAGAACTGATTTCTGTTGCGCAGGTAGGCCGAAGCCTTGGTGTGCATCTGATCCTTGCCACACAGAGGCCGGGCGGTGCCGTTGATGGCAACATCTGGGCCAATTCCCGGTTCAAACTCTGCCTTCGCGTGCAGAACAGAGAAGATTCAATGGAAATGCTCCATAAACCGGACGCCGCGTTCCTGACCCAGACCGGGCGATGCTACCTGCAGGTAGGCACGGATGAAGTGTATGATCTTTTCCAGTCCGGCTGGTCCGGTGCCGCCTATGACAGAGAACTGGGCGGCAGAAGTACGCTCATCGCGCAGATGCTCTCTGCGACCGGAAAAGTCGACCTGGTCGGAAACAGCGCGCGCATGCGTCTCAAGGAGAAAAAGCAGCACCAGTGGGTCCGTGAACTGATTGAAATACTGGAGAGGACAGAGAGAGATCTGCATGTGGATATCTATTCGAAATCATTCAGTTTCCTCTCTCAGGCGGAGTTCTCAGAGACGTTCTATGAATCTGTACAGAATCGTCATCCCGAATTCGAGAAGAGCCGGTTCAACAGCATGCGGATCGATGACTTTATAAAGGTCTATAAAGACGTAAAGCATACCGGCGCAGGGGAGGATATCGCTGCAGAGGTCATAGAGAGGGCAATGGAATGGAGAATTCATCTGCCGGAGCTCAAACCCATAACGCAGCTTGAGACGATCGTGGACTATCTCCAGAAGGCTGCGAAGGCGGCCGGCATAAGGCAGGTCCGGAAGCTCTGGCTGCCTCCGCTCACGGATCATCTGTATCTGTCCGATCTGAAGACCTATGCGGATAATACATTTGACGGCGTCAAGTGGCCGGAAGTGCCGGGTCGTTTCCAGCTGCAGGCGGTCGTCGGTTACGGAGACGCGCCGGAGAATCAGGCGCAGATGGATGTCGGCATCGATTTCGCCAACGGAATGAATCATCTGGTATGCGGTATTATCAATTCGGGCAAATCAACATTTGCCCAGACCGCCGTCTACTCTCTCTGTACGACGTATTCACCGCTGCTCCTGAACATCTATATGATTGATTTCAGCGCGCAGATGCTCACCGTCTTCGACGGCCTTCCCCATGTGGGCGGTATCATTACCGAGGCTGATCTGGAGACAGATCGAATTACAAAGTTCTTTATCCTGATCAGCAAGATCATGAAGGAGAGAAAGGAGCTGCTCAGAGAGCACGGGACGAATTATACGGATTATATCAACCACAATGGCTGGACGCTTCCTGCAATCCTGATCGTTATTGATAATTACGGAGGGTTCCGGGAGAAGACACAGCAGAGTTATGATACTCAGATCATGCAGATCGTGAAGGAAGGAATCGGCTACGGCATCTTCCTGATGATCACCGGCAATTCCATAGGCATGAATGATGTACCGACAAGACTTGCCGACAGTATCAAGACAGGAATCTGTCTGGAAATGAACGAGGCGTATGACTATACGACCGTCCTTCGCTGCGGCAGACCGGAAGTGCTTCCCGACGCGGGCGTCCGCGGCAGAGGTCTGATCTGGAATAATGAAAATGTAATCGAGTTCCAGACAGCTCTGGCAGCGGATTCTGAGGACGGAGCGGAGAGAAATGATATGATCCGTGAAAAGGTCAGGGTCATGCGTGAGGTATGGATGGGACCGACGGCACGTCAGATCCCGAGCATACCGGAGAAGCCGGTACGGGAAGAGTTCGTTATGATGCCGAAATACCGTGAGATCCGGGAGAACGGAAGATATCTTGCGGTCGGCTATAACTACGAGGATGCGGATGTCTTCGCGTTCGACCTTCTTAAGAACTATCTGTTCCTGGTGACCGGATCCAAAGGCAGCGGAAAATCCGTCTTCATGAAGAACCTGATGCTGAACTGTCTCGACAGGGATGAAGAGTGCGTGGTGATCGAAAATAGCGGCACAACGTACGCAAGGATCTCTGCGGAGAACTCTCTGAAATATGCCAGAACAGGAGAGGAGATCAGGGAACTTCTGCTCTACGTGCACAAGACGATGCTCAGCAGAGTTCCTCTGAAAAAGGAAGGAATCGGTCTGTGCCTGTCCGAGGAGGAAATGTTCGAACGGGCCATGGCGAATCGAAGACTTAATATATTTGTCTCGGATCTCAATAAACTGATCCGTGAACTCTATGACGTCAGCTCGCCGGCCTATGAGAACCGCATTACTTTCGAGGTGATCGCCGAGATGGGCGCGTTCTATAATATCTTCCTCTTCGCGGAAGTGAGGGATGCAGACCAGACGGAACTCGTCTCACGGCCGATCATGGACGAATTCAGAGAGCAGTGTCTGGGCGTCCGTTTCGGAGGCAAATTCTCTGACAGCAGACTTCGTCTTCTTGACTTTGAGAATGTCGGTTACAGGGATAAATCGGCAGCGACAAAACCGGGATTCGGTATCGTCGCAAGTTCCAGCAGCAATTCGAAACAGGAAAGATTTGTCGTTCCGATGTACAGGGGTTGAAAATGGTATCAGTAGTTGCGTATGACCGTGATAAATCAGAGCGGGAGAAAATCAGGCAGTCATGCTGGGAGCAGGTCTCCCGTTATCCCAGGGAAGACATGGAATTCCTGGAAATCGGGGATGGGAAGGTCTTCCGTGAGAAGATGACCGGCGGCGACAGATGGTCCCTGCTTTATTATGAGTTCAGTAAAGGGCAGGATGTGTCCGAACTGCGCGAAACGAGGAAAGGGCATGAGGAGACGATGATCATGCTGCTTACGGACCTTTCGACTTCGCCGATGGAATATTTAAAACCCGGTGTCGCACCGGATTCCATTCTTCTGAGACCGTACACCGCGGAGCAGATGAGAAGGACCAATGAAGAGTTCGTAAGATCTTACATGGATAAGGTCTCTGACCAGGATGAGGAAAAGTTTCTGATCGAGAACAAAGGGGAGCGGATCCTGCTCCCCTACAACCGTATCTGTTATTTTGAGGCCAGAGAAAAGAAGACTTTTGTGCGGGTCGGTATGACAGAGTATGCTGTGTATAAGACGCTCGGCGTATTGGAGACAGCCCTCCCCCCACAGTTCAGAAGATGCCATCGCAGTTACATCGTGAACAGCGGACTGGTGAATAAAGTGAATCTCACAGATAGTTATCTCATTCTGGAAGGCGGAATCGAGATCCCTGTCTCAAAGACCTACAAACAGGAGTTTCGGAGGCTTCTTAAGTGAAAGAACGGCAGGAAGAAAAGAAAATAGAAAAATATCTGTATCTGACATCGAAGGAATACGCGGTCCTGCTCCATCTTTCGGGAAACCGATGCGTGACGGGTTTTGGGTTTGATTTTCCGGATGATGTGCAGATGAAACGTCAGCTGATCTTCGATCTGTACCGGAAAGGCATCATATGTAACCCGGGGGATCGATTCGAGGTGGCTCCGGAATGGAAAGATGTATTTCAGACCGTTCTGCAGGCGGACCGCGTCCTGTGGATATCCTTCAGGGACCATGATAAGCAGGACATCCTTTGCTATATTGACCGCCGGGCAGCAGTCTGTATGGAGAACCTGTCGGATGCCGGTCATGATCTGTATCGTGTATCCATGAAAGGTGCCGATGCGATAAAGAACGAATTAAAGGAAAACGGGATGTTTCCCCGTATTCGGATGAATAAGAATGACAGCAAGATGCTGGATACACATCTTGGCGTTGCCCCCGGCGGCGATCCGGAGAAAATATGTTCCTTTTCCCTGTATGTGAACGGTGAATCCGAGAGGAAGGAACGGGTCACGCTGGAAAAAGAGCAGCTGATCTATTTTGTCAGGATCGAAAATGCGGAGGGGACGATCAGAAGGCGGGCTTTCTGCGATGAAACGGAACGCATTCTGGACAGATACCTGAATACAGTCGGAGGTTGTGATGATAGTTGTTAATGTGACAGTGCCGGCACTTGAAAAAGTATACAACATGAATCTGGAAGAGAAGGCGGAGGTATCGGACCTCATAGCCGAAATTGCGGGTCTGATCAGTCAGAAAGAACATATGGAGCTTCAGGGGAATATCAGAGAGATGGTCCTCGCTTCGAAGGACCTCGGGATCGTCCTGGGCAGGAATCAGACGCTTCAGGATTACGGTATACTGACCGGAGCGGAGCTTCTTATCGTGTGACCACCGGCACATCGGGAGCTGTCCGTCCTGTTTTGGGAGCCGTTCGTCGGATAATGAACATAAAAACAGGAAGTGCGGTATAGTAAATCTATAAAAAAGAGGTAACACATATGAACCAGTATATAGTGCCGGATATTCTTTCTGAAAAAAGTGAAAATTTGCAGGATATATCGAGCGCGATTCTGGAGATCAGCCGGATGGCTGCGGATACTTCGGCGGAGATGCGCAGGATGACGGAACTGGATGAAGTGATCTTCGTACTGGAGAGAGAGGTAGAGAAAATGGCCGCCGAGGCACAGACCATCACCAGGCTCTCCGAGGCACTCTACGAAATTGCGGATCTGACCAGGAGAACGGAGATCGAACTTACCAACGATATCGGAGACGGTTTCCTGCAGAAAAAATCTTATGCCAAAACAGCTTCTCTGAATCGGATCGATCCCGGAAGCATCGACATTTTCTGAAGATCATCGGCATACAGGCGGAGGTTATTATGAACATTATTGAGACGAATACAGAGACGATGAAAACGGATACGGGGACGATTTCCGGATACATTTCAAATCTGCGGAATGCGTCAAAGGCAATAGAAGGGATCATCGGAACGCTCTCCGGTTCATGGGAAGGAGAGGCGGCAACGACTTATGAGACACGGCTTAAAAATGATGTAACGAAGCTGAATGAACTGATCGACGCTATATCCGAGCTTAATCAGGGAACACAGACTGCAGGCACAAGATATGAGCAGTGTGAGAATAATGTAGCCGATATCATCTCGTCCATAAACGTGTGATGTAAGGAGGTGCAGGATGGCAGTTTTATTAAAAGTCAATACCGACGTGATGCAGTCGCTTGCGCAGGATCTGAACGGTGAAGTCGTAAATATCAGGAACGGTTTTCAGGAAATCCAGACGACTATGACCAATACGGGAAATTACTGGCGGGGAGATGCGGCAGATACGGACAGAAAAGGATTTTCGTCTCTTCAGTCCCAGATTGAAGAACTGCTGAAAGAACTGGAAAGACAGCCTTCCAAGTTATGTGAGATCGCCGGTATCATGATGGAGACGGAAAAGAATAATACGGAGATGACACTTACGTTATCCAAGGAAGAATTTGTCTGACACAATCAGGGAGAGGATATAGAAAATGAGTACTACAGATATTTTATTTGATCATGCAGGAGCGGAGAAGCAGGCCCAGGCACTGGAACAGCTCTCTAAGAAAATGAATACCCTTTCCGAGACAGATATGGAGACGATCCTGACCGAGATCAATAATGCCTGGAAGGGTGATAATGCAACGGCATTCCTGCAGAAAGGCGATCGTATGCAGCAGAAATTATCCGCCTCAGCTGCGAGGATCAATGATATAGCCGTTGCAATCCGTAAAATTTCAGCTAATATTAAGAAAGCAGAAGAAAAAGCAGCTGAGATTGCATCCGGTCTGTAAAAGGCATGGAGGGGGAAAGATGCAGCCACAACATTATGACAGTTATGAGCAAACGATAAGAACGGGGCCAAATGGGGGTCTGAATGTGCAGGCAGTCAATCAGGCTGCCTGGGGAACGAACATTATCATTTTCGACGGAGCGCGTCCGCCGAGGAGTATTGATCTGCAGGCATTCGGCGGAAAGATGGTCAGCTTCGGCCGTGCGCCCGACAATGACATCATACTGGAGTCGAAATTCGTCTCAAAGCACCACGGACACTTCGAATTAATAAACGGCCGGATCGTTGTACGGGATATCGGAAGTAAGAACGGCACGCTTAAGAACGGCGTCTATCTTCGGGAGGATCTGCTTTCCAGCGGAGATATCCTCAGAATAGATAATATAAATCAGTACAGCGTAGACGGTGTCCTTATGCTGATGTCGAATAAGGACGCTTCTTCCTGGAGATCACTGGATATCAGACAGAGGAACAGGGTCACGATCGGCCGCGCGGCAGATAATGACCTTGTTTTAAATCATGTCAGTGTTTCCGTAAGACATGCTCTGATCCAGGGGCAGGGAGACAATTGGAGCATTCAGGATACCGGCAGCACGAACGGAGTTCTTGTGAACGGACAACGCGTACTCGGAGGCACCAGACTTGGTGAAAAAGACGTCATCCTGATCACCAACACGAAGATGATCTTTTCTGCGGGTACGATCTATTACTGCACGTATATGAGCGGTATAGGCATCACTGTCTCCGATGTCGTTAAGACGGTCAAGTCCAAGAACGGACCTCTTAATATCTTAGAGCACGTCAGTCTGGAAATACGGCCGGCAGAACTGGTCGCCATTATCGGCGGTTCCGGAGCCGGAAAGACTACGCTGATGAACGCGATCTGCGGATACAATAAACCGACTTCCGGAAAGGTCATTATCAACGGGGAAGATCTTTACTCGAAAGATACATATGAAGCGCTCAAGAGCGTGATCGGCTATGTACCTCAGCAGGATATCGTGTATGATAACCTGACACTCTTCACCATGTTGAATTATGCGGCCAAGTTAAGGCTGCCGGACGATACGACCCGTGAAGAGCGCGAGAAGAGAGTACGCACGGTCATCGAAATGGTCGAACTTACGGCCAAGGCAGATACCATGATCAGACAGCTCAGCGGCGGTCAGAAGAAGCGTGCGAGCATTGCCGTCGAGCTGCTGTCGGATCCCCAGCTGTTCTTCCTGGATGAGCCGGCCTCCGGTCTGGACCCGGGTACCGAGCGCAATCTCATGAGGACGCTGAAGAATATGACGCAGGCCGGAAAGACAGTCATTCTGGTCACACACAGTACGCTGAATCTTCAGGACTGCGACAAGATCCTGTTCATGGGCCGCGGAGGAAATCTGTGCTACAGCGGGAATATGGAGAGCGCGAAGCGCTTTTTCGGAATAGACAATCCTGTCGATGTCTATAATATGATCACAGATGAGCCTGAATACTGGAGAAGCAGATACGACTCCATGGTCAATTCTCAGAATATGCAGGTGAGGGTAAATGCAGGCGCCGGAGGGCAGACCGGCAGACAGAGACGTGACCGGCACAGCGGAATCAGGCAGATCGGTGTACTCAGTGCAAGATACTTCCGGCTGATGCTGAACGACAGACAGAGACTGATCATGCTCCTTGCTCAGGCACCGCTTCTCGCTTTTCTGATCTCTCTTGTAAAGGACGGCGATCAGTTCGAGTATTACGGGATAACAAAGTCTCTGCTCTTCGCCTTGTCGTGTTCCGCTTTCTGGATCGGGACTCTGAATGCTATTCAGGAAGTGTGTAAAGAGCGTGTCATTCTGAGAAGAGAATATATGACGGGATTGAAACTCGGACCGTACATTATCTCCAAGTTCGTGGTCCTCGGTCTTCTTTCCGTCATTCAGTCCCTGCTTCTGACAGGTGTCTTTATTCTGCTGGTAGGATGTCCGGAAGAAGGGGTCATTCTTTCACCGGCCATAGAACTGTTCATTACGACGTTCCTGACGGCTGTTTCTGCTGCGGCCATGGGTATCTTCGCATCGAGCATGTTCCGCAATCCGGATCGGGCCATGACGGTCGCACCGCTCCTGCTTATGCCTCAGATCCTGTTTTCGGGTCTTCTCTTTAAGCTGGAGGGTGCAACGAAGGTCATTTCCTGGTTCGCGATCTGCAGATGGTCGATGGAAGGCTACGGCACGATCGCCAATCTGAATGATCTGAAATATATGGTCGAGGTCAGCGGCGAGATGAGAGAAATCGAGCATAAGGCCGAAGACTTTTTTGAATATACCGCCGAGCATCTGACAAAAGCATGGCTGATCATGCTGGCGTTCGTTCTGATCTTTGCCGTCATCAGCGGTCTGTCCCTTCGCAGTGTGCGAAAGGATCGCTGACAGAAATCAGTGCAGGTCCATCCAATTGACAAGCGTCTGAATGTTGGAACGCTCAACGGAATTCATGTATGTTTCCGCAAATCTGTCCCGGTTGGCGGTCGGGCAGGTAGATTGAGCCTGTCTGTACCAGTCTTTGCTTCCGAATTTATTGCGTGTGGCGATGGCTGTCTGCGAGTTGGTCTGGAATGTATATCCGTACCGGGCATAGATCTCGTTGATAGCCATCTGGGCATCGTAATCCGAGCCCAGACGTCCGAGGTCAGAGGATGACAGAAGGTCCGAGCTGCTGTTCGGGAAGATAAAATCCGAAGCGGGTGCCTGACCTCCGCCCGGGAGAGAAATCATGGATCCGGATGATGCGGGGGCTGCAGGGACCGGTGTCGGGGTCGGCAGCGGTGTCGGCGTAACGGTCGGCGTCGGGGCGACGGTCGGAGTAGCGGTAGGAACAGGTGTAGGCGTCGGTGT
>AUXO017062896.1_pt1 | contig 11004 bp, 12 predicted proteins | sample 768731 | NCBI WGS metagenome assembly AUXO01 (sample SAMN02715735, study PRJNA202380) | gut metagenome | biome: sheep rumen | host: Ovis aries | place: New Zealand: Palmerston North
ATTGAATTGATAAAATTAATTACTGGAAAAATTGGTTCATATATAGATAATATAAACGAAATCAAAACTCAAACAGCAATAGAAAAATACTATTTTAGAAAATTGCAATCTATGACTATGGAACAAATTTCAAATATTCATACAGGATATATACATAAGTTAATAACAAATGTTTCAAACTATTTCTTTGAAATGACTTGGCAGTTTGAAATAAGTGTAATTCCATTGATAATAGGTGGAATATCAATACTTATAATGATTTGTAAAGAGTCAGTTTTTACTGGTTTGATATGTATTATAATATCTGCATTAGCAGTATTTTCAAAATATAAAATGATTAAAAACATGCAAAAATATCAAAAAAATACAAATGAAGCATCTTCAAAATATAATGCAAAACTTATTGATTTTATTCAAAATATCATAGCTGTAAGAAAATTAAATATTGGAGATTTCTGTGAAAATAAAATTGCAGAAAATTCAAATGAATACTTGAAGGCAACAAAACTAAATGAGAGAAAAAGGTCATCAGCAAATGGTGTATTTACAGGTTTAATGGATTTGCTATATTTAGTTATTTTAATTGTTGCTATTATGATGACCAAGAATGGAGAAGATGCACTTCCATATATATTATTCTTTATAACAGCGTTGGGAAAATTATACTCAAATTTAAATAGTTTAGTTAGATTGATTGATATAAGTGAAAGATTTAAAACATCAAAAAAACAATTAGATGAATATTTTAAATATAGTAAAGAAATAAAAGTATTAAAAGATTTTAATGAGATAAAATTACAAAATATTATATTCTCTTATACAAAAGGCTCTACTAAGATAAAAATACCAGAATTCATATTGAAAAAGGGCGAAAAAATAAGCATAATGGGAGAATCTGGACAAGGAAAAACAACTATAATGAATATACTTGCAGGGCTATATCCTTTAGACAATGGAACAATGTCGATAAATAATAAACAAATGAAAGATACAAGATTAGATTTAGTTTTTGTATCACAAGAAGTTGATTTATTTGATTTAAGTATAAGAGATAACTTGTGTTTAGGGAAAGATATATCAGATGAAAAAATATTAGAGTTAATAAAAGAAGCAGGATTAAATGAATGGTATAAAGAATTACCACAGGGACTTGATACAATGGTAGGAGAAAGAGGAATAAAATTATCGGCAGGGCAAAAACAAAGGTTAAATTTAATTAGAGGAATTTTAATAGATAAAGACTTATATTTCTTTGATGAGCCTACTTCAAATTTAGATGTTTTATCTGAAGAAAAAATTACGAATATGATTGCAAAATATTTAAGTGATAAAACATATGTTATAGTGACGCATAGGCAAAAATTAAGAGAATTATGCAATAAACATTATATATTTGAAAATCATATGATGAAAGAAATAATTATAAATTGAGAATTATAAAACATACATTATAAAAGAAAACCACCTCTATAAATGAGATGGAAAAAGATAAATCTTTTTTACTTATGCTTATTCAGTTGTAATTCCAGAAAGGGCAACAGCAATTTCTTCTTTGGATTTGCCAAAAAAAACAAAGTCGAGAGCTTTAAGAATGCGAGTACCATAAAAATCCTTGGGATTTTCCATAGTGGAGTTTCTGTCTTTACAATCCATAGCAATTTCATCATAATTGGAATAAGTGTGAACATCATCTACCAAAGTGGAAATGCACTCAGACGCTTCTAAGCACTCTCTAATACCATCAGTAATTCCGATTGCGTTGCAAAGTCTTTCATAATCGATGTTTTCTTTAAGCATAATTTACCTCCAAAAAAATTATTTTTACTATTGGTTGCTAACACTCTTTATGAAAAATGGAGTAAAGCGTGTTATTCACCTTTAATTATACCATTTTTCAAGGAAAAAGTCAAAAAACAAGGAACAAGAAGATGATAAAAAGTTATAGTATAAATTAGATAGGAGTAAAAAAATGGATATAAAATATAAAAACGATAAATTTCAATTTATATATAGAACATCGGATATAATATATAATTCAGACAAATCAAGAATATTATTATTTTATGGAGACGATAGAGATTATTATATGTTGCCAGGGGGAAAAGTACAAGAATTAGAACAGAGTAAAAATGCTATAAAGAGAGAAATTAAAGAAGAATTAGGTTATGATAATTTAGAATATAATTTAATAGGAGTAAGCGAGGAAATATTAGAAGACAAAGGACTTAATGTTCATCAGATAACTTTAATCTATGAAAGTTTGTATAATGGAGAAATAAGTGATGAGAGTTTTAAAAGCATAGAAACGGATTGGATAAATTTTAAATGGATAAAAATAAGTGAATTAAAAAGATATAAAATACATCCTAAAAATATTGATGTTATGCTTAATAATGAAGAAAAAATAAAACATATAATAGATGATAGAATAAATGTAGAGTAGTATATTTTATACTATTCTATTTTTTTAGAAAAATAAGAATAAAAATATGAAAAAAAGTATAAATTTTTTCTTGCAAATCTATTGATAAAAAACGTCAAAAATGATATAAATTATATTGGATAAATACATACAAAATAATTATGGAGGAGTACAAATGTTAAAGGATAATATGTTAGCCTATGCAGAAGTAGATGAAATATTGAATTTATTAGAAAAAGAGTATAGAGAACGTGTACCAGAAAAAATAAGAAGTTTCTTTAAAGAAGAAAAAATGCCAGATTATAATCCTAAAATAGAAATTGGAAAGCTACTAACAGAACAGAATTTAAAAAGAGAAACAATGGTATTATTAGCAATATTAAATATAAATTATTGGTGTGATAGTGAAGAAGAAAAGCAAATGTTTATAGATGAAATGGCTAAAAATGAAGAAGAAAAGAGAGAGTTAGAGGAAAAATATAATCCAGACAATTTATTTAAAAATAGAAAAAATAATGAGTTAAGTAGTGATAATACTGATGAAGCACAAAGTATATCACTTGTGGAATATAAAAAGCAGGGGATATTTAAAAGAATTTTAGAAAAGATTACAAAATTTTTCAAAAAGAATTAGGAGTAGTTTATGGGTATTTATAGAAAAGAAATGGACAAAAGAGTTTTAGAACAATTAAAAGATAAAATACAAAATTATTTATGGAATAAAGGATTTGAAAATGCAGATTTTATAAGAAAAAATTTAGATAAAGTTGCAGGACTATATGTTGAAAATTCAATCGAGAATGGTGGAGCAAGAATGCAAAGCCGTTCCGAAAAACCTAATAGACCAAATGAAATAATGATTGATAAAAGTTTTGCAGAATTAGATGAAAATGATAATCCAATAGGAATTGATGGAAATGTTAAAAAACTTATAAGAACACAACTAACACACGAATTGATACATTCTGGTGCTAGATTTAATGGACAAACAGGAATTAGAGAAACAGACCAAAATAGAGGGCTAAATGAGGGGATGACACAGATGTTCACAGAGAAAATTTGGGGATATACAGTTAGTCCTAATTCTGATAACAAATATAAAGATTACAAAAAGGTAGCAAAGATTTTAGATGTAACATTTGGAGAAAATGTTAGTTTAGATGCTTATTTTAATCATTCAAAAGCATTAGAAAATGCTTGTAATGGATTATCACAAAACGGCGATTTTTATAGTGATATAAACAAGTATTTAACTTCTACATATTATATGTATACTGATGTACCAAAAGATAATAGAGATAAATATTATCAAACTATAATGCAACCAATACGAGAAAAAATGCTAGATTTGGTATATGATAAAGTATGTGCTGAAATAGTAATACCAAAACTAAAAAGTTTTTCAAAAGATGAGCAACGGAAAATATTTGCACGATATATTTGATTCATTGAAAGATGAGCCAGAAGTTTTAAGAAAAATATCTGATACTATTGTAAGATATTCAAATATGACACCAAAAGAACTGGAAGAACAGATAAAATGGATAAATAAAGGAGTGAAACAAACAGAGAAAGAAAAACAATTTGTTATAGATATCTATAAATCACAAGATTGCAGTAAGTTAGTGAATATATCAGAGGATGGAACTATACAAACAACAGGAAATAATCCATTTATTATTGAAGATGAAAACTTAAAAGAAAAAGTATTATCGCAAATATATTTTAAAGAAAAAGGATATTCAAAAGAAGCGTTTGGAAATAATGTAAAAAGAGTATGTGATAATTTAGAACAAGATAGTGATTTGAGTTTTGGAGATGGGGAAAAAACAGCGTTAGATAGAAAAAAATCACTATCTGCTGTAAAAGTTATGGCAAAAGAAAATGGATATACGATTTTAAGTTCACTTGAAGAATGTGAAAGTGGGGAAAATGTTCCATTAGAAGCGGTTAGAACTCAAAAAGGAGAAAAGATAAGTTTTCAAGATTTAAAAAATATATATCAAAAATTTGATATATTTTATAAAAATGATAATTACAGCCAACTTTATGTTAAAGATAGAAAAACAGGAAAAGAAATAACTGATCCACAAATTAAAACAATGGGAAAATTTGCAGCAATATGGGGAGGAGTAGCAGGTGGTACAAAGTGGCTAGCAGATGAAGAAATAAAAGGAATTACATACGCATTTAATGAGCCAAGTGAAAGAATATTTAACAAACTTGGAGAATTAGTTGGAAAATCAATGAGAGAAAATGGAACTATTGATACAGAAAAAATATATAAAACAATATCTGAAGATAAATATAAACACTCTGAAGAAATAGCAAGAAATTTATTATTTAATCCAGCAAGTTTGAAAATAGTATATGATTTTTATAAAATGCAAAATGATGATGCAAGAATGGAAAATAAATTAGCAAAATCTACAAGTGAGGTTATATATGATTACTCAATGGAAGATAGTATGGTAGAGAGTGAAGTTGAAGATGTAATGAAACAAATTCCAGATTTTAGACAAGAAGATGCAAGGACAGAATCGGAATTTGAAATAAACGAATTTGGAGAAATAATTAGACCATCAAGAACTCAAAAAGGAGAAGAACAAGCAAAGGGACAAGCAATAGAGCAAGAAATAGGAATTGGAGAAGTAAAAAAAGGAATATGGGGTAGCAAAATTGCAACAAGAGAGAAACAGAGTCAAGAGATGGATATAAAGAGTCAGAATAGGTCAAGAGCAATATTTAATAGAAGCAGACAAGGTGGATTATCACAAGAAGAACAAAGATTACTTGAAGAAAATGAAAGGCAAAGAAATCAAGCAATAGTAGATTATAGAAATGAGCAAGATAATAGAAGCCAAAAAAGAAAAGGTAATGGACTTGAAATGTAATTTAAAATACGGAATTAGACTATGAAAAATAAAGATAATATAAGGGAAGCACTTGTATAGTAAATTATTCAGTATAACAGGAGATGAATAATAGATGAAAGAATTTTCATTGGGATTAGATGCTTCAATAAATGGAATATACTTAAATTCAGAAACGATAGAATTATTAAGTATTATTCAATGTAAAAGCATAGAAGAATTAAAAGAATTTGCGAAAAATTGCTCACAATTAGACATTTCAGAAGAAAACATTGCAAATTGGAATGAACAGAATATTGAAGATATAAAGAAAGATTTATTTGAAAAGTATAAAGAAAGTATAATACCACTAAAACAAAGCATAGAAGATAGAAATAGTGTTTTGGAATCAGCACTGCAACATTCTGGAATACCAGAAGGAGAAATAGATGAGTATATTTCTATATCAAAAGATAAGAAATATGCTGAAATAAAAGAACAATTACTAGAAAAATATCCTGAAAAGTATGTTAAGTCTATAATAAAAAATATGGTAAATGATGAAATAAGACAAAAAGTATTAGAAGAACATCGAGATGAATATTCAGAATTTGCTGAAAAACAACATAGATTTATTGCTTCTGAAAGAGATCAAATGACAGAGGTTAGTTATGAAGAAATAAGTGCAATAAATGATAGCTTAAAAAATCATAATACCATATTAGTGGCTTCTGGAAGATATTATGATGTAACAAATAAGTCATATAATGAAAATGTACCTAATATGCAAAAGTATGATTTTTACTATGCACAAAGAGGATTAGATTTTTGCTATAAAAATGGAATGAATGCAAGATATCATACATTGTTAGATAAGCAAACAATGGAAGAACATTTAATAGGAAAATCAAAAGAAGAAGTAATAAGCGAATTGAAAGCCTATGTAAAGAAATCTGTAGATTTTATTTCAGAATATAACCAGACTCATCAAATTGATGGAAAAGGAGTAATTTCATCTGTTGATTTATTTAATGAAATTATTTCTTTTGATGAGCCTTATAGGAATATGTGGCAAGAGTTATACGGAATTTCTAATGAAGAATTAGTAGGAATTTTTCAATATGCACAAGAAAATAAGCCAGAAGGTGTAACTTATGTATATAATGAGCCTTTTTTAGAAAATCCAGAAAGAAGAAAAGCAGTATTAGAACAATTACAACAAATGAATGAATTATCTCCAGGATTAATTGATACTATTGGAACTCAAATGCATATAGAAATGACACAAGATATTGAATCAATAAGACAATGTTTTGAAGATTTAAAAGAAGCAGGTGTAAATGTTCAAATAACAGAATTTGATATGTGTTTACCAGAAAGATTTATGTTTGATGAAAAAGGTAAAATTCGTTCGGAAGATGATTTAGTGCAAATTATAAATAGTAAATTAGGAAAAGGTGGTATTACTATTGAAAGTATAGCAGATTTTAAATCTATGAGAATGCAACAAATTGAAAATGCAATAAAAGAAACAGGAGTTGAATTAGAGGGAGTTACATATTGGTCTACAAGTGATACACTAGACCATAATTTACAGAGAACTAATGAAAAAACATACAGCGATGGAATAGATAGAGAAGTTGCACATACAAGATATGCAGGAGCATATTCTTATTCAGAAGTTGAACAAGAAAAAGGAAAATCAATACTTTTAGAGAGTGCAATAGAAGCAACCGAAACAAGTACAAGAACTGAAAAAATAAATGACCAAGTAATTGCGATTAGAAAAGAAGTAGAACAGGAAAGAACACAGGAGAATGCTTTAGATGAAAATGATGACAATGAAAATAGATAAGTAGTAGAAAGCGAGGATTATTATGTTATCAGTAAGCACAAGACAAGCATATACAGAAATAGACAATTTCATAGAATTATTAGATGAATACAACAGAAATAAAGTGCCTAAAAAATTAAGAGAATTTTTTAAAAGAAAAAAAGATAATACGTATACAAAAACTATAGATCCTAATATACCAATTAAGGAACAGAATTTAAAAGAAGAAACTTTGGCTTTAATTGCTATGCTAAATTTACAATATTGGTGCGAAGATGAAGAAGAAAAGCAAAGATTAAAAAAGATATATTCTGATAATGAAATAAAACATCAACAGAAATTAAGAGAAATGTATAACCCAGAGGATGTATTTAAAACTAAACAGAAACAAGAACAAATTGAAAATGAAATATCATCTGAAGAAATACAAGATAATATGGCTATGGAAGAATATAAAAAAGACAATATATTCGTCAGACTTAAGAATTTCATAAGAAATATATTTAAATTTAAATAAATTGGAGAATTAAAATGTTAGTAAGAAAATGTAATTAAAGAATATAATAACAATGTTGTAGTAAAGGAGCATTAGTTAATGGAAAAGATTCTAGGATATGATAAAGATAAATTATATATGGTGCATCTGACAAATTTCTTTCCTAAAGGACATAAAATACTTTCAAATTATGATGGAAATAGGATTTATAGAGTAGATATGGATGGAAAAAAACTAACTACATTTCTAGGTGATTAAGAAAAAGATGTTATTGTTCCAGCACATAGACATACAGTACATTTTTCAATAAATTCAGTGGTTGAAAATCCAGGAGATGGAGCAGGAAATTGGGATGGAAAACAAATGGCAATTATAGAGCCTTTTGCCGAACACAAAGAGCAATTTTTATCTTTTGGAGGAGATTCATATACTTGGGGAAGCGTAGAGTTAAGTGATAGTGCAATTATTATAATTTCAAAAGAGAGTTTGGAGTTAATACCACAAGAAGAAAGAGAAAACTATAATTTTGTTATTTGTGAAGGAGATATTTCGCAAGGAGTAAAAAATTTTTTTATACAAAATGATTTACCATTAAGAGATTTTCCAGAAAATGATGCAGGACACTCTCATAGCATAGCATATCAAATTGAACACAATTTGGAAGGCAGAGACCGAGCGATTAACTTTGTAGTGAATAATATTTTTGATGGGAAAAGTGATATTGAATTCACATTAGAAGAATTTTCAAGAATTATGAGTGTTTGTCAATCCCCTCAAAACACAATAAATTGTGGTATTAGTAGATTTACCAGTTTATCTACATTTATTAATATATCAAGCAATCCAGAGCAGTTTTCTTTGTTTAATGAAAAAACAAATAATTATAAACCAAGTAAAGTGATTGAAACAATAATATCGGGTGGCTTTTATATTGCTGAAGATGGAAAAATCAAGATTAGAAGTGATGAAGAAATATATGATAGATATAAAACAATAGAACAAATAACTAATTCCTCAAAAGAGGAGCAAAGCCAAAATAGTGAATTTGCAGATAGTTTAGTTGGAGATGCATCACAATTATACAATAAATATATAGATATATTACTCGATAAACCGAGGGAAGAGTTATTAGATTTTGAAATACAAATAATACAACAGACGGTTCAAGCAATAGAAGAAAAAGAATATATAGGTTTAAGTGAAAATGAAAAGAAAATAATTGATACTTATATATTAAATTCCAAAACAGCAGAAATGTCGGAAAAACAAATAGCAATATCAAAACAATTGAGACCTAAAGGACTAAAAATTGATGACAATAATGATATAGGAATAACATATAAACCAACAGGAAAAATAGATATATCTATAGGAGGAAACTATCCAGAAGACTTTGAAAGATGGAAAAGCAGATTCCAAAATGTAAAACGGTGTAGTATGTGATGAATTGAATGAAGATTGCTTAGTATCATTAATAGGAGAACAAGATAATGAAACAATAGGAGAACTTTATTCAAGAGTTCAAAGTGTTATAGATACATTTATGGAAATTGCAACTTGCGAAGAAAATATTGGAGAATTTTTCGAATTTAGTGAGAATGGAGTAGTAGACAAAAGAGAAAAAAACACAAGCACTTTACTAGAAAGTGCTATTGAAGAAACAGAGGAAATAACGAGAAGTGGTACTATAAATGAACAAGTACATGCAATAAAAAATATGGAAAAAACAACAATACATCAACAAGATATGCAAAAACTTGAAAAAGATAATTAAAATAAAATGATATACAAGGAGAAAATGATATGCTATATATAGTATGTTTATTAATAATTATTATATTGTTTAATTTTATGTTATACCTAATTCATAAAGACACAAGTATTGTAGATGGGGAAATTATACGAATTAATAAAATAAGAAATTTAAAGCCTGACATTACAACACATAAAAAATTTGATACTACAATAACATATTCTTACATTGTAAACAATAAAAAATATATAAGTTCAATGATTGATGATTTTGAAATAAGTAATTTGCTTTACAAGTACATAAAAACAAAATCTAATAGAAAATTCTTTAAAGATGAATATATATATTATGTTAAAAAGAAAGACATTAAAGTACGATATAAAATTCACAATCCTCAAGATTCAAAAATTAATAACTTTATATTAAGAGAGATTATATATTTATTTGGTTTTGCAATAATACTTAATTTAATTGCAGTTATGATTTTGGGATTAATATGGTATATTTATCATTAGAGTTTTATCATTTTTGAAAAATTAGTAAAAAAAATAAAATTAATAAATTTTTTTAAGGAGATAAAGAAGATGAAAATTCAAAAAAAACTATTTAAGTGTGGAGTATGTGGTACAGAAAATGAATATTTAGATTATATGTCGAATTTTGTAAAAGGATATTCGGATTTTGATATGAAACCAGTTGGTAGTATGATGGGAATAGGTGCTAATATTATGGAGTGTCCAAATTGTCATTACTCAAATTATGAAATTAATAGTACAATAGAGTCTAGATTGGCTAATAATCTTGAATTATGGAATCGTGATTTTCAAGAGATTATAAAAAAATATTCTGGAGCTTTGAGAAAAATTTTATTGGTTGCAAAGCAATATGAAAATAATATGGATTATTTTAATGCATATAAGTCATATATAATGGCAGCATGGGTTAGTGACGAAAAAGATGCTTCTAATTTTAGAAAAAAAGCATGTCAAATGTTTGCAGATAAAACATTACCAAACTATAATAATAATTTATTGCAATTTGCTGATATGTTAAGAATGGAAGGGGATTTTGATAATGCAATAAAAGTAATTGATGCAGTAAAAGAATTAACTGATGAATCAGATGATGAATTTATAAAAATAATTAATGCTGAAAGAGGTTTTATACAAAAAAAGGATATAAACAGACATAATTTAAGTGAAGTATTTGTAGAAAAAGAAGGAATTTAATGAAGATATTAACAGAAGAAGATAAAATTGAAAGAGAAAAATGAATAGGAGAAATCTTTACATTAAAATCTGGAGTAGAAGCAACAACTGAGGTAACAAGAACGGAACAAATGAATCAAGAGATAAATCATATTAAAGAAAATGTAAACGAAAAAGAAGAACAGCAAACACAGGTAGAACAATAAAAATGAGGAATCTATCGTGGATTCCTCTATTCGATTTTATCAAGTAAAGATTTTTATCTATTTCTAGCCACTTTTTTCTTATCAGCGATTATAAGTTCTTGTGATTTATTTTTTGCTTCAATTTCCTTTTTATAATCTTTTTTAATCTCTTCATATCTATCAATAATCCTATTACAAGCCTTTTTTTGTGCTTGAATTGTATCAATTTTATCAGTAAGTGTATTAATTTCTTT
>AUXO015904783.1_pt1 | contig 11003 bp, 10 predicted proteins | sample 768731 | NCBI WGS metagenome assembly AUXO01 (sample SAMN02715735, study PRJNA202380) | gut metagenome | biome: sheep rumen | host: Ovis aries | place: New Zealand: Palmerston North
GGTAAAAGTCGATAATCTTGAAAAACAATTCCAAGTTTTCTCCTTAGTTTGTATACTTTTTTGTTTTTTAGTTTTGCTACATCTAATCCTCCTACAATTACTTGTCCTTTTGTAGGTTTTTCTTCTCGATATAACATTTTGATTAATGTTGATTTTCCACTTCCGGATCCACCAATTACAAATACAAACGATCCTTTTTCTATGGCTAAATTTAAATCATATATGGCAGTTACTCCGTTTTTATATTTTTTTTCAACATTTTTTATTCTAATTAGGTCCATTATTTTATCACCACCTTAGTACTTTTTATTATATCATATATTTTTCGACAAAAAAAGGAAACTCATGTGATATTCCCTTTATTTTTCTAATTTAACACTATTTTCCACCTTCTACTTGGTAAGAATCTGTAACAACAAAGAATACATCTGGATCTATTTGTTTAATTCCTTCCGTTACTCTATAATATTCTCTTGATGGAATTACACTTAATAATACTTTTCTTTTTTGTTCCATAAATCCACCTTTTACATCAAATACCGTTACATCATGAGATAAAGAATTAATTATATATTCTTTTACTTGTTCATCTTGATCTGTAATAATATAGAAGGCTTTATTATTAGAAATTCCTAATAATACTTTATCTGTAACGACATTATTGATATATAAATAAATGACTGCATATAAAGCATTTGTTGTTCCAAAGAAGATGGAACCTAATATTACTATTAACGAACTTATTACAAAAGATGTTTTGGCAATAGAAATCTTTTTGTATTCAAATAAGATTTGACTAATGACAGTTGTTCCTCCACCATTATATCCTGTTTTATAGATTAATCCACTGGATACTCCTCCTAATACTCCTGCAAATAGAACCAATAGTAGTTTATCTGGTTCTTGAGATGCTAAGTTTTGTAGAGGGGATGTTAATTCTACTAATAGAGGATAAATTAGGCTTGCAGCAATCGTTGTCATTGTCTTCTCTACCCCTAAATACATAAAACTAATAACAATACAAGCAAGAGATAATAAAAGAATCATAAGTGCGGGATTAATTCGATATAAATGATAGGTTACTGTTGCAATACCACTAGTTCCTCCTACTACTAGATTTAGAGGTAATAGAAATAAGTTGTATACAATAGCGCTTAAAGTTAAAGCAATTAATAAAATTATTATTCTTTTTACTCTATCTTTTTCATTTATCTTTTTTATAATATTTTTCATACTATTCTCCTCCAAATACTTCATAGGAATCAGTAATAATAAAGAATGCTTCTTCATCTATTCTTTTTATATTTGTTTTTAATTCATAAAAATCTTTTGTTGGTAATACGGTCATAATAATATTTTCTTTATTTTTTCTCATACCACCTTTTGCTTGAAAGGTGGTTACTCCATGTTTCATATTATTAATAATATAGGATTTAATTTCTTCATCTTTTTCACTAATAATATAGAACATTTTATTATCTGATATTCCTAGTACAATTCTATCTGATATTAAACTAATAATATATAGTACTAAAATAGAATACATCATGTTATATATTCCAAAAATGATTCCTGATAAAACAACAATTAATCCATCACTATATAACATACTTTTTCCTAGACTCATTTTTCCATATTTTGAAATGATTTGATTTAGAATATCAGTTCCTCCTGTTGTGAATCCTGCTTTGAATACTAGACCTAAACCAATTCCATGTAGAATTCCTCCAACAATAGCAGATAATAATACTTTTGAAGTATCCATTTGAATCCAGACATTTGCATATTGAGTAACTTTCACTAAAAGTGGAAATAACAATGTTCCTAATATATTGGATTTTGTTTTTTCTTTTCCTAAAAAGAAATAACTAAATAATAATAAAATGATATTTACAATTAGTATTATGAACGAATTATCAATATGTGTTAGATTATTGACTAATACAGCAATACCTCCAACTCCACCTGGTACCAGTTTATTGGGTGCAATAAAAACATTGTATGCTATTGCTATTAAATAGCATCCCAATACAAACGTTGCTATTCTTTTCCATTTATTCTTATTATTTATTGTTACTATAGTATGAATGTCTTTATTTTTTGAAAACATATTCATATTTATATCTTCCTTTTTAAATTACTTTCTATAAATAAATCTATATCTCCATCCATTACTTTCGATACATTACTGGTTTCTACGTTTGTTCTATGATCTTTTACCATAGAATATGGATGCATTACGTAACTTCGTATTTGAGAACCAAAATCAATATTAGATTGAATTCCTTTAATTTTATTTAATTCTTCTTCTTTCTTTTCTAATTCTATCATCATTAACTTGTTTTTTAATACTTTTAATGCTTGTTCTTTATTCTGTATTTGGCTTCTTTCATTTTGACAAGTTACAACTATTTTGGTTGGAATATGGGTAATTCTTACAGCAGAATCTGTTGTATTTACACTTTGTCCTCCAGCACCTGATGAGTGATAAACATCTATTTTTAAATCCTTTTCATTTACTTCGATATCAATATCTTTATCCATGTCTGGAGTTACTTCAACGGATGCAAAAGAGGTATGTCTTCTGTTATTGGAATCAAATGGAGAAAGACGTACTAATCTATGTACACCTTTTTCATTTTTTAAATATCCATAAGCATTTAATCCTTTGATTAAAACTGCAACACTTTTTATTCCTGCTTCATCCCCTGCTTGATAATCTAGTACTGTTAACTTATAGTTCTTTTTTTCACACCATCTTTGATACATACGATATAGCATACTTGCCCAGTCACAAGACTCTGTTCCTCCTGCTCCTGGGTGTATTTCTAAAATACAGTTATTTTTATCATAAGGTCCATTCAAGAAAGTTAAATCTTCCATTTCAGCAGTTTCTTGTTTTATAGAATTAATGTTTTTTTCTACTTCTGTTAACATATCTTGATCTTCTTCTTGTTCTAATAATTGTAATAGTTCTAGATTACTTTCTATTTCATTTTTAATATTCTCTATTTTATCAATTACATCTTTTTCATCATTCATTTCTTTCATGATTATTTCTGCATTATTTTTATCATTCCAAAAATCCAACTTTTCTGTTTCTTGTTGTAATTCTTTTACTTTTTCTTTTTTCTTATCGAGGTCAAAGTGACCTCCATATTTGATTAATTTTTTCTTTAACTGATTCAAGTTCCTTTTTTTGTTCTTTTATTTCCATTTTTATCACCTAAAACTTTCATTTACTTATAGTTTATCATATTTTAATTTTTTTTATTCTTTTTATGAATTATTTTTATATTTTTACATATATTATGTTAGAGGAAGGTTCACTGAAAGTGTGAAGATCCTCTTATATATAGATGAAGGAATTTCCTTCTTTTCGTAAAAATAACATCTCAATTATGAGATGTTATTTTTTTTATTCATCTAGTCCTATATCTTTTAACCAATCTTCCGTATCTTCACCGTCAGAATCTCCTTGTTGAATTTCTACGTCTTCTTCAGATTCTTCTTCTTCATCTTCGTCATAGATATATTCTTCCATATTAATACCTGAGTAAATGAAGTCTACATCGTCTTCTTCTAAGTTAACATTTAAGATATTGTACAAGTTAACTTCATCCATAGTATCTTTACCATCTATAATCAACATGATGAATACATAATAGTTATCTATTTTTTCATCTTCATCGAAGCAACTGAAGTTATACATTTCTGCTAATTCATTTTCTAAGTTTTCATCTACTTCATAAACTTTTTGAATTTTCTTTGTATGTTCATCTAATTCAGATGCTTTAATCTTGAATGTTGAATTTACAAATACATTAATTTCTTCTTCTGAGAATCCTACTTTTCTGAAGTCTGCTAAAATAATATTTTGTGTTTCTTCATCTAAGTCTTCCCAATCTTCTGGTGTAAATGTATATGTTGAGAATTGACTCTTAGCAATTAATCCTGCTCCAGCAATTAATCCTCCTGCTGCAAGGCCAATTCCTGCAAGGGCTCCTGGATTGATTCCTGATTGTCCATTTGTTCTGCTTGTTGGAGATATTCCACTTGCAAGTCGTGATACTCCATTCTTTAATACGTCTCCAAAGCTTGTTGCAAGGTTTTTACCATCTACAGATGATCCTCCAGTGGTTTCTCCAACACCATCAGTTGATCCTCCACCTTTGATATCAATTAGGCCATCTGATAATGAACCAGTTCCGCCTGATAATCCAGCGCCTGATCCAGATCCTCCAGTAATTCCTCCTGGGTAAGAGCCTCCGCCACCTCCCCAGTTAGAAGTGTTTCCACTATTATTATCACCATAATCATATCCAGGATCATTATTATTTCTAAATCTATTATAGTCTCCTCCGGTATTCCTATCATAGTCATCGTAATTGTAGCCACCACCTGTATCCCAATTTCTCATTCCGTTGGTATTTATTCCGTCAGATCCAGAGTAATCGTCATAATCGTAGTCTGAAAATCTTCTTGTGCCGTCATTATTGATTCCACGGTCAATATCAAAATCACGCTCGTTATAAGGTTGATTATCAAATCCAGGATCTTCAAACTCAGGTGATTCGTATTCTTCGAAGTCATCATCTTCATCATATTCTTCCTCTTCTTCTTCTACAGGTTCTGGCTCTGTTACTGGCTCTGTTTCCGGTTCTGTTACTGGTTCTGAAGTTGGTGCTGATTCTGGAGCCTGTGCTTGTGCTCCTGCTCCGGCTGCTCCAAGTCCTGCTGCTCCACCACCACCACCGGATGCTCCTAGTCCTGCTGCTACGGCTGCTGCTTGATTTGCGGCAGAATTTACTTGTTCATTCTTTCTTCTTAACCAATCTAAGTATAGTCTTAATTTTTCAATTGCTTCTGCTAATTTATCTAATGTTCCTTGGATAGAATTTTTTTCATCAAAGTATGTGTAGACTCTTTGATCAAAAATTGAGAATTGTTGATTTGTGTCCTCACCTTCATTTGTCAAATCTTCAATCAATTTCTCAAGTTCTTGAATAATCATATTTATTTCTTCATAACTATAATTCTGAAGATCTTTTTTTCCTGATCCTCCACCATTATTTGCTTTATCTTCTCTTTGTACTTGTGTTGGAGTTTTATTTTGCTTTTTTTGTTCTAGTTTTTCATCAATTATGGCTTGTACCTCATGATCACCTGGGCCACCTCTATCTGCACTCTTACCCATTGTAATTGTTTCATCTGCCATATCATTTCCAATAGTCATATTTCCAACATCTTTTGCAGATGGTTTCCCTGTTGTTTTTGTTGATTCCGTTTGGGTTTTGGTTGGTGTTACTCCAAAGTTATCGTTTCCTGCAGCCATATTACCACTTAATACATCTGACATTATCCCTGATGATGTTAATGAACTTATTGTATCTTGTGTTGCTTTTACTGCAGCGGCTTCTTGTTTTGACATTCCTTCACTCATATTTTAACTCCTCTCTATCTTTTTAGAGTTCCCCTATTTTTACATTATATTTTTATTATATCGACTTTTTTTCTCCTTGTAAAGATTTTAGTTTAGAACATTTTTTCCTTTACATTATTCTTCTTCCTCGTTATCTTCTTCATCATAAATGTAATCATCCATTTGAATTCCTGTATAAATAAAGTTTGCTTCATCTTCGTTTCTTAGTGATTGATTTATGATATTATACATGTTTGTTCCATCTATAGAGTCTCCTCCATCTATTATCATTACGATAAATAAATAATAGGGATCTATGTCTTTTCCATCAAATATACTGAAATTGTACATTTTCATAAATTGTTCTTCTATGTTTTTATTGTTTCTCATTGCTGTCTTTATCAACTTAATATGATCATCTATTTCTTGTTTCTTTATTTTAAAAGTTGCTCTTTGGAATTGTTCTACATCTTCTTTGCGAAATCCTACACTTGCCATTTTTCTTATAATGACGTTTTTCATTGTTGGAGTTTCGTCATTCCAATCTTTAGGGCCAAAAACATAATAACCCATTTTTTTCGTAAGCAATAAACCTCCGCCAGCGATTCCTCCAAGCATTAAGCCTCCTCCTGCTAGCATTCCTGCAGTAGAGGTTGTTTCTCCTCTTGGTCTGCTTTGTGGTATGTTCATTCCGTTTTGTCCTCCTGTATTATTAGAAAGTGTAGGTCTTAAGTTTGTTGCTGCAGAAGATAGTATAGAAGGTTTCCCTGAATTTGTATTTGTGTTTCCACTTTCCCCTGATCCAGATGTTTCAAAATTTGCTACTTTTCCAGATCTTCCACTATCAAAGTGGTTTAGAGATGATCGTGATGACTTCATTGTACCTAAATCTCCATCAAATACATTCCATGAATCAGAAAATTTAACGATTCCATCCATGCTACTTGATAAGGTTGTTGTTGATCCATATGTTGTTGAATAATTTGTTGCTGTAGGTTTTTCTCCTGATCTTTCTACTTTTGTTGCTTTTGGATCTGCTTCTTTTTCAACAACTTCATCTTTTTTGACGCGTAATGTTTTCTTTACTGCTGGCCCTTTTTCTGCTAATTCTGAATCTTTTATTGCATCTTCTACTAAATTTATTTCATTTGACACATCAATCTTTTTAGCAGTACCCGTTTCAACATCAGATATAGTTTCTTTAACGTTGTTTCCATTTTCCGCTACTTGCACTAACTGGGTTTTCTTTGTATTTTGTTCTTGAGATGGCTGAGTATTTTTTTCTTCTTGTTTCCATGTCTTTACCTGTTTTTCTACTTTTTCTTCTACTGCATCTTTAATTTCATGAAGTTGAATCTCACTCGTTTGAGCCTTTCCTTCTCCGGCCTCTGATGCTGCTCTTTCTACTCTTAGATTTGCATCATTTGTCTTTTCATTTTGAACATGGACAAAGTTTCTATATTCATTCAATGAAGTTCGTGCTTTGTTAATTAAGGAATACAATTCTTTTGTTTTAAATGTCTTTTCTAAATAATCACTTACTCGATATTCTAAATTATTCATTCCTTTATTAATTGTTCTAAAATATCCTTCTAAATTATCTATAACTTCATCAAAATTTTGTATGTATTTAGACATCTCATCATAATTGTAGTCTTGTAAATCTTTATTTGCAGATGATATCAAATTATCTGAATTATTCATTTTAACACCTTCTCATTCATGGAATTGTTCTATTTGCTTGCTATTATTATCTCATTTTAATCTAGTTTAATTATATCTTTTTTCAAGTATTCTGTAAAGAATATTATTTTCCCTTATTTCAAAAAAAAAATGGATTTTCATCCATTTTATTCTCCAGTATCACTTGGGCGTTTCATTGAACCATTTAACCATGAATCAAATCCTTCTACATTAAAAGGAGGAGCCTCTAATTCTCTAATTACATCTTGATCATACCATTTTTTTAGGGTTCCGGGGGCTGTCACGCTTCTCCTTATTACTTTGGTATATACGTAGTGCCATGAATCATGATCTGAATCGTTCCATTCCCAATCTGTTACTACTCCTTTTCCATCATTTCGTTCATTGATTTCATCTACAATTTGGTTTGTTCTTCTAGCACACCATTTAGATTTTCCCATTTCTAAATTAGTATTATATTCATTAATCATTTCTTTTAGATTTATTTCTTCTAAATCTCTTAGAATTTCCATAATATCATATATGTAATCTAGAGCATCTTGAAATTCATAAGTTGATTCTCTAGATACAAATACCGTTCCTTTTGATCCAATGGCTTCATAACTAGACTTTAATAGTTTGATATCTTCACTTAAATAATCTACAATCGCCTTTATTTTACCAAAAGACATTGATTGTTGAGTACAATCTGTTATATATGATATTTTAATAGATAAATCTGGAGTAAATACATTTGCTTGTTGTCCTGCTTTAAAGTCTACTAATGCGGTTGACATCTGTATCCCCTTTCTTTTCTATTTCTATGAATCTGCTGGTCGTTTGTAGTTACTTACAAGTGTTGATATCCAATTTTGGGATTGAACTGGCCAACTTGGTACAACATCAGTTATGCCATGTCTTCCTGGAATACTCCATACATTTGAATTGGTATTACAGAAGCCAACGATTGTTTCATCTCTTCTTGGTTGGTTACTATTGAAATCATCTATAACCGCTTCACAATCGTCTACATTTTGTTCATATCTAGCAACACGTTGTTCAAGTCTACTACAATTTGCATGAGATTTTGCATAACACCTATTTAAGCTGCTAATAGCACTTTTAAGCCTAGCATCATACTGCTGAAGTAGATTATCTGCTTTTTTTACTGCGTCGGCATGATACTTTGAAGCATCTTGCAATGCTTTTTCCGCATTTGCTTCATCTAGGTTCGAGTTATAGTTTTCTATCCATTGTTGTAATGGATGGTTCACAACTTGATTTAAATCCAATTGAAAATCATATAATTTCATCCAGGCATCATCCATATTTTGGCGTTGCTCCGCTACTGTAAAAACTCTACCATATGCTTCTACTCTTTCAACTAGGTCCTTAATATGCTCCATATAATCATTCATTTTTTCGCTGATTTCTGCTATCTTTTCTTGTGCTGTTACTTGATTAGATTTATGCAATATATAATTGTTCGAATATGCTTCTCCCGTAAATACTTCGTATCCATTATTTGCTCCTGGTTCATATGCTACCATAATTATCTCTCCCTTCTTCATTCCCTATCATTAATTTCTTAGCAAGACAGACTATCCTGAGATAGCCAACCTTGATAAGAAATTACAATGTAATTTCTTTTTATTTTTAAAGACTTCCAGATACACGTTGTGCAGCTGCATCTGTTTCTTCGTTTCTTGCTTGTTCTCCAGCGATTGCTTTATCGATGTCTTGAAGTATTTCAGCAATTTTATTATTAATTTCAGTAGTTACTTGGTTACATGCAGCATCGAATTCTTGTGCAGCATTACCTTCATAATTTCCTTGTAAACCATTAAGTACATTGTTTTTCCAGTTTACAATTCCGTCATTAATATCTCTACCTCTATTAGCAACTTCTGTCTTTAATGACATCATTGCTGCGTAGTTCATTTTTACTCCGTCCATCGTCTCACCTCCTAAATTCTACTCATTACCATATTTCTATTGGTAAACACTTTTCCAAATATTTAATTGATTTACTAAATTGTTAGATATCTCATCTAATCTTTGTTTGAAATAAACGTTAAAGTTTTGGTTAACATTTTCATCCATTTTTGTAATAAATTCTTGTGCTTTTTGTCCGATCCATGCTTTTCCTTCTCCTGAAGCAGCGATTTGATCATCCATGCATTGTTTTAATTTATTTACTAAACTTGGATATTCTCCTTCTAACCAGTTTTTCATAGTGTTAATAACACTATCGATTTGTTGGAAATCTGCTGTTGTTCCTGCAGCCATACTTTCACCACCTTTCAATTATTTCTATTATCCTATTAGCAAGTTACATCTTGCTTAACTTAAATATATCATTCTTTTTATTTTTATGTAAAGTTTTTTTTATTTTTTTTACGTTATTCTACACTCTTTACATATTCTATAATTTCTTTTGCTGCTTTTTTTCCTGCTTCCATAGCAAGAATTACTGTTGCTGCACCTGTTACAGCATCTCCTCCTGCAAATACTTTATCTAATGATGTTTTTGTATTTGTTACTTCTATTAAATTCTTTTCTGTTAATACGATATTTGTACTTTTTAATGCTTCATGATTTGGGCCTGTTCCAAGTGCCATTACCACCATATCACAATCAATTGTATGATTAGATCCTGCTTTTTCTATTACTTTTCTTCTTCCATCTTCTCCTGGTTCTGTTAATTCCATATCTACAATTTCCATTCCAACCACATTATTATTTTCATCTGTTAAAATTTTAGTTGGATTTTTTAACAAGTCAAACACGATTCCTTCTTCTTTTGCATGCATTACTTCCATTTTTCTGGCAGGTAGTTCCTCTTCTCCTCTTCGATACATGATGTGAGCATCAAGCCCTAAACGTTTTAATGATCTAACTGCATCCATTGCAACATTTCCTCCACCAATGACATAGGCTTTTTTTGCCTTTTTTATTGGTGTTTTAGAATCCTCTTTATAGGCTCCCATTAAATTAATTCTTGTTAGTATTTCGTTTGCTGAAAATACTCCACTTGCATCTTCTCCTTCAATTCCCATGAATTTTGGTAATCCTGCTCCAGTTCCTAAAAATATTGCATCATATTCTTCTTGTAATTCTGGAATCGTAATTGCATTTCCAATTGGCACATTGGTTCTTACTCTAACTCCTAATTTTTTTAGACTTTTTACTTGTTGCTCTACAATATTTTTTGGTAAACGAAATTCTGGTATTCCATATGTTAAAACTCCTCCTGCTTTATGTAATACTTCAAATATTGTTACATCAAATCCTGCTTTTGCTAGATCTCCTGCACATGTTAGTCCTGCAGGCCCACTTCCTATAATTGCTACTTTTTTATGGTTTTTAGGAACTTTAATTAATGTTGTAAAGTTGTTTTTGATTGCTTCATCTGCAACATATCTTTCTAGAGAACCAATTGATATTGCATCTCCTTTGATTCCTTTTACGCATTTTGCTTCACATTGTTTTTCTTGAGGACATACTCTTCCACATATAGCAGGTAAAGAAGAGGTTTCACTTATAATGTCATAGGCTTTTTTGATATCATTTTCTTTTAAGGCTGCAATAAATTCTGGAATCATGATGTTTACAGGGCATCCTTCTACACATCTTGGAATTTTACAATGTAGACATCTTGATGCTTCTTGAATTGCTTCTTCATGAGTATAACCTAATTCTACTTCTTCAAAGTTTTTATTTCTCACATTAGGTTCTTGTGCTCTCATTTTTACTTTTTCATCATTCATTATGATTCCTCCTAATCTCTTCCTAATCTTTTTTTCATTTGTGCCCATTTTTCTTTTTCTTCTTCTTTATAGATATTCATTCTTTTTAGAGCCAAATCAAAATTAACTTTATGTCCATCAAATTCTGG
>AUXO010231324.1_pt1 | contig 11001 bp, 7 predicted proteins | sample 768731 | NCBI WGS metagenome assembly AUXO01 (sample SAMN02715735, study PRJNA202380) | gut metagenome | biome: sheep rumen | host: Ovis aries | place: New Zealand: Palmerston North
CAGATTTTGGTATGGTGAACGTAATATCACAATATAGTCAACCTACAAAAATAGAGACAAAAGAGGGTGAACATGTGGTTTATGATTTCGGCCAAAACCATTCAGGGTGGATTCATTTTAAAGTCAAAGGTGAGCCAGGAACAATATTGCACATACAGTTTTCCGAAATGCTGAATGATGATGGGTCTTTGGCAAGACATAATGATGGTCCTGGTGGTAGTCTTTACTTGGCAAATTTAAGGTCTGCTAAAGCTGAGATTTATTATACCTGTTCTGGCAATCCTGATGGTGAGAATTATGCACCACTAGCATCCTATTATGGCTATCGCTATTGCAGTATAACAACAACGGGCAAGATTGAAATAGATTATGCAGTAAGTATACCTATAACATCAACACCTATATTAAGAAGTGAAATAGTAACTGATAATAGTTTAGTAAATCAGTTGTTCTCAAATATCATATGGGGTCAGAGAAGTAATTATATCAGTATTCCGACAGACTGTCCACAACGTGATGAGAGACTAGGTTGGTTAGCAGACACTCAATTATTTTGCAGAACAGGGATGTATAATGATGATTCCAAAAGCTTCTTTCATAAGTGGATGCAAGATCTTAGGGACGGACAGAGTCAAGATGGTTCAGTACCGGCCACAGCACCTGTAATTTATGATAGCAAAGCAGCTGGATGGTCGGATGCCGTAATCATAGTACCATGGCAGACGTATCTTATGTATGGTGATACCACAATAGTAGCTGAAAACTTTGAAGCTATGAATCGATACATGGATTGGCTTTCAAAGCAACATGATGGGGGCATTATATATGCTGGAGCTAATACGGATTTTGGCGATTGGCTAGCACCTGTATCGACAGATAAGCGTTATGTGAGCATGGCCTATTATGCATATGATGCACAGCTAATGGCGAAAATGGCTAGAATTTTATCAAAAGATACCCCTGCATATTTACAGCTTGAAGAATCATATAACAATCTATATCAGACTATTCGTGATGAAATACAAAAAGTGTTTTTCAGAGAAGGATTGCCTGTTCAGTCGACTCAAACGACTTATCTATTAGCGTTGGCATTTAATCTTTTTCAAGATAAGGAGCAGAGAGACAAATTGATAGAAGGATTGGATCTATTAATTGCCGATAATAATGAAACGTTGACAACCGGGTTCATAGGCACCGCATTATTGAACACTACGTTGTCTGAATGCGGGCTGAGCGATAGAGCATATGGCTTGTTACTACAGAGGAAATATCCCTCATGGCTTTATAGCGTTGATCAGGGATCAACAACAATGTGGGAGCGATGGGATTCTTATACCAAAGAAAACGGTTTTGGAGATGAAGGAATGAATTCATTCAACCACTATGCATATGGAGCAGTTGGTGAATGGATGTATCGATATATGCTAGGAATAGAAGTAGATGAAGAGATGCCGGGTTATAAGAAAATAGTTTTGCAACCCCAAGCAGATATGCGTACAACAATTCCACCAGGACAAAGTGTAATAAAATCATGCTCTGGGATCTATGAAAGCCAGTATGGTAGCATTGTGGTGTCATGGGATTTGGATGAAAACAATAAAAGGAATTATCATTTTATCGTACCAGCTAATACCACAGCAAAATTGCGTTTGCCACTAGATGACGCATCCTCTCTGACAGTATTGAATTATTTCGGTGGTGATGAAGGTGTACAATACATAGGTAAAGAAGGGGAGTGTTGTGTTTATTCATTAAAATCGGGAGAATATTACGCTAAGAGTTCTAAGACAACAGAATTAAGCGAAACCTTTACTGATGATTCTTTTGATATCGTGATAACCGATGATAAACTAAAGGTAAATGGAGTAGCTAAAGAAATGACAATATACGATGTCCATGGTCGGATGATATCGAAAAGTAAAGGGGATGTTCTAGAAGTAGGACACACAACCCTCGGAATTTATTTGATAAGAATCGATACAGGTGATACGATAATAATTCGAAAGATCTCTATAAGATAGTCGATAGTAATTAATCGACATTCAAAATAGTAACGCAATAGAAGGATGCGCCCATATGAATATAGAAAATAAAAAAGATAATAATAGAAGACTAATTAAAAACACCTTTGCATTATACTGTCGTACGGCAGTTGTAATGATGGTATCTCTGATTGTCACCCGTTACTTATTAAAAGTATTGGGAGAAGAAGATTATGGCCTTTATAATGTTGTGGCCAGTGTCGTGGTTTTATTTACCTTTTTGAATGCTAGTATGACACAGGCCATACAGCGGTTCTTGACTTTTGAAATTGGCCGTGATGATAAAGAAGCATTTAAGCGTGTATATAGTATGAGTTTCATTACTCAATTGATAATGATTCTTGGCTTAATCCTATTTTGTGAAATTATCGGTGTTTGGTATATTAATTACAAGTTGAATATTGACCCGACAAGGCTGACAGCCGCCAATTGGGCTTTTCAATTCTCAATAGTAACGATATGCATTAATTTCTTAAGAGTACCTTATGAATCGTCAGTAATAGCCTATGAAAAGATGTCATTCTTTGCATATGTAAGTATTCTAGATGCATTACTAAAATTAGGTATAGTCTTTTTGTTGTCAATTACACCTTCCGATAAGCTAATTTCTTATGCTTTTTTACTCGCTGTTGAGACTTTTTTCGTTTTCTTGGCATACCGTTTTTATTGTCGATATAAGTTCGATACATGTCGCTTTAAGTTCATTTGGGACAAAAAATTACTTGCGAATTTACTATCCTTTTCTGGATGGACAGTTTGCAGTAGTACTACCGATGTAATAACCCAAAACGGTGTCGTTTTATTACTTAATTACTACGTTAGTCTAGTTGCAAATGCGGCCATGGGCGTAGCTAATCAAGTGAGTGCAGCAGTAAAATCCTTTGTCGCAGGGTTTCAGACATCTTTCCGTCCACAGATAGTAAAGGCCTATGCACAGAATGATAGGTCATACCTTAATTCTTTAATTACAAAGACTTCCAAAATATCATTTATAATGGTATTTCTTCCAGCGATTGTTTTGATAGTGAACGCTCCTTTGATATTGCAAATATGGTTGACTGAAGTGCCAGAATACACTGTTTCATTTTGCCGTCTACTATTGATATGCTGTGTAATAGATGGAGTTACTGGCCCTTATAACTGCGCGATTATGGCAACGGGGCAGATCAAGAATTATCAAATAGCAATTAGTTTAAGTTTTCTTTTAGATTTTTTGCTGTGTTGGCTTGCTTTGAAAATGGGATTCTCGGCTCATTATATTTTAATATTTAGGGTTCTAACGAGAGGGATTCTAAATATGATTATAGGTCTTTTTTATTTAAAAAAACTTGTAGGTTTTGGTTTGCGAGACTATACCATTGAAGTATTCAGGCCAATTCTTATTTTCCTTTTACTATTCTTGCCAATAATGATTTTTATTGGCTTATCATTTAGTAGCTGGGGCTTGTTTGTTGCGTCTTCATCTTATTGTGTAATTGTTGGTGGCAGTTTGTCTTTATTTGTTATTTTAAATAAAGCTGAAAGGCGGTATTTATTGTCACTTGTTAGCAAGAAGTAGCGTTATTTTATTATATGCTTTAGTAATATGAAATATAGATATGTGATATTTGGATACGGGAGAGATTATTTTCAAACTATCTTTGCTGATGCCATTAATGAACTAGGCGTCGAGTATATCGCGAATCCTATAGAAAATACTTATGGGAAAGGGCTTCGGTCATTGTTATATAGCATACATACTAATGACTATGTTAATAAAGTTTTAAAACTTCCATTTAAAGATAAATGGTTGCCATACTTTTATAACAAGCCTTCAACCACGCCAATTTGCTTCATCTTCTTAATGGACTGGTGTAATAAAAGGTACGAACCATTGTACGCTATATTAAGAAAGAACTATCCGGGTTGTAAGTTGTGCTTATATTTAGAAGATTTAATAGCCTCGCGTCCAGACTATCCTCGTGATCTGTTTAGTCATTTCGATTTTGTTATTAGTTATGATAAAAAAGAAGCCCAAAGAATAAACGCATTGTACTACCATAGTTTTTTGTCTGAGGTTAAAGATGTTGAGGCGATTTGTTACTCTGATTTTTGTTTCGTTGGTCGCTCAAAAGATCGAGATTCTTTGGTTTATGATTTATATGATTATTTGGTAGGAGAAGGCTTCGTTTGCGATTTTGTCTTGACGGGAGCCCCCCAAAAAGATAGGAATAAAAAAGGAATAACATACTTATCTCATGATATGTCATATAGGGACTACTTAAGTCATATTATTGGAACAAAGTGTATAGTTGAGATAATGCATCATAACGCAGAGGGTTTTACATTACGAACATGGGAGTCGTTGATTTATAACAAAAAATTGTTAACAAACAATAACGGCATTAAAAACTTGAAGTACTATTCTCCTGCGCGCATAAGTACAACGTGTGATGATAGGAGCATGAAGGATTTCTTAAAAATGCCGCTTGACCGTTTGGATGAATCTGAGATGAAAGAATTTTCTTCAGTAGGTTTTATTGAGACATTGGATCAATTGTTATCAAATACAAAATAGACAATAGCCTATTTTTATGATTGCATTACCTTTTGTATATTTCCTTATATGGCTTCTTTATAGCTTGAGAAGAAGAGGCTTAGATGTGTGTACGTATATCCTTACACTATACACGTCTATATCTTTTTGTTCGATTCTTCTGGATGCTGAAAAATTGTATTCTGATGATTGCCTTCATTTAGAATTGGGTTTTTTTGCTCCAATTTTATACTGCCTTCTATTAACAATTTGCATCGTCCCTTTTTCAAAAATAAGATCACCCTTACCAGTTAATACAAGAATAAATGATCGTTTTTTGACTTTTGTCGTTTATGCATATTTTGTTATCTTTTTGATAGTTCTCGTTACTGCATTCAGTAGAATTAATGAGATTATTGTCAATAATGCATTTGATCAGGTAAGAAGAGATGCTTATTCCGGTGATAATGAATCATTCTATAATCATCTTTCTGGAATTCAAAGATATATTGCTGGCATCGCAGGAGAACTTGCGACAAGTGCTTATTTTCTCATCTTTATTTTCTTTTACAATCTTGCTTTTAATAAAAAATCAATAATATTTAATGTTATAACATTACTATCATCATGTCCTCAGCTTATTTGTTCAATTAATCAGGCTGATAGATCACAATTTTTTTACTGGATAATAATGGTAGGTTTGGCCTATACCATATTCCATAAATATTTATCTAAATCTGCTAAAAAAAGGGTACTGCTGGTATTGTTAGCATTTGGTGCTATTTTTCTTGCCTATCTTCTTGCCGTTTCTGTTGCTCGTTTTTCATACAGGGATGACAATACAAGTGGTGGAATAATAAACTATGCTGGGCAGAGTTATATTAATTTTTGTAATTTTATTAACTATTTGCACCCGAACTATCATTCTTTATGTGAATTGTTCCCTATTACCCATACATATATATTGGATGAGCCGAACTATTTTGAAAGTTGTGAAATAATAAGAAAAGAAACAAATATTGTAATCTACGGCTTTAGTACTTTTTTGGGTTTTATTTATTCTATTTCAGGCGGAATTGTTTTGCTTCTATTTGTGTTGCTTTATTTTTATATAACAACTGTTTCCCTGCCAAAGAAAAGGGGATCTTTTTACTATTTTATTAAAATATGGTGTTTGTCTTTAGTCGTAGTTTTAGGAATATTTACTCATTTTTACTCATTCCCTAATACTATTTTTGCTTTGTTTATTTGGTTGTTTGTCGGGCATAAAGCTACCCGTTTTAATAAGATAACATCAAAAACACCTGTGACTAATAAAAGTGTAGAATAATATGAATAATAAGAAAGTATTAATTCTTGGGCAGCTACCTAAAGAGTCTGGAGGGAATTACACTACAGGTATTGCGCGTGTGGTTGAGAATCTATATAAAAAGCAATTTGGTGAAATTGAGTGTTATTGGTATTTTACAAATGCGCCACACAAAGTGGTGAATAAGAAAAGTAAATTCAAGTACCAGTATTCGGGGTATAGATGGCCCCTTTGTACAATAGCGGCTAATCTTATTACCCATCCCATTGAAACTATTAAGGAATGGAAGGTTTATAAAAATATTGCAGAAATCAATCCGGTTAGATATGAGTTTTATAAGGCTAATTTCCAATTTGTAATAAAACAAGTAAAGCCCGATTTAATACATATTCATGGGAATGGTATCCAACCCCTCTATTTCGCCAATAAAAAGTTTAAAAAGCCTATTCTGCTTACGTTTCATGGCGTAATGTATAATGTTGAAGACGAGTCTTCTTGGCACTTTAAACCGGCTTACCTTTCTTTAATGAAAATGGTAGATTACTTTACAGTTTTGAATCAGGAAACAAAAAGAAAGGCCCTTGGATTGGGAATGCCCGAAGATAGGTGCACCATCATCCCTAATGGAGTTGATACTAAGCATTTCTATTATTCAGAATTACATAGGGATCAAATCCGAAATTCTTTTAATGTGCAGGAAAGTACAAAAGTGTTTATAACTGTAGGGGCGGTCCTAGACCGAAAAGGACAATATGATTTCTTGCAAGTATTAGAATTGTTGGGAATAAATTATCAATACTGGATAATTGGGAAAGGAGCTGATGAGCAACGAATAAATGAGTTTGTGATTGCTAATAATTTGCAGAACAAAGTAAAAATGCTAGGGTATATTGATAGCAAAGAAATATACAAATACCATTCAGCAGCTGATTTCTATGCCCATGTTAGCACGACTGAAGGACAGGCCCTTTCAGAGATTGAAGCGTACGCCACAGGATTGCGTGTGATTGTTAGAAAGGAGATTGCCGGTACTGTAATAGGAGATATTGAGCACGACCATGAGAATTATTATTTGCTTGATACAAAGCATGTCGATAAGGGCTCATTATTTGAATGGTTTGGTAGAGATTGTGGCGCACGACAGTCAAAATCAAAATATGATTGGCAGGGAATTGCTGATCAGTATGCGGAATTGTATAATATATTAATTTCAAAATAATTATGGGAGTATTTCTATTTTCCACTAAAAAAGTAAACACCGAGAGAGTTAAAGAAGTATTTACAACAAGAGGACATAAAAATGTCCAGGTAAAGAATTACAATGGCCAAACATTAGTCTGTGCCAATAAGATTCTTGTAAACAACGTTAATTACCTGTCAGGAGAACAACTGGGTGGCTCTGATACGGATTTTATTCTTGGCGTAGGAACTTATTTTTATAAAGGGGATTATAAGACGTCAGCATTAAAAGCCGTTTGGCAGGATATTGATGCTATAATTGAAGATAATCCTGTATATGGTCATTGGGCGTTCGTGGTAAGAAAGGGTTCCAAGACTTATATCTTAAATGATATGAGTGGAACACTTCGTCTTTATTCTTATGAGGATGCCAATGGTTTCACTATTTCTTCTTCTATGGTTGCTACCTTTACCTGTGTTGATAATCCCAAATTTGACAGAGTAAGGTTGGGCGGTTTCATAGCATCTGGTTATGGAAATGAGATTCCTTTTGTAGAGGGTGTGGAGGCTGTAGATCCGCTAAAGTATGTTTTAATTGAAGATGGCGGAAAACCGAAATGGATAGACAGAAAGGTGCCTGCTACTCAAAGACTGGAAACCACAGATGAAGCTGTTGATTATGTGAAAGGTTTGTTCCAAAAGCAGATGGAAGTTCTTAAAGCAATTGGCGATGAAAAGATAAGTATAGAACTTACGGCTGGTCTGGATAGCCGTTTGATTGCATCAAACCTTAAAACTTCTGGCTTTAACTATGATTTCCTTAATTATCCGCTTTTTGGACCGGATAAAGAAGTGGCTACTCAGATTGCAGAAGGTCTTGGAAAGAGATTGTTATCCCAAACGAATGAGTCTTGCAATGAAGATTTTGATAAACACTACGGAGAGTTTGACTATGGGTTTAACTTCTTCCGTCAGTATCCTAACCCTAGGTGGAAAATTGAGAATATAATTCAATTTTCTGGTGCTAGAGGCGAGTGCTTAGACACGCCGGATATATACTCTGATGAGGATATAAAAATTATGAACGATCCTCGTATTGAGAAACTTCTCCCTCATATTTCTCTCAAGAAGGAAATGACAAAAGATGCGCAAGAAAAGTATTACAAGTATCTTTTGGCGTTTTTTGAAAAGCGGGGTTTTGATGTACATAATCAGCTTAGCGAGAAAGAACAAGTAGAGTTTACTCAAATGATATGTGGGCAGTTATCTGGTGATTATATGTATAATTCGGGCGTTCAGGCACACATGTACTTCTACCAGATATATAATGAATGGCATTTTAACCATTTTATTACAGATATTGCCTTCAAAGCAAAAATGGGCCGTAAGTTGACGCTGGCTCTTATCACGGCAATTGATCCTGAACTTGGTAGTTATCCGTTTGTTTCGAGAAGAAGAACGAAACGTGACTCTGTCAATGAAGTAAAAGAATTACCGGTTCAGTATTATAGCTTTAAGGGTGTTAAGAAGTTATTGCCCAATTGGCTCATTAATATGATATATGAAAGGATGGGGCGGTCGTTTAGCAAGGAGCGCTTTAACGCTATTAACATTGATGATTACCGTGATGTTGTAAATGTTGATGAGTTAAAGAAACACCCCAACTTATATAGTGACATATTGAATAGGTTATATTCTGTTGAAGTAATCAAGCGTATCATTGATATTAGATAATTCCAAAAGGTAGATAAATGCATTTCAATATCTTTAAAGTAACCACTTTTCTACAAAAAGGGGATAAAACTACTTTTGACTATCCTGTGGCCAAGCAATATGGCTACATGGATAGTCTACCATCTCCTTCGTCAGATATAGATAGGAGCTATAATCAATTCTTGTGTCAAGAGTTCTTTGTGCCTCTATGGAAAAAAACTATATGGACGTTTGTGGCTTTTATAGCAGTCCCATTTGCTTTAATTATTTTATGGATTAAAGGATGGTTCTGTAGATTTGAGCGCAAAGTAGATGCTATTGGCGAAAATAAGGGTATGGATGAGGTTATCCCTGATTCTTTATTGTCCAAATATACAATTGATAGATCTTGTTGGAATGTGGACTTTTCCCTCACAACAAAAGATATTTTGTATATAATGAAGAATGTATTTGGGTGGAAGAGACCTTATTTTGTTTTGAAATGCATTCTTAAAATAGCAAATTATAGCGCTAGTATTGTAAGATACAAGCCGAATGCATTTATAGTTCATGGGGAAATGAGTTTTTGCTCATCTCTAATAACCGATTATTGTCAACGCTTAGGGATTAAACACATCAACGTCATGCATGGTGAAAAACTGAGATATATCAGAGATTCTTATTTCCGGTTTGACGAGTGTTATGTCTGGGATCAGTATTATATCGACCTATTTACACGCCAGCACGCTGATGAGAGGCAATTTATAGTGGCTGTACCCCCAAGCATGAAAGTAACTTCAGGGAACAATAAAGATAATAGGTATTACGCAGATTATAAATACTATTTGGCTATTTATACCGATGAAGAGGCTAGAGATATAGTGCATTCTATGTCATTTGCCAAAAGAGAAGGTAAGACAGTGAAATATAGAATTCATCCAAGATGTTCAGATTTGGACATTTTAAGAAAATATGTATCAGAGGATGATATAGAGATGCCCTCCCAAGTTAGTATTCTTGATTCATTACAGAATGTTGGCTGTGTAGTAGGCTCTTTTACTACTGTTTTGCTGCAGGCGTACTATTCAGGTATTCCTATTTTGATGGATGATATGGCTTTTGCGGATACTTATAATAAGCTGGATGAGTATGGCTACATTCTAATGTCCAAAAATGTAAAAAAACTATCAGATTTCAATTAGCAAGTCATGATAAAATTAATGTATATCACCAACAAGCCCGCAGTTGCTGAGATAGCAGAGGCGGCTGGTGTAGATTGGATATTCCTTGATATGGAGTTCATAGGCAAGGATGCCAGACAGGGCGGTTTGGATACCGTCCAAAACCACCATACGGTGGAAGACATAGCCAACATCAAGGCTGCCGTAAAGAAAGCAAAAGTGTTGGTAAGAGTAAACCCTATACATGAGGCATTGCCTGACTACCCATCATCTAAGGATGAGATAGATGCTTCTATTGATGCCGGAGCAGATATCCTGATGCTGCCTTTCTTCAAGAGCGTTGAGGAGGTTCGTACTTTTATTGACCTTGTGAATGGGAGGGCGAAGACCTGCCTGCTTTTAGAGACTGCAGAGGCTGCTATGTTAATAGATGAGATTCTGAAAGTGCCTGGTATAGATATGATTCATATTGGCCTTAACGACCTTCATCTCTCTCTTGGCATGAAGTTTATGTTCCAATTATTGACTGATGGTATTGTTGAAAGTCTTGCAAACAAGATTAAAGCCAAGGGAATACCATTTGGCTTCGGTGGTATAGCTCGTCTCGATACAGGCGCAGTGCCTGGTAAATATGTTTTAAAAGAACATTATCGTCTCGGTTCTTCCATGGTAATTGTAAGTCGCAGTTTCTGCAATACGGACCAAATCACGGATTTAAACGAAGTAAAACAGATTTTTGTTAATGGCATTGCAGAAATACGTCGATTAGAAGCTGAAGCTTCGGCAGCTGCTACTTATTTTACAGATAATGCAGCTGCTCTAAGGGAAGCTGTGGATAAAATCATAACATGCTAAACATCGTAATATGGATAAACAGATTATCAAACAACTTCAGGCTGAATATGGTGAGGCCTTCTATCTGTTGGATAGTGCACAGTTCCGTAAGAACTTTGCAGAACTAAAGGCTGCCTTCAATGACATATATCCCAACTGGAATATTGCTTACTCGTATAAAACTAACTATACTCCCAAACTCTGTAAGATAGTCAACGAACTTGGCGGTTATGCTGAGGTTGTGAGTGA
>AUXO013632865.1_pt1 | contig 10998 bp, 8 predicted proteins | sample 768731 | NCBI WGS metagenome assembly AUXO01 (sample SAMN02715735, study PRJNA202380) | gut metagenome | biome: sheep rumen | host: Ovis aries | place: New Zealand: Palmerston North
CGGTCAAAATATTTGAACTGGTACAGGTGCAACAGCCGCACAAGGTCGCTCCACCCAAGGCTCAACCCAAAAAGCAACCGCCGAAGCCGCAGCCCGAGCCGCCTAAAGAAGTCAAAAAGGAACAGCCAAAACCGAAGCCGGAAGTGAAAAAGGAGCTTCCGCCGGAACCGAAAATCGCAAAGGAAGAACCGAAGCCCGAGCCGGAGCCGCAACCCGAACCGGAACCTCCCAAGGAAGAATCTGTCGAAGAAACGATGGATCTCCCCGATGACATGGATCTTCCCGATGAAATCGCGGAAGCGTCCGGACTAAACCCGGTTGGCTATGTGGATATGGATCCGCTGATGCAAGTGTATCTTGAACGCTTAAAGCAGATTATTATGCAGCATTTTAATCCGCCTTCGGGATTGACTGTTTCTAAGAGTACCAAGACTTCAGTCCAGTTTACCGTAGACCGCTTTGGAAACATCACGAACATTTCCTTAAAACGGTCTTCCGGAAATAAAACTTGGGACCATCTTTCGATGCGTGCCGTGAAAATTTCCAAGCTTCCGGAGCTCCCTCCCAATTACCGTGCCCCTGCGCTTTCGCTCAACTTTAACTTTACGCCGAATTGAGAAAACTCACAGCGGGGATAGTAAAAACTTTGTATTATTAAAATGATGCTTTCGAAATTCAAATTATTCTTTTTAGCTCTTTTGGTTGCGTGTACAAGCTCTTTTGCGTTAATCGATACGATTTCCGTCGATGTGGGAATTGCTGTCACGAATACGATGCCAATCGGGCTCGTTCCGTTTGATCAGGACGGCCTGTTCGAAGCGGTGTCCGCAAAACCCGAAGAAGTTTTGAAACGGGACTTTGAACTTTCGGGACGCTTTTCGGTGGTGGAAAGCCCGACGTTCAAAATGGTTACGTTTGTCCGAGGCGGGGCAAAGTTTTACGTAACAGGTAAACTGCAAAAGGCAGAAGGTTCCAAGGTAAAGCTCGCTTGTTATCTGTATGCGACGCAGACCAAGGATTTGATTTTAGGAGAAGCCTATACGGTTTCTCAAAAGGATGTCCGCGCGGCCCTGCATGATTTTGTGGATAAAGTAATCAAACAGCTCTGGGGTGAATTCGGAGTGGCTTCGACGGAACTCGCCTGGGTTTCCAAAGTCGATGGCGTCAAGCAAATCGTCGTTGCGGATTATGATGGCTATAACCGCCGTCAGCTTACGCACGATACGACCATCAGCATGATGCCGGCATGGACCAAGGACAACAATTCGATTGTCTATGTGAGTTTCCGCAATGGCAAGGCTCAACTTTTTGAACGGGAACTTTATACGAGTCGGGAACGTCGCCTGTTCCCCGATAAATCCCAAACATTTAGCCCGGCGGTGAACCCGAAGACAGGTGAACTCTTGTTTGCGGCTATCCACGGGAATACAACGACTGTTTATCTCGGCGATCCCAAAACGGGAGCAAATCACAAGGTGATGTACGGCCGTGCTTCCCAGGTGAGCCCTTCGTGGAGTCCGTTTGGAACGGAAATCCTCTATACGAGTGACCGTGGCGGAAGTCCACAAATTTTTGTGATGGGCAAAGATGGCAGTGATGCTCGCCGAGTCACTTTTATGGGAAATTACAACGAACGCGCATCCTGGTCTCCGCAGGGGGATAGGATCGTTTACACATCGATGGATGGCGGAAAAATGAACATTTACACCTGTGCCATCGACGGCTCGGATATTGTTCAGCTTACGAGCAATGCTGGCAATAACGAACACCCGACGTGGTCTCCGGATGGAATGCTCATCGCTTTCTCCAGCGATCGTTCGGGATCGCATCAGATTTATATTATGCGGAAAGACGGCACAAACGTTACCCGTATCACGAACAGCGGGGACAATACCGCTCCGACATGGTCCTGGTATTCTCCGGAACGTCAAAAACAAATTTCTAATCAAAACGAAGGATGGTAGAAGAATGAAGAAGATTTTGTTGCTTACAATTTCTGCAGCTGCGGCTTTTGCGATTGTCGCTTGCTCCAAGAATAAGCCGCCTGTAAACCCGGTGGTAAAAGAAGAACCTGCACAGACTGTTTCCGCAGAAGATTCTGCCGCAATCGCCAAGGCCAAAGCGGATTCCTTGGAAAAAGCTCGTCTCGAAGCGGAACGTCTTGAAGCCGAACGCCTCGAAGCGGAACGCGCCCGTGTAGAAAAACTGATTAACGAACTCATGTCGGATGACGTCTACTTTGACTTTGACAAGTCCGAACTCACCGAAAAGGCGAAGGAAATCTTGACTCAGGTTGGGGATATCCTTTTGAAGGAACCGCGCTTTGTCATCGTCGTGGAAGGCCATACGGATGCCCGTGGTACCGAAGATTACAACATGACGCTCGGTAGTAAGCGTGCGATGAAGGTGAAGGAATTCCTTTCGGCTTACGGCGTTGGAAATGAACGCATGGAAACGGTGAGCTATGGCAAGGAAAAGCCGAAGGCCGCTGGCGAAAGCGAAGAAGCTTATGCCCAGAACCGTCGCGCCAATTTCAAGGTCAATATCAAGAAGTAATCCTTTTGAATTTCCCGGCTAGGAGCCGGGGAATGTCTTTGATTTTGAGGTTTCCATGAAACGTCTGATACTCGGATCTTTGGTTTGTGCATTTGCACTGACATCTTGCTCTAGCGTCACGCTTCTCCGTACAAAGGAAATGAAGGCTGTGGGCGATGATGTAAAAAAGGATGTGCAACAGGTGAAGCAAGAAGTCTCCGCTTCGACGGATGCTTCCAAAGCTCGCATCGACTCTTTGGAACAGGTAATCGATTCTCTCGCCTTAGTGCAAAAGCGCATGAAGGTGGAACTTTCGATGCTTTCTTCCAAAATTGCAGAAATCAGCGATCGAAATGACAGCCACCATGAAGAATTGCTCTACCGCTTGGATCTGCTTCTTGGCAAGTCCGACAAAATCCTTTCGAAAAAAGTCGTGGTGAACGGTCAGACGGTGGAAGCTCCTGCGGATAGTGCGGCAATTTCCGCAGAAAAAGTGCAAACTTTGGATTCCCTCTTCAATACGGCACGTGCCGATTATCACAAGGGTGAAGTCAAGCTTGCCTATTCAGAATTCAAGCAAATCTATGAAGAGTCCAAGCAAGGGCAGATTGCAAGCGATGCTCTTTACTGGATGGGTGTTTGCCTCTCGGATGCGAATCAGATGGATAAGGCGAAAACTGTTTTTGGCCGCGTCGTGAAAGCGTTCCCGGATTCTCCAAAAACCTGTGCATCGCTCTTGAAACTTTCGAACATTGCCGCTTCGGAAGGCGATTTGAAAACGCAAAAGCAGTATTTGCAGACGATTCTCGGAACAAAGGGCTGCTCGGATTCGAATGAATTCTTGCAGGCGGCAGAAATTCTCGAAACAATCCTGAATAGCGAAACGGCGACGGAACCTGCGCCGGTGGATTCGACGAAGAAGTAGAGCCTTTTTTTGTCAATTATCTTTTAGAGTGCTGGATCTTTAACGCCGTTTTCGGCAAAAGCCTTGGCGCGGTCGATGCATGTTCCGCATGTCCCGCAAGGCTTTTCCCCGCCTTCGTAACAGCTCCAGGTCAGTTCAAACGGCACTTTGAGTTCAAGGCCTTTTTTGACGACGTCTGCCTTGGACATTCCTGCAAAAGGCGCTTCCACTTTCACGAGTCCATAGGTTCCAATGGAAATCGCTTTTCCCATGGTATTCACAAAATCTGTACTGCAGTCTGCATAAGCGTTACCTGCGGCGTCGTCTCCATGAGCGCCTAGGTAGAGCGTGACTTCATCTTTTTCGAAGAGGCTCTGGGCAAGGCTTGCGCAGACGCTCAGCATAAGCCCGTTGCGGAACGGTACGTAGGTAGAAACGCGACCGTTGCCGTTAGGACCTTGTTCCGCGATCTGCTCGGCATAGCTTTTGTGCGCGATTTCTTCCGTAGATCCGGAGAGAAGCGAACAGTTGGAATACCGCATGACCGAGGAAAGGTCGAATTCGTAATGGGGAAGTTGATAAAAGTCCGCAATCGCCTTCGCCGCCTTGAGCTCCTTATCGTGTTTTTGACCGTAAAAGATCGAAGTCGTTGCCACATTTTCTTTGCCAAATTTTTGAACGGCTATGGCCACGCATACGGAAGAATCTACACCGCCCGAAGAAAGTACGATTGCTTTTTTCATTTTGGACTTCCTGATTTTATTTGTGAGACCGCCTGTCGATGGAGGCGAAAAGACGGTCCGTGGCGCGGGCTTCGTAAACGGTTCCCGGTTTGCCGTAGCAGGCGAACGGGTAAATCGAAATTCCTCCGCGTGGCATGAACACGCCTTCCACTTCAATATACTTCGGATCCATGAGCGCAATCAGATCCTTCATGATGATGTTCACGCAGTCTTCATGAAAGTCCCCGTGGTTGCGGAAGCTGAACAGGTAAAGTTTCAGCGACTTGGATTCCACAATGGACTGATCCGGAATGTAGTTGATGTGGATGTCGGCAAAGTCCGGCTGACCGGTTTTCGGGCAGAGCGAAGTGAATTCCGGGCAGTTGAGCATCACCATGTAATCGTTTTCGGGATGCTTGTTCGGGAACTTTTCCAACAGTTTCGGATTATAGTCGTATGTGTACTTGGTGTTCTGATTTCCAAGAAGCGTTACGCCATCGAGTTCTTTTTCAGAGCGGCTCATCAAAGTCTCCTTTTATCCGAAGAGATCAGGGGAATCCGAGTCGGTATCGTTTTCCGACACCTCTTCATTCGAGGAATCCTTGATTCGGGTGAATCTCTTGACCTTTTTCGCGGTGAACTTGCTTCCCAAAGCCTTATAGGTTTTGACTTCGGCAAGTTCAGTCAGGTCGAGCTCTTCTTGTTCTACCTTGTGACCGGACTGGTAATCCATCATCACTCGGGCATTTTCCGTGCTGAAGAATTCGATCATCTTCGTATCCGGATGGTCCGAAAGAATGTTGAATTCCGTCGTCGTCGGGCAGGTTTCGAGCGTAAAGCGCTTGACCATGTAATTGAAGTTTTCCCCTTCAAAATACAAAACGGTGAAGATTCGGCTCGGATTATATTTGCCAAGGTACAAAATGTCGGTACCGACAAGAATCGGGTCCTTCATTTCGTGCAATTTGGCCATGCCATTGTTGCGAATAGAAATCAGTTTTTCGTCGTCTTCGAAAGCTCCAATTCGGTCGCCCTTCTTTTGGGTGCTGACCATACCGGAAATCGCATCGAAATAGAAAACCTTGGCACCAAGGGTACTTTCGCCGTCGCTTACCTTTTTAATGGAACGAACCGGGTATTTGGTGACAATGTTGCCGACCGCATTGCGACCCTTGATTTCCACTTCGGAAAAGTCCACTTCAAAGTTGAGCTTGACGCGTGGGCGCGGCTTGAGCACCACTTTGACAGTTCCCGCTTCGCCGTTTGCATTCGAGGAAATGTAAAGGATTTTGGAGCCCGGTTTTCCCTTGCCCATCGGATAATCCTTGTTCCGGGTAATGCCGCCGACGTTAAAGCGCTTGATGAGAGCGGGACCATCTTTGCCATCTTGGTAAATGACGTTGTAAATGCGGCGTTCGTCATCCTTGTTGAATTTTTCCACAAGAACGATGTCTTTTCCGACAAAGTCTTTCGCAGAAACCTTCACAATCTTGTACGAACCATCATTTTTGAACACGATAATGTCGTCGTATTCGGAAACGTCGAAGAGATATTCTTCTTTCTTGAGATCGGTTCCGATAAAGCCTTCCTTGCGGTTCACAAAGAACTTCTGGTTGGCCATGGCGACGTGCACGGCATCGACCTTGCCAAATTCCGCGATCTGCGTTTTGCGTTCGCGGCCTGCGCCGTACTTCTTCTGGATGTTCTTGAAGTGCGCAATGGTATAATCGATGATGTTTTCCAAATTCGCATGGATTTCAGCGATGTGATCGTCCAAGCTCTTTAAAAGTTCATCGGCCTTTTTGCGGTTAAAGCGTGCGATTTTCGACATCGGGAGAGCGACGAGCTTTTCGATGTCTTCGGTCGTGACTTCGCGACGGAGCTTTTTCGTGAATGGCTTTAAGCCTTCATCGATCAGCTGGATCATTTCGTCGTGGTCTTTCGCCTTTTTCATGACTTCGTAGACTTCTTTTTCGATGAAGATCTTTTCGAGGCTGGTCGCGTGCCACTTTTCCTGCGAGTGTTTCAGGTCATTTTCGAGTTCCCACTTGAGCAAATGCTTTGTGTGGTCGACGCTCAACTTTAAAAGTTCAGAGGTCGTGGTAAAGCAAGGCTTTTTGTCGATGATGACGCAGGTGCACGGGGAAAGGGATTTTTCGCAGTCCGTGAAAGCGTAGAGCGCTTCGATCATCTTCTGCGGATCGGATCCAGGAAGAAGGTGAATCACAATTTCGACTTCTTGAGCGGTGTCGTCGTCGACGCGCTTGATCTTGATTTTGCCCTTGTCGTTGGCGGCGACAATCGTTTCAATGAGCGAACCTGTCGTTGTGCCATAAGGGATTTCGCGAATGACAAGAGTCTTTGCGTCTTGAACTTCGATTTTGGCGCGAACCTTAATCTTGCCGCCACGGGCTCCGTCGTCGTAATGGGAAACGTCGATAGTGCCACCGGTAAAAAAGTCCGGGTACAGGGTAAACTTTTTGCCTTTGAGATAGGCGACACTTGCTTCGCAAAGTTCGTTGAAGTTGTGCGGAAGAATGTATGTCGAAAGGCCGACCGCGATGCCGTCTACACCTTGGGCAAGAAGCAACGGGAATTTGGCAGGAAGAGTGACAGGCTCTTTACGGGTACCGTCGTAGTTCGGAATCCATTCCGTCGTTTCCGGATTAAAAAGGATTTCCTGTGCAAACTGCGAAAGACGTCCTTCGATATAACGGCCTGCAGCAGCGCCATCGCCCGTTAAGGGGTTTCCCCAGTTACCCTGCGTATCGATCAGCAAGTCTTTTTGACCGAGACCGACGAGAGCCGTGTAAATGGAAGAGTCACCGTGCGGATGGTAACGCATTGTTGCACCGACCACGTTCGCCACCTTGATCAAATGACCGTTGTTCATTTCGGAGAGCGTGTGCAGAATGCGACGCTGCACGGGTTTCAAACCGTCTTCAAAATACGGAACAGCACGGTCGAGAATCACGTAGCTCGCATAGTCGAGGAACCAGCCGTCGTAAAGCTTTTCCAGATGGTTTGCATTCGAAAGACCGAGAATCGCGGTATCGCTTTTGACGTCGGCTTCGGGAGCGTTTGCGTACTTATCTTCGATATCACTCATTACAGTTCCTCCACCGCGTTAGCGCGCAGGTTTTGCACAATACGGTTCTGACGTTCTGGCGTGTTTTTGCCCATGTAGTAGCCGAGCATTTTACCTAAGGACGCATCTGGAGGCGAAACGACGCTTTCGAGGCGCATCGTTTCACCGATGAACTGACGGAATTCATCCGGGTTGATTTCACCGAGACCTTTGAATCGGCTGATTTCCAAATCCTTGCCGGCAAGAACTTGGGCCGCTTCGTCTCGTTCGGCTTCGTCGTAGCAATAAAGAACTTTGTTCTTCTTGGAATTGCGAACGCGGAAAAGCGGGGTCTGCAAAATGTAAAGATGACGTTGTTCTACAAGTTCCGGGAAGAACTGCAAGAAGAATGTCATGAGCAACAGTCGAATATGCATACCGTCCACATCGGCATCGGTCGCGATAATGACCTTGTCGTAACGGAGGGAATCGAGACCGTTTTCAATGTCGAGTGCATGCTGCAACAGGTTGAATTCTTCGTTTTCGTAAACGACTTTCTTGGTGAGCCCGAAGCTGTTGAGCGGTTTACCGCGTAAGCTAAAGACTGCCTGGTTCTGCACGTTGCGCGCCTTGGTCAGCGTGCCCGATGCAGAGTCACCTTCGGTCAGGAAAATCATGGTTTCCTTGTGAACCGGATTCTTGGCATCTGTCAAGTGGACTTTGCAGTCACGAAGCTTTTTGTTGTTCAGGTTCGCTTTGCGTGCGCGTTCGTTGGCGAGCTTTCGGATGCCCGCGATATCTTTACGTTCGCGTTCGCTCTGCTGGATGCGGGTGAGGAGAGCCTTTTCCGCTTCCGGATTTTTGTGCAGATAATTGTCTACTTCAGTCGAAACGAAGTCGACGATCCAGGTGCGGAGAGAAGGACCGCCCGGAGCTGTCGTCGTGCTGCCGAGCTTTGTCTTTGTCTGGGATTCAAACACCGGTTCCTGGATTCGGACGGCAATCGCTGCAATAATGCAGTTGCGGATATCCGACGGATCGAGATCCTTTTTGAAGTGGTCGCGGACGCCTTTGACAAAACCTTCGCGGAAGGCCTGCTGGTGCGTTCCGCCCTGGGTCGTGTGCTGACCGTTCACAAAGCTGAAGTAATGTTCGCCGTACTGGTTGCCATGCGTGAAGGCGATTTCGATATCCTTTGCCTTCAGATGGGCAATCGGGTAACGGAGCGTGTCGTCTACACGACCTTTCAGCAAGTCAAGAAGCCCTTCTTCGCTTGTGTAGACCTTGCCGTTCATCACGAGCGTAAGGCCCGTGTTCAGATAGGCGTAGTTCCAGATTTTTTCTTCCATGTAGGCCGGAAGATAGCGGTAGTTCTTGTTGAAAATCGTCGCGTCCGGTGTAAAGATGATTTCCGTACCGGTCTTTTCGTCCGATTTGCATTCCCCGTATTCTTTGACGAGGACACCTTTGCTGAATTCCGCTCTTTTGCATTTTCCGTCGCGGAAGCTTTGGACAATGAATTTGTCGGAAAGCGCATTTACCGCTTTTGTACCGACACCGTTCAAACCGACCGACTTTTGGAACGCTTCGGAATCATATTTACCGCCGGTATTCATCTTGGAAACGCAGTCCACGACTTTACCGAGAGGGATTCCACGACCGTAGTCACGCACACGGACTTCGCGGTCTTCAATCGTAATTTCAATTCTTTTGCCGGCGCCCATCACGAATTCATCGATCGAGTTGTCGATGATTTCCTTGGCGAGCACGTAAATACCGTCGTCAGGGCTCTGACCGTCTCCGAGTTTACCGATGTACATACCAGGACGCATCCGGATATGTTCATGCCACTCCAACGATTTAATATTGTCTTCTGTATATCTAACTGCCATAAATTTTGAACCTAAATCGTCTAATTGAATTCAAAGCGTGCAAAAATGAGTAAAATTCGGGAACGAACTTGCGGGTTCGGTCCAAAATACGATGCAAATATAACAAAAAATTAAAATTGATGCACGCGTGTGCAGTAAAACGAACGCTTTTGGCGGGGGACAAGGAATTTCTTCATTTTTACCGGGGAAATTCGCCGTGATTGGCCCAAAATCGCTTAGATTAACGATGAGAGTCCGTTTAGAAATATTCAGGTGGGGTTTTCGTGATTTCGATCCGTCATTTAAAAAAGGTTTATCCAAATGTGACACCTCTGCAGGATGTGAATGCGGAAATTCAGCGTGGCGAGGTCATTTCCATTATCGGACCTTCCGGAACGGGAAAGTCGACTTTATTGCGTTGCATCAACCGTCTTGAAGATCCGACGTCGGGTGAAATTTGGATCGATGGAAAATCCATTACGGCTCCCGGTGCCGACGTAGCCACTTTTCGCCGTAAAATGGGAATGGTTTTCCAGTCTTTCAACTTGTTCAATCATCTGACGATTATCGAAAACATTACAGTCGCTCAAAAGGATCTCTTGAAACGTTCCGAAAAAGAAGCCTATGAAAAGGGGATGAATCTCCTTCATCAGGTAGGCCTTGCCGATAAAGCGAATTCGCTTCCGGAAGAACTTTCAGGAGGCCAAAAGCAGCGTGCGGCGATTGCGCGCACGCTGGCAATGGATCCCGAAATCATTCTGTTCGATGAACCGACGAGTGCTCTCGACCCGACGATGGTCCGGGAAGTTCTGGCGGTCATCCGTAATTTGGCGGAACAAGGACTTACCCTGTTGATCGTGACGCATGAAATGAATTTTGCAAAAGAAATCTCTAGCCGAATTTTTTATATGGATCAGGGCGAAATCTATGAAGACGGAACTCCTGAGCAAATCTTTAACCATCCGCAACGGGAAAGAACTCGCCTTTTCATTAACCGGTTGAATGTTTTTGAAGAAAAAATTTCATCGAAAAATTTTGATTATATCGGAGTTGTCAATCGTCTGTACCAGTTTAGTGAAAAACATCAGGCTTCCAAAAAAACGACTCGCAATATCAGTTTTATTTTCGAGGAATTGGTAACGCAAATTTTTGTGCCACGACTGGATTCAAACTCGGTATTGATGTTCATCGTTGAAATTTCCGAAAATCAAAATGGAGCCGTTGTCACGATTGAATATGAAGGTGCGCAAATGGATCCTTTGAAATTTTGCGATGAATTCTCTCGCAAGCTGATTGAAATGGCGACGCTGGACATCCGTACCAGTGTTTCGGGTGAAAAAAATCTTTTGAAATTGCATGTGCGCTAGGGGAGAGATCGATGATTCGGAATATTCTTGCATTGTGTTTGTTCCTTTTTCTGCTTTTGGGATGTGATGAAAAAAAGGAAACGATCGAATCTTTAGCAGAATTGAATCAGTCGGATCGCTCGGTTGGGTATTATGAAGGGCAGTCGGTCGCTTATGCGCTTCCGCAAGTTTTGCCGAAAGCTAAAAAACTTTCCTTCAACGATCCGGTGACGGGTTATGAAGCGGTTTATCAGGGTAAGTTGGATGGTTTTGCCTTTGAACGCCTGCAAATGGAACAGGCGATTGAAAGTGGACTCAAAGGGGTTAAACTACTTCCTGAAACCATTGGGGATACCGTCAATGTTTCGATCGGAATTTCGCGAGTTTCCAAGATTCCTGATTTGAAGGAAAAAATCAATGCTTTCATTCGTGAAAACAATGAAAATGGAATTTTGCCGCAGATGCGGAATCGTTGGCTGATTCGGTTGGATACCGTTATGCCCGAAATTCCTAGGCCAAAAAATCCGGAATTGGTTTTACATGTGGGAACAAG
>AUXO014064172.1_pt1 | contig 10995 bp, 10 predicted proteins | sample 768731 | NCBI WGS metagenome assembly AUXO01 (sample SAMN02715735, study PRJNA202380) | gut metagenome | biome: sheep rumen | host: Ovis aries | place: New Zealand: Palmerston North
AGCAGGCGCAGATAGCCTAACAGGACTTTGCGGAGGGAAGGAGAGTCTTCGTTCATCTCCAGTTCTTGTCGCATCTGACTGATCAGTTGCGTAATGAAGAGCCACTCGGAAGGTTCCATCTGCAAGGATTCCGTCGCGAAATAGGAAAAGAAATGGTAGTCGCGCATTCTTGCTTCCAAATCGGTGTTGTGCATCAGTTCAGGTGACCACAGCACAGCCCATCCGCTCAGAGTCAACAGTTCTCCATTGTCTTCAGCACCTCCTAACTGTCCTGGGGCCACGGCAATGATGGAGGCATCACTCACTTGCAGCGTGCGGGTGCCGTAAGACAGATTCTTAGGAAACTCACGCTGTATGAACAGTCCGTACACGCCATAGTTGTTCAGACTGTTATGAAGGGGTGACACGTCATCATAGTGAATGATGCTCAGCAATGGGTGCAACTCCGGTGCACTCACATGCCGGGCATAGACATTGGGATTGTCAACTTTCAGTATCTTCTTCATTGTTGCAAAGATACTAATAAATGCGTGAACTCCAGATGATTGTTGTAAAAAAAGGTTGGAAATAATCTGGAATAATAAGAAAATCTGTAAAATTGGTAGACTTTTATGCTTTTTGTGTAATGTATATATATAATAATGTGTGTATCTTTGCATTCAGAATAACTGAACTGAAAGAAAGCCTGTAATAAAATGATTATGATGAAAACGAGATTAATAACATTATTACTTGTTGCGGGAATGCTCACAGCATGCAACAATAAAGAGACAAACAATCAAACAAGTAACAATAATATGAAAACAACATTGCAACTGACTGAAGAATGGGATAAGACTTTTCCTAAGAGTGACAAAGTAGATCATAAGAAAGTAACATTCCGCAACCGTTATGGCATCGAACTCGCTGCCGACATGTACACCCCCAAAAATGCTGAGGGTAAGTTGGCTGCTATCGCAGTTTCCGGTCCTTTCGGAGCTGTTAAGGAACAGTCGAGCGGTCTCTATGCCCAGCACATGGCAGAGCGCGGATACCTCACTATAGCTTTTGACCCTTCATTCACGGGAGAGAGTGGTGGAGAGCCTCGTCGCATGGCTTCGCCCGACATCAATACAGAAGACTTCCTTGCCGCAGTAGATTTCCTTTCCGTGCAGGATAATGTCGATCCTGAGCGTATCGGTATCATTGGTATTTGCGGTTTCGGTGGTATGGCTGTCAATGCCGCAGCACTTGATCCGCGCATTAAGGCTACAGTTGCATCGACAATGTACGACATGAGCAAGGTGAATGTAGAGGGATACTTCAAAAGCGAGGACACACCACAACAGCGCATGGAAAAACGCAAGGCACTGGCTGCTCAACGTACTGCCGATTATAAGGCAGGTAGCTATCAGCGTGCTGGCGGCGTTATCGACCCGTTGCCTGAAGATGCCCCCTGGTTTGTCAAGGATTATCATGCCTACTATAAAACAAAGCGCGGCTACCACAAGCGCAGTGGCAACTCAAATGACGGATGGAATACGATCGGTTGCCAGTCATTCCTCAACCAGCCTCTCCTTGCATGGGCACAGGAGATAGAGAACCCCGTGTTGCTCATTCATGGTGAAAAGGCTCATAGCCGCTACTTCAGTGAGTATGCTTTTGAGAAGATGACTGGGATTCATGTGGAGGGGGAAAGTAAGGTCGTTAGTAATAAGGAACTGCTTATTATCCCAGGAGCCTCACACGTTGACCTCTATGATGATGAGGCAGGAGTGATTCCTTACGACAAGATGGATTCGTTCTTCAAAGAGAACCTGAAATAAGCTTGCTATTTCGAAATGTTTATCATTCTAAGATTAATATAGACGATGTATAGGCAAATAATCTTTCTTCTGTCCATCCTGCTGATGGGATGTTCAACCGACAACGAGGCTCAGGAGAGTAATCCGGTCGTGAATAAGGGAAAGACATTGATAGTCTATTATAGCTATACGGGTAACTGTAGTGCCATTGTAAACACGATGACTAAACAGCTGGAGGCTGATGTGTTGGAGGTTCAACCTGCCGAAAAAGGACTGAAATATGAAGCTAACAACTATGCATTGGGGACACAGTTGCTCAATGCTATCAAAGCCAATCCTAATGATGGCAGCAGCTATCCAGCCATCGATCCCGTCCAGACTTCACTTGACAGTTATCAGAATGTCATCATCGTGACTCCCCTTTGGTGGAGTCAGATGGCGGCAATCATGCAGACATACCTCTTCCAGAATGCTTCGGAATTGTCGGGCAAGAATGTTGCACTTATTGTGTCGAGCCATTCGAGTGGTATCAGCGGTGTGGTGGCTGATGCCAAACGGCTCTTGCCTGATGTGACATGGATGGGCGATGCACTTTGGATAAACAACTCGAATCGTAGCAATACAGCCACTCTGCTGCAGGATTGGCTTAAGAAACTGAATTTCAAGCAAAGCAATATGGAAACACAGACAATGAATCTGACTATTGACGGCAAGGTGCAATCTGTGAAACTCGTTGATAATGCAGCCACACAGGCACTTGTTGCGAAGCTTCAGGAAGGTGCAGTCACAGTGACTCTGAACACTAACGGAGACTTTGAGATCTGGGGCTCACTGGGCTTCTCTCTGCCTACAAGCAATGAGTATATCAATGGTCAGCCTGGTGATGTCGTCCTCTATGGTGGCAGTAATATCTGTATCTTCTATGGTCCTAATTCGTATAGTTACACCCGTTTAGGCAAGATATCCGGCCTCTCGGCTGATGAACTTAAAGCGTTCCTTAAAGGAGGGCAGAGCAATATCTCTGTCACGCTGTCGCTCCCGGTGTCGTCAGTGTCTGCAAATCATGTTAATGACTCAAAGGAAAAGGATGTCCTGTATTCCCTGAACGGGCAGCGGGTGGATAATCCATCGCATGGTATTTATATAAAAAAAGGTAAGAAAGTCGTATTATAGAACAAGTTATCCTCCTGCTTCTTAAGTGTGATATACTAAAATATTGGCAGCCAACCAAATACAAACAGGAAAACAAGCACAAACAACTTTATGATGACTGACTTGGGCTAAAAACATGCAATTTGAACAAATTGCCAAAATAAATGTTGATTTATTTGCTTTTTTGCCCATTTTACACTACTTTTGCAATAAATAACACGATTACTTATGCAGAACAAAAGTCATCTTTCGGTGCTGATTCACGAGCAGGCAAAGGTATATGGTGCTCGTCCGGCTCTTACTTTTAGGGCTTTCGGCAGCTTAGAGTGGAAGAGTGTTTCATGGAAACAATTCTCATTAAGGGTTAAACAAGTAAGTAATGCCATGTTGAATCTGGGAATGGTTCCCCAGGAAAACATAGCCGTCTTCTCCCAGAATTGTATCCAGTATCTGTATACAGACTTCGGTGCTTATGGCATACGGGTGGTTTCTATTCCTATTTATGCCACATCAAGTGAACAACAAATACAATATGTTGTTCAGGATGCAAAGGTGCGATTCCTTTTTGTGGGTGAACAGGAGCAGTATGACAAGGCTCATCGCGTGTTCCCTCTTTGTCCGACATTGGAGCGAATCATTATTTTTGACCATAGTGTCAGGGTCAGTTCACACGATCCCAACGCCCTTTATTTCGAAGACTTTATTGCTTTAGGTGAGAATCTTCCACGTCAGTCACAAGTGGAGGAACTCTGGAAGCAGGCCAATGAAGAGGATATCTGTAATATTATCTATACGAGTGGTACGACTGGTGACTCGAAAGGCGTTATCCTTAAATACAGCCAGTATCACGCTGCCATGGAGGCAAATGGGAAATGTGTGCCCATTACTAATAAAGACAGGGTCATCAATTTCCTTCCTTTGGCTCATATTTTTGAGCGGGGATGGTCGTATCTTTGTTTGACAGTCGGTGCAGAGCTGATTCTGAATACCTATCCGAAAGAGATTCAGCAGTCGATGTGCGAGACTCATCCTACCTGTATGTCGAGCGTTCCACGTTTCTGGGAGAAGGTGTTTATTGCTGTGAAGGAGAAGATAGAAGCATCGAGCAAGGCTAAACAGATGATATTCAGACATGCTTTGTCGGTTGGTCGCAGATATAATATTGACTATTTGAGTCATGGTAAGCGCCCGCCTTTGGCATTAGCTTTAGAGTATAAGTTTATAAACAATTCGATATTAAGTCTTGTTCGTAAGGAGATTGGCTTGGAGAATGCCAACTTCTTCCCGACAGCCGGCGCATACGTTTCACCAGAGGTTGAGGAATTCGTTCATTCCATCGGTATTGATATGATTGTCGGCTATGGACTCACAGAGAGCCTTGCCACAGTTTCTTGTGACCATCGCGGCGAACCATATACCATCGGATCTGTCGGAAGGCCGATAGAAGGCATTGATATCAAGATCAGCGAAAACAATGAAATCCTGCTGAAGGGTCCGACTATCACTTGCGGTTATTTCAACCGGGATGATGTGAACAAAACTGCTTTTGATGCAGACGGCTATTTCCATACAGGAGATGCTGGATACATGCATGACGGTGAGCTGTTCCTTACAGAGCGCATTAAGGATTTATATAAGACAAGTAACGGAAAGTACATTGCTCCTCAGATGGTTGAGGCCATGATGTTGGTTGACAAGTATATCGATCAGATTGCTGTGATAGCCGACCAGCGTAAGTTCGTGTCTGCGCTGGTAGTTCCCGAATTCCGTGTCGTAGAAGAATGGGCAAGGGAAAAAGGCTTGAAGTTTGATTCTCGAGAAGAACTTTGTGCCAATCAGCAGGTTCACGATATGCTTATGGAGCGTGTAGACACCCTGCAGCAGCGGCTGGCTCATTATGAACAGGTTAAGCGTATCACACTTATTCCTCATCATTTCTCTATGGAGAGTGGGGAACTGACCAATACGCTTAAACTGAAGCGTAGTGTTATCAGCAAGAACTACAAGGATGTTATAGACAAAATGTACGTAGAATAGATGAAATGATAACACAGGATCAACTCAAAGATGTACTCGACAGAGCCGAATCGCTGCATCGCTATTTGAATATCGACCAGAAGATGGTTGAGTTCGAAGAAGAGCAGTTGAGGACACAGGCGCCCGATTTCTGGGAAGACGTGAAGCGGGCACAGGCTCAGATGAAGAAGGTGAAGGACATCGAAAAATGGATTAAAGGATATAACGAGGTACGACAGGCTGCTGATGAATTGCAACTGGCTTTTGATTTCTTTCACGATGAAATGGTGACAGAAGAAGAGGTGGATGCAGATTATCAGCGAGCCATAAGTCTGATAGAAGATCTTGAACTCAAAAACATGCTTCGCCAGAAGGAAGATCCGATGGACTGTGTGCTCAAAATCAATTCTGGCGCTGGAGGTACTGAGAGTCAGGATTGGGCGCAGATGCTCATGCGAATGTATATGCGTTGGGCAGAGGCTCACGGACATAAGGTGACGATTTCGAACCTTCAGGATGGCGATGAGGCGGGAATCAAGAGTGTGACGATGGAGATAGAAGGCGGTGAATATGCCTATGGCTTTCTTAAGAGTGAAAATGGTGTCCATCGTCTGGTTCGTGTGTCCCCCTTCAATGCTCAGGGCAAGCGCATGACATCCTTTGCATCGGTCTTCGTAACTCCTTTGGTCGATGACACGGTAGAAGTCTATGTCGACCCTGCCAAGCTCTCCTGGGATACCTTCCGCAGTAGTGGCGCAGGTGGGCAGAACGTGAATAAGGTTGAGTCGGGAGTGCGACTCCGTTATTGGTATACGGATCCTGATACCGGCGAGGAAGAGGAAATCCTCATCGAGAACACAGAGACACGTGACCAACCTAAGAACAAGGAAAAAGCCTTATTGCTGCTGAAGTCACAGTTATACGACCGTGCCATGAAGAAACGTCTGGAGGCACAGGCCAAGATAGAGGCAGGTAAGAAGAAGATTGAGTGGGGCAGTCAGATCCGTTCCTATGTCTTTGATGACCGACGCGTGAAAGACCATCGCACAAATTATCAGACTGCTGATGTCGATGGGGTAATGGACGGAAAGATAGACGGCTTCATCAAAGCCTATCTGATGGAGTTCCCCACAACAGATGAAGAATAAAATAAAAACCTAAAAATAATTATACCTATGAGTAAAAAGAAGAATCTTAAGCGTGAAGCTTATGCCAAGAAACAGGAAGAACAAGGGAAAAAAGTAGTGAACTGGATTTTCGGAGTCCTCGTTGTGGCGGCTTTGATTTATATGATCTGGACAATTCTGTTATAACATGAGTGGCTTTGAAATTGAAAGAAAGTTCTTGGTAAAAAAAGGCGACGCATATAAACGCGCCGCCTTTTCAAGTAGTCATATTAAACAAGGCTATATACCATGTGACTATGCAACTGTGAGGATACGGACGCGTGATGATCAGGCATTTCTTACCATCAAAGGCAAGTCGAAAGACGGTGGTCTTGCCCGTTACGAGTTTGAGAAAGAAATAACAATGGATGAAGCCAACCATCTATTTGAACTCTGCCATGGGGGAATGATCGATAAACGTCGATATCTTGTTAAAAGCGGAAAGCATGTGTTTGAGATAGACGAATTCTATGGAGACAATGAAGGTCTTGTCTTGGCGGAGGTGGAACTCAACAATGAGTTTGAGCCTTATGAGAAGCCCGACTTTGTCGGTATAGAGGTGACGGGCGACGCGCGCTTTTATAATAAGCACATGTTGCGCTTTCCTTTCATACTTTGGCGCGGAACCATCCCAGAAGAATACCGATAGCATTTCCAAGACCTACCCCTATGGAATTGGCTGCGAAGTCGAGCAACTCGCCACTTCTTCGGCCTCCTGTACAATAGGCTTGTACCAGTTCGATGATACCACTCATCAGAATTGGAGCAATAATAGCGAACAGAAAGATTCTCTTTTTGTTCGTTTTTTTATGTCTTTTGAGATACTCAATCCAGATAGTCAGGCAAAGGGTTCCGTACATCACAAAATGAGTCCACTTGTCCATCATGGGGACTTCCTTTAACGGAACTTGTTCGGGAATGGGCATCAGACAAAGTATCCAGATGATAACGATAAGACAGGAGGTGAAGGGTTGTTTTTTTACTAAATCGTGCAAATACTTCATGTTGACTTATATTTTTGCTGCAAAATTAAAGTATTTTTTATAATTTTGCAGCAGAAAGAGGATAAATTACACAATATGACAGAAGAAAGAGCTAATTTTGGAAGTAAACTTGGTGTGATTTTAGCTACGGCAGGATCCGCTGTGGGATTAGGAAACGTATGGCGTTTCCCCTATATGACCGGGCAGAACGGTGGTGCTGCCTTCATATTGGTTTATCTCGCGTGCATTCTGTTGTTGGGAATACCGTGCATGGTCAGTGAGTTTATCATCGGTCGGCATGGCGCAAGTAACACAGCGCGGGCTTATACAAAGCTCTCTGGCGGTTCTCCATGGAAGTGGGTGGGCTACATGGGCGTTCTCACAGGCTTTCTCATTACAGGTTATTATGCCGTCGTCTCCGGCTGGTGCCTGCAATATGTCTGTGCATCTGTCTTGGGAGAAATCAAAGGCGACTCTACTTACGTGGCACAATACTTCCAGGAGTTTTCCAGTTCTGCTTTCCTTCCTGTCTTATGGACCGTTGTCATCCTTGTCACCACACACCTTATTATAATAAATGGTGTTCGAAGAGGAATAGAGAGGGCTTCCAAGTTATTGATGCCGGCACTGTTCATTCTGCTGCTTGTCATCGTGGTTGCTTCCTGTCTGCTTCCCAATGCAGAGAAAGGAATAGAGTTCCTTTTCAAGCCCGATTTCGATAAAATGGACAAGAATGTCTTCCTTGGAGCTCTCGGACAGTCGTTTTATTCTCTTTCGATTGCGATGGGATGTATCTGCACTTATGCCAGCTACTACAGCCGGCAGACCAATCTGCTGAACTCGGCAGTGCAGATATCATTGGTGGATTCATTCGTGGCTATTCTGGCTGGCCTGATGATTTTCCCGGCTGCGTTCTCGGTGGGAGTGAATCCTGATTCAGGACCATCGCTCATCTTCATCACGCTCCCCAATGTGTTTAATACAGCTTTTGCTGGCATGCCGTTGATAGGCTGGGTCATCTCGCTGATGTTCTACCTGTTGCTGTCCCTGGCGGCACTTACTTCTCTCATCTCTTTGCACGAGGTGAGCACAGCCTTTTTCTTCGAAGAACTGCATATCTCCCGAAAGAAGGGCGCACTCATTGTTACGGTTGTCACCTGCATCATCGGAATGTTCTGTTCCCTTTCATTAGGGGCTGTCGACGGGTTGTCTGTCGGCGGGAAATCTCTTTTCGATGTCTTCGACTTTGTAACAGGCCAGATTTTCTTGCCCGTCGGCGGATTCCTCACCTGTCTGTTTGTGGGATGGTTTGTACCTTTGAACATTGTCCGCGATGAATTCACGAACTGGGGAACCGTGCGGGCAACATTCTTCGGTATCTATCTCTTCCTCATCCGCTTTGTTTGTCCGGTGGCAATCCTGGCGATTTTCCTCCACCAGTTCAATGTAATCTGATTCACTAAATTACTATGAGCAGCGAAAGAGGAAACTTCGGGACAAAGATGGGAGTCGTATTGGCCACGGCAGGTTCTGCTGTCGGCTTAGGAAACATCTGGCGTTTCCCATATATGACAGGTCATAACGGTGGAGCTGCTTTCATCATTATTTATTTTGCCTGTGTGCTGTTGCTGGGAATCCCTGGAATGTTAAGCGAGTTCATCATTGGCCGCCATTCTGCTGCTAATGCGGCACGGGCATATTCCCGTCTGTCGGAAGAAGCCCAAGCCGACGTCAATGGCTCCTCAACAATACGAGGAGGACTGGCTATGGTCATGAATCGTCTGTCGAGAATGATCGGTTATATGGGAGTGATCACCTCCATGATTATTCTCGGTTTTTATTCCGTGGTCGCTGGTTGGTGTCTGCAATATCTTTTTGCCTCGGTGATGGGAGAACTGCAGGGAAACAGCGACTTTGTGACAAACTATTTTGTCACCTTTTCATCAGACCCTTTTAAGCCTTTGGCGTGGACCGTCGTATTTATCTTGATAACGCATTTCGTCGTTGCCAATGGAGTACGTAACGGTATAGAGAGAGCTTCTAATCTGCTGATGCCCACATTGCTTCTATTGCTTGTCGTCATAGTCGTTGCATCGTGTATGCTACCAGGGGCAGGACGAGGCATCGAGTTCCTTTTCCATCCAGATTTCTCTAAGGTGAACGGCAGCGTACTGCTTGAAGCACTTGGACAGGCGTTCTTCTCCCTTTCGTTGGGGACGGCCTGCCTTTGCACTTATGCCAGTTATTTCAGCCGACAGACCAATTTGCTCCGTTCGGCAGTACAGATAGCAATACTTGATTCAGTGATAGCTATCCTTGCAGGACTGATGATTTTCCCGGCTGCCTTCTCTGTCGGAGTGAATCCCGACTCTGGGCCTTCACTTATCTTTATCACATTACCCAATGTGTTCCAGCAAGCTTTCTCGGCGGTGCCTGGCATGGGGTATGTCATCAGCATCCTCTTCTATGGATTGCTGGCCTTGGCAGCACTCACGTCAACGATTTCCATGCATGAGATAGGGACGGCATTCTTCTACGAAGAACTCCATATCTCGCGAGGGAAGGGAGCATGGATAGAGACAGTGGTCTGTTGTGTCATCGGCGTAATCTGTTCTCTTTCTATGGGAGCAGTAGACTCACTGAAGCTTTTTGGGATGGAGTTCCTGAACTTCTGTGACTACCTGACAGCACAGATCCTGTTGCCGCTTGGCGGTTTCCTCACCTGCATCTTCATTGGCTGGTATGTTCCGAAGAAGATTGTGTGGAACGAATTCACTAACTGGGATACCTTGAAAGGGACGTTCTTTAACATCTGGTTCTATACCGTTCGATTTGTCTGCCCGGTGGGAATCGCTGCCATTTTCCTTCACCAGTTCGGAATCATCTGATTTATCAAAAGTTAGTAGTTCTACGTTTTGGTATGTCGTGATAATTGTTTATATTTGCGACGTTAAACCAAAATCGTAGTACTATGCACATTAATGAGTTCTTCTATTTTCAGAAGTCCGATCGCTCCGTATTAATTGTTTTGTTGTTGGTCGCTGTGATTTCTACTGCCGTGATTCATGGCATTGGTAGTGGAAAGACTCAGACATCTGCGGTCTCAGCTGATAGCGTTGCCTCTTCCGATAGTATGAAAAGTCCAATCCAGCGTGAGACTATGGGAGTCAGGCAGTATTATCGGGTGGACGCTGAACAGGCAGAACGGTTTCTTTTCGACCCAAATACAGCTGATAGCACGCAACTTCTCCGGCTGGGACTGAAGCCATGGCAGGTGCGTAATATCTATAAATATCGGGCTCATGGAGGAATCTACCGTGCCCCAGAAGATTTTGCGCGCTTATATGGACTGACAGTCAAACAGTATCGGGAACTGGAACCTTTCATTCGTATATCTTCCGACTATCAGCCTGCTTCAACGCTTTTCGAGAAGAAGCAGCATGAAAAGGCTGTCCGTGATACAATGAGAAGAGCCATATACCCTGAGAAGTTGAAACAAAATGAGCAGGTGGAACTGAACTGCAACGATACGAACATGTTGAAAAAGGTGCCGGGAGTGGGGAGCTATTATGCCCGTCGGGTGGTGGAATATGGAAAAAGACTGGGAGGATATGTACGTGTCGGTCAGTTGATGGAAATAGAGGGATTCCCCGACGAAGCCTTGTCGTATTTTAAGATGGGGGAGGCGGAGATACAGAAAATCAACCTCAACACGTTTACCCTGAACCGCCTGAAGAGCCATCCATACGTCAGTTTCTTTCAGGCGAAGGCAATCGTAGACTACAGACGGCTTCGTGGACGCATAAAAAGTCTCGATGACCTGAGCTTATTAAAGGAGTTTCCTCCTCAGGCCATCGAGAAGTTAAAGCCGTATGTCGAGTTCTGATAAGTCAG
>AUXO018239493.1_pt1 | contig 10995 bp, 15 predicted proteins | sample 768731 | NCBI WGS metagenome assembly AUXO01 (sample SAMN02715735, study PRJNA202380) | gut metagenome | biome: sheep rumen | host: Ovis aries | place: New Zealand: Palmerston North
TTTTAATCCAAGTTAACTTATATGTATTTTTTATCTGTTTCATTAAATATTGGCTTAACATTCTTTATATTGACCCATTGACAGAATTTTCCAAATGTATCATGTATAGCAACTTTAGGTAGATATTCGTTAATAATTAAGCAAAAATATATCTTTCCTTTATGTTTAACCATCTTAAATTCATTTCCATTAGCATCAGCAAAAGAAAATGAATTATCATCAGGCATTTTCTTTAATATGTTTTTTGATTGATTAATATAATGAGAAGGCAACATGTTTAACATAGCTGTATGTTCATCAATAGATTTATTATCTAATTTACGAGCTAAATATCTTTTTCCTCCATGTTCCCATTCTTCATCTGTTTCTGCAAACTGTTTATTTACAATCATACAAGCATTCTGATAGGTGATAACAGTCATATCAGAATCATCATATTCATAAACACGTCTATCATCACCATCTTTCCAAGGAGACATTTGTAATAGATACTTATCCATTACTTTATATATGTTTCCCGTATTATTAGATTGTAAATATGTACTATTATCCATTTTTAATATAAGTTATATCTTGTTTCGTATATTGAACATAATTCTTCAATAGTGTTATAAACAGAATATGACATAACATTTTTACCAGACTTAAGAAACTTTCTAAGTTCTATAATATCATCTTTTGTAACCATATAAATTGTTTTCTTTTATAATGTTATATACTCCTTTATTAAAATATAGTTCAACATTTTTGTTTTGTTTAATAAGATTTCTAATATCTGTTGAATGTATTTCAAATCCTGGCATAAGTTGAATATATTGTTTACACCAAACACTATCTGGATATATATCCATTTTAGGTTTAGAGCCAACAATAATCATCTTAGTAATATATTTTGAAAATATATCTTCGGATTTATACCATTTATTATTAATTAATTCTTCATAAGTTTCTCTTGTAATAATCCAAAGAAAATCTTTTCCTATAGATTTATCGTTGTCATTAGCAAGATATTCTAACATATCATATGTATATGTCCAATCATGTTTAAACTCAATATCATTTACAATTACATTAGTATCTTCTGTTGATAATGGTTCAAACATTAATTTAGACATATAATATCTATAAAGAATCGGAGTTGAATCTTTCTTATTTGGATTCTGCTTAGTTGGAATTATATGAATGCTATTAATTGATTTTGATATATCTGAATTAATAACACTCATAATAACATTAGCATGACCAAGATGTGGCGGATCAAAAGAACCTAAAAATATTGCATTCATATATTTTTTTATTTATAAATTTTCATAAAGTAATGTTATATGATTCTTTTTAATTTCAGGAGTTTCAATACCCATTTCTTTACAATGATTATTGAATTCATAAGTATTAAATGGATGAGTTATAATATGAAATCCTGATTTAGTTGGTAATGTTGTAACGATTGCATTATCATATTTTGTTGAACATCTACCAATAGCTTCACGAACATAATAAAGATATTGATTATCATTTTCACAATTATCAATATCAATTACCCATCGTTTCTCCTTTCCTGATAATGTTCCATTTACATGATCACAAAATCTCCAAGGTTTCTTTGATTCTTCTAAAGCAACCATTTCTGCATATTTAATCAATGTCTTTTTAGAAAGTTCTATTTTAGATTTAGCATTAACACTAATATATGCACGAAGTTTAAATATTTCACAACATTGTTTGATTTCTTCAATATATCTATCAAATAATTCTAATGAATCAATGTAATAGCATTTAAATGTATAATTGGCTGCAGGAGTATCTGGATTATCTTTACCACGACGAATTAATTGAACATCAAAATAAAGATCTTTTCTATATTGCTGTTTTTCAGGAATACCGAGATCTTTCATATAATCTCGCATAACATTAATATTGTCTGTCATATTTTAATCAATATTAATCAAACGATAAACATCGTCATTTTTGATTTCCCAATGAAAATTAATATCAAACTTAACTTTATTACCCATGTTAATTGTCATAATAGAAACATCATCAGTATGTTTTACAATAAAAGGAAAAGGCAATCGTTCTGAAATATAATCAAATAATGCATGCTGATTTTTAACACAATGATAACGATAAGTGTTCATTAAAAAGTTATCAATTAAATTTTTCTTAATTTCATTATACATAATTTACTTATTTAGTTTAACATAAATAAATATAGTAATAAATTAATTAATATTAAAAAAAATGGTAGGAAATTTAGATTTCCTACCATTCATATATAAGTTATAATTATTATCATTAAGGATTAGGTGTATATGATGTACATGGAGAAGTCGTTGTTCTAGAAGCTTTACTTTCACATGGAACATAATATCCATCACATTTACAGAATTGATCACAATCGCAATGCGGATAATATGTCTTAACATTACAACTACATGATGTTGGATTAACAGCATTGCATTGATTACGAGAACATAAATTATCGTGACTATGACATGATTTAACTGGTGTAAAACCGTGACATGAACATTCAGTTGACCCAACATTTCCAAAACATGAACATGGATTACCTCCATGAGTACATGTTTTAGTAGATACACCTCCATGAGTACATGGTTGAGTAGATGAACCTCCGTGAGTACATGGTTTAGTAGGTGAACCTCCGTGAGTACATGGTTTAGTAGATGAACCTCCGTGAGTACATGGCTTAGTAGGTGAACCTCCGTGAGTACATGGCTGTGTAGATAATCCATGAGTACATGGCTGTGTAGATGATCCATGAGTACAGGATTTTGTTGTTTCATTACTATCACAATTACACGTAGAACTACAATAACTCCATCCACCACTTGTATTATTTGATGGACAATCACTGCATACACTATGTCCACAGGCTGTATGTTCAGCTCCACATGATGAGCTATGCCCATTACAATTATCATGGTGATTACTAGTACATGGAGTCTCATCTTTAATATGTTTTGGACTACATCCACTTTCATAAGCCCAATGTCCCAAATCGCATGAACAATCAAAATATCTATTACAACTAGTTTCATGTCCATCACAATTACATACACCGCTACAACCAGAAGTCCAAGAATCATAGCAATCATAATCATTATTACAATCATTACAACCACAAGACGCTGTACCTGTGTTTCCATAACATGAACAAGGCGCTGTACCTGTGTTTCCATAACATGAACATGCAGTTGTTCCAACGTTTCCATTACATGAGCATTCAGTTGTTCCAACGTTTCCATAACATGAACATGCAGTTGATCCAACATTTCCATTACATGAACATTCAGTTGTTCCAACGTTTCCATAACATGAACATGCAGTTGATCCAACATTTCCATGGCATGAACATTCAGTTGATCCAACGTTTCCATAACATGAACATGTAGTACCACCATGAGTACACGGCTTAGTAGATGAACCATTATCTCCGTTATTACAATCACAAACAATATTTGTATTACATGTACAAGTATTAACTGCATTACAGTCACAACTACATGCAGTATGTCCATTACAATTTCCTTGATTCATATAATTTTCAACATGTTTTGGACATGATATTTGACTATTTGCTCCACAATTATTTGTAGGACATACAGTATCTTCTTTCTTTGTAAATGAAGTATTAATATGACATGCACATGAATCAAATATATTACAATCACAATAACATGATGAAAATTCTTTATTAATATATATATCTTTTACTGTACCTGCATTACCAGTTATTCTAAATGATCCATTTACATCGTTTCCTTGAGCATTAGAAATAGATATTGTATTATTACTACCACTCATAGGACTTATTGTTAATCCTGAAGATACATTTGATATTGTATATGATGTATTTCCTATAAGTTCAACATTTAATTGATTTGAACCTGTATAATTTTGAGGAACAGTCATTTTCCCATAAGATAAAATAATATCGTTAGGATGAGGATTATCTCCTTGTGATACTGAAATAGTAACTTCCTGGCCACTATATTTTTCTCTCAAAATTATATTTCCTGAACGACTATTACCTGTATTACTTTGTGCTTCAATTATAATATTGTTATTTCCTGAATTATCAGTTGTTATTTCTACAAATTGATTTTGATTATTAAGTTTACCCAATTTAACCCAAGCAGGTTTACTTGTCAAATTCCACCCATAATAAGATGTTAGCGTACATGTTTGAGTATCTGGTGCTTTGTATCTATAAGAATAATTAACAATATCATAAGGAGTCATTCTAAAATAACCAGCATTATCATTAGATAATGTATCGTCGTTATGTTGATAATAATATACTTTAATAAAATGATCACCAGCTGTTGCAACATTATATGTATATGTTTTAGATTCTGTACCAGTTACTTTTACTGATAAATTATTAATATCAGAATTATCTAATTGAGTAGCACCTAAAAAATCATTTGGGTTTTCACAACTTGCCTTAAATGTAAAAGTAACATTTTGATTATTAGACGTTGTTTTAAAATTATATGTTGCTATATTTACATATGCGCTTGTTTGAGGCGAAGTTGGTGTTCCAGTATTTGTTAAATTTGAATTACCAATAGCTTTTGTAGGAGCAGGACTTTTTCCATATAATGCATAATATGTTTCATTGTTAATATTAACAACAGATTGATTAGATCCTACATATCTTCCATATTCTTTTATTGTTTCTGGAGGCAATTGTATACCATAATCATATGATAAAGCATTCTTATTAGATTTAAACTTAAATAATGCTTCTAAAAGTCTTCTTCTTAACATTATATTTTTTAAATATATTTATCTACATATATATTTAATAATATATATTATTTCATTTTAAGTTTAATTTTTAATTTATCAAAAAAACTTAATTTTGAAATATTATCTTTATTATTTTCATTCACAAAATTATTTTGATAATAATCATTACATATATTACTATTATTATCACAATAATTATATTGTTTAAATCTATTATCGGTACTCATTATTTCATGATAAAATTTTTCAACTCCCCATTGTGCGTCTCTTAAATGCCATTTTTTAATTGAAGGATCACAACGACGTAATGCATGACATAATTTAGGACGAATACAATCTGGTAATATTGGACAAGTTTTACATATATCTAAATCTTTTTCATATTCTTTAAATATATTAATTTCATCCATGTTTTTCATTTCAGGCTTATTTATATGACCCCAAAAATGTTCTTCAGAATAATGTTCACAAAGTCCAATATCTCCATTTGTACCTATTACTACAGCTCTACCATGATCTATCATACAATGTGTAGAACGTACAAATGCACTTGGAACTTTTTTATTAAAATATCCATATTCTTTTAATAAATTATCTATTTCTTCAAGTTTATCATATAATAATTTGTTTTCTTCTTCAGATCTCATATCATTATCATCTTCGCTATCAAAAATAACATATGCATATGGCGATAAATTATCATTATTACCAAATCTATTATATATGTATTTAATTAATTCTTTAATATCTTCGGCATTATTTAAATCCATATTCATTCTAATACTAACGCCAATATTATTATCTGTAAGAAATTGTATATTATTCATTACAATTTGGAAAGGATTTTTTCCTTTAACATTTTTATAATTTTTTATTTTATTATAGTTTTCTTCTGTTCCATCAATTGTAATTTGACAATTTGAAAAATGCCAAAGATCTTTATATTTTTTTATTTTTTCTTCTTTTAATAAAAATCCATTTGTTGTAAATGATGAATAATAGTTAAATCCTGCATCTTTTACCTTTTGACATATAATATCTATAACATTTTCACCTACTAATGGTTCGCCTCCAAACCATCGTAATGCAATAGTTTTACCTGTTTTTTGAGCAGTTCTTATAATATAATCAGCAACTTCATTCGCTGTTTTTGATGTCATTGGTAATTGAGGACGGCCTTTTTCATAACAATATGCGCATCTAGCATTACATGCCATTGTTGTAAATATTGTATATTCTAATATTTCTCCAGATTTTAAATAATAATCATCATACTGATTAGGTCTATCTTTATCTTTTAATAATTGTTGTTTTTCTTGTTCATTAAAATCTTCATTAACTATAAAGAAATTTCGCCACATATAATCTACATATTCTTCATTTTGATAATCATTATTAAATATCCTATCAAATTGTTCATAAGGAATCCATATAAATGACCTAGTCAAATAATTATAAATTGCCTTACCATGGTCAACATCATAATATTGTAAATATGTAATTAATCGATGTTTTTTATTTGGATCTTTTATATTTTCTCCTAATATTTCCAAATATTTAGAATTTGATTGTCTTAATACATTCATATATGTTCAAATATTTTTTTAATGTTTATTAATAATATTATTTATATTTATATAAAATAGAAAAAAGGTTGAATATTATTCAACCTTTTTAATATTAATAACTACAGGTAATCCTTTTCGTTTATATTCAGTTCGTTTAATTCTAGAAATTATACCATTAACACTATCTTGAACAACATAATCATTATCAATTAATGGAGGATATTTCTTATGTAATTCATCAATAGCAATCTGGTATTCTTCGGGATGATGACCTCTATATTCAAGATATGTTTGAATAATATCATCTACCTTTTTATAGGCTTCATAATTATTATCATGAGCAAATTGTGGAGCAATCTGTCCCATATCACCAAGATCATTTACACCATTTCCATCTGTTGGGCGAATGCCAAGAGCGTGATCTAAAGCTTCAATTTTATGTTCATAGCTCTCTTTAATATCTGCATCATCTACCCAATCAAATGAATCCGGACTCATTGGAGTATGTTTCATATCATATTCATACTTATCACGAATATATTTTGCTAACTCATATACTTCATGTTTCCAAAGACCACCAATAGGATTCAAATCAGCAACATCACCATGAATAGTAAAGAATCCAAGATAATGCTCAGTAAGATTATCTGTGTCCATTACAATGCCTGAAGTATAATTTGCAAGGTCATAAAGATAAATCATACGAAGACGGGCTTTAATATTTCCTTGTCCAATTGTCGTTGGAGAATGATGTTGTGAACAAGTAGCCTTCATCAACATAAATTCCTTTTGTAAATTCTCAGTCCAATATTGTCCTTCTTTACAAAATGCTTTCATACAAGTATTTGCAGAATTATTTTCATCATCTGAATTAGAAGTACATGGAAGACTTATTCCATAAAACTTAAATTCTTCAGGATTTCTTCTTTCAATTTCAGAACAAATAGCAGCAGTAACAGTAGAATCAATACCACCAGAAATACCTAAAATCATTGTATAAATATGATTATCTTCAAGATACTTCTGAGTCTTATTAATTAATTGTTCAAATATATTCTTATAATCTAACATAGTTATATAATTTTTTTTGTATATCTAAACGGCCATTTACAATGTTTACAAATAAATACTTCTCCTTCTTCATCAATAGCTTCATTAAGTTTAAATGAAGTTTCTTTACCGCATTTTGGACATTTAATTTTCATATATTATAATATTTAATAATGTTATTAATTACATACCACCAACATATACCTTCAGTACATGACCAAAAAAATGTTCCAAGAAAATGGGCAACATTATTAGTAAACCCGTTATAATAATTTACATATATATTTCTAACCCTTATCGCATTAATCAGAATCAAAATACAAATAATAAAAAATATAATATTCATAATTTAATAAGTTACTTTAAAGTCACGACCATTATTTGGAAGATATCTGCAATACCAATAGTTATATCCATTATCTTCAATATGCTTATATACTTTAACTTTAGGATTATATTCTAATTGTATGATAGAACCAATCTTTGGTTTATTTGGTGTTTTTTTAATAATTTGTTCATTAATGCATTCTTTTTCATAAACAAATATATCTTTATCATCAATTAAATATTCTGTAATATTATGACCAGATCTAATCAATTTAAGCATTCGTTGTGCTAAATCATTTTTATCTGTACCTAGCCAACTTAAAATCGTAGATTTTGTTATCATATTCAATTAATATATTTTAATCCATCTTCACCAGGTTCTCCTTTAGGATCTCCATGGTTTAATGAGATAGGAATATTCAGTTCATAACATGCATGATTGAATTCTTTATTATCACCCATATGTTTTCCAAAATCATCAGAAATCTTAATAGTAAGATACCATAATTGATTAGTATTCATTCTGCATCTAGACATCTTCATAACAATATTCTCAGCATCATATTTTGTTCCATCAGGAGCATATACATCACATGTAAGATTTGTTCCAATGCCAAATGAACATTTAATTCCTTTGGCTTTACAGTATGATAAAATCTTAACAGCCTTTGGAAAATCAAGTGCATTAGAAAATACGATTGTTTTTGTATGATAATCAATTCCTTTACTTGTATAGAAATTAATTGTCTTCTCAACGAATTCATATTCATCTCCAGAATCCTGACGAACGCCATCAAAAAGTTTAGCCTGTTTTAATGAGAAGTTCTTAAAGAAAACATTAGATGTATATGTATCTGAAAGAGCAATACCAAGGTCCCCATCATATACGTCTACCCAGTTTTCAAGAGCCATATAATTTGCAGACTTATATCCATACTGAGCGCCATGGAACATAAACCACTCATGAGGGTGTGTACCAATTGGCTTCATATTATACTTCATTGCAAAGTGTACGTTTGAAGTACCTACACAAGTCTTAGAATTTTGTTTCAAATATTCACAAACCTTATCTTGAACTTCATAATTGAAACGGCGACGTGTTCCAAATTCTGAGAATAGCATTCCTACTGAATTTGCAAGATTAACCTTTGCTTCAAGCTTAGACATTGTAAGCTCCCAGTTAATAGATTTTCCTTCATTATTCACCTCAGGAATAGCATACATACAAGGAATCTCATAAAGAGAACACTTATAGCATTTATCAGTTACTTCCATACAAAGTACACCTTCATTGTCAAGATATACTTTAATTTTATCAAATTCAAATCTGAATGAATACAACCACTCCCAATAATATTGTGCGATAAAATCTACCCTATGTGAAGTAAGCAACCAATTAAGCTCAGGAATTGTAAGTTTAGTATTATTGCAAATATCTCGAAGCATCATTTTAAACTTCTTCAGAAATTCTGGAGTACGTTTAATTCTATTCCTATCCTTAAATGTAAAAGTACATTCAGCATCAGGAAATTTCTTCATATATGCATACGATGTAGTAAACTTATATAAATCTGTATCAAGTATTGAAAAATTCATCATATATAAAAATATCAATTAATTAAGTTATGTATTAATGTATACTTTATGAATATTTAAAGCTTATTTTTATAGTTAATATATACTTTATGAATATTTATGAACCACCCATATTATTCCAAGATTCTCGTTCTTTATAATCTTTTATCCATTCACGTGCAGCTTCATGTTCTCTACCATCTGAATCATAAGAAGCTAATATTTCAAGTTTCTTAATATATTCTTTTTCAGGATCATAATATTCATCCATAATTAAATAGCTTTAATATTGTCATGAGAATTAATGAAATCATTAAGAGCAGTACCTCCATCAATTGAAGCAGTTCCATTCATAAGAACACTGATATTGAACTTCTTCCAGTGACTCATAAGATTCTTCATAGTTTCCATAACACAATAATCACCAGCAATACCGCATACTACAATATTATTATTGATAATTCTGCAACCTGAGGAAGATTCACAATTTGCAAAATAACAATTCTTTACGTGAGGAGGATCATTAGGATGCAAGTGATGAAATGTTGCAAGATGTTCAAATGCACCATACTCTTCATGGTCAACAACAGTACCCTTATCAACTACAGTAAATGGTATTCGCATTTCAATAAGTCCATCATAAAGCTCCTTAGCAATCTTTTCGCCATCAGAACCTTGAACACAATGAGCAGGCCATTGACCACCATTTTCCTTGAATGACATATGTTTCTTTGGATGATGGTCGCGAGTCAAAATCACCTGATTAATCTTATTACGATTCGTCTTAATGTAGTCCAAAATTGGCTTATTGATATTTTCTCCGCCAGGTACATAAAGGGCTCCATTAGGATCACCAAAATCAAATTGATCATCTACAATAATAACACTAATTTGATCATCCAATTTAGAACCAGTGTTTTTTACCTTAAACTTCTTTGCATCGTTCTTACGAACATCCTTCTTAATGTTTTTCTTGTCTGTATACATATATCAATTATTTAATAAAATTTATCAATTATAATATAGTAATTTTAAAAAATTATATTTATCAATCATAATCAAAAGACATAAAATTTACTTCAGATAAATTTAATGACTTACCAGTATCTTTTTTAATATCAAGAAAATGATTAAGTAAAGAAATATAATTCTTCATAGAATCTATAGAATATTCATCATAAAAATATTTCTTCTCTGGCCAACCTAATTGATACCTAAGATTTTCAATTTCTTTAAGAAGAATTAATTTCTTTTTAATATTTGCCATATTATATTTGTTTGATTATATAATATTAATATAGAACAAATAATAAAAAATTCAATATTATTAGAATTTTATATAAAACAAAAAAGGTACGGATATAACGTACCTTAAATTGTGGAGTTAGACGGATTCGAACCGTCGTCTTAATAACCTTCATATTAAAACTATTTACATGCTTTTGAAAATTTCTATCTTCAATATCTTATTTTTATTTCTTTTTCGTGAAAATAAGAAAAAATCTTTTTATTTCTATTTCTTCTAATTTAACGACCACAACAGAATTTTTAGAAACGGTCCTTTGTGAGACTTCTGTTGCCCGACCCGTAGGTTCTCACTGCGCCGGCTATGCTTATTTATAACCTGTCTAATTAAAATGGTATCCCTTAGGGATTAAGCAGCCATACGATATTCAAATTCATCGTCATTTATTGTTTT
>AUXO011115891.1_pt1 | contig 10994 bp, 10 predicted proteins | sample 768731 | NCBI WGS metagenome assembly AUXO01 (sample SAMN02715735, study PRJNA202380) | gut metagenome | biome: sheep rumen | host: Ovis aries | place: New Zealand: Palmerston North
TAGAAGAACATGAAAAACAATATGGTCATATTATTAATAAATTCTTTGAAAAGTATGTTGAAGAGACTTTAATTCAACCTACATTCTTATATGGTCATCCAATTGAAATTTCTCCATTAACAAAAAAGAATCCTGAAGATCCTAGATTTGTTGATAGATTTGAATTATTCATGGGTGGTAAAGAATTTGCTAATGCTTATACAGAGTTAAATGATCCTATTGATCAATTGGAGAGATTTGAAGCTCAATTAGCTGAAAGAGATATGGGTAATGAAGAAGCTAATGATATTGATATGGATTTCATTGAAGCATTAGAGTATGGAATGCCTCCTGCAGGTGGTATTGGTTACGGAATCGATAGATTAATGATGTTATTCTGTGAACAAGAATCTATTCGTGATGTTATTTTATTCCCAACAATGAAAGAAAGAAAATAAGAACAAATTGTTCTTATTTTTTTGTTAAGAAAACATCACTATGGAGTGATGTTTTTTATTATTTCTTTATAGTCTATATTTCTTAATTTTTTGTAAGTACCATCTAGTTCTTTTTCTTCTTCGTCATCGTCTTTTTTTATTGTAGTAAAGATGGCTTCATCTGCTATGATTTCTATTTCGTATTCGTTATCAAAGAAAGTTTCGTGTAGTTTTTCATTCTCTATTTTGAATTCAATATCGAAAATACCAATTTTTTCTCCTGTTATATATACTCTTGCATTTTCTTCATCTATTTGGAAAATGTACATTTTGTTATCATTTAATTCGTAATAACCATTGTATTTTGTGTTTAGCAATTCTGGATCACCATAATTATCTTTATAAAAATCTAATACTTTATACTCTTTTTCTTTTTTGTATGTTCCACCAATTTCGTACATATCATCTTCGTCTTCAGGATATTCTGTTACGATTATAGTATCTTTTTCGAATTTTAGTTCTATTTCGTCTTCATCTGCTCTATTATTATGGATTACAATATCGGTTTCTATTCCTCCTCCATCTCCATTTTCCATAGATATGTAACATTCGTTGTTTTCTTGACAATATAGTTTTATTATTTTTTTCCCGTCTTTGTAGATTCCACTGTATTCTATTTTTTCTTCTTTCTTTTCCTCAGTAACAGATTCTTTTTCTTCTTCTTCTTTTTCTTCTTTGTTAAATAGGTCTGTTTTTATAGATATAAAATAGAATCCAATTCCAGCTAAGCATAAGATAAATATGATGCTTAAAATGATACCTGCTTTATTTTGCTTTGGTGTTTCTGTGTTTACTGGTTGTATTTCTTGATTTAAGTTTGAGTTATTATTTTCATTCATGTTAATCATCTCCTATTATGATTATAACAAATTTTTATATTTAATATATATTTTGTGATAAAATGTATTTAGGTGATAATGATGGCAAGAGATGAAAAGACACTGACTGATAAAGAGAAGAAAAGGTTAGAAAAAACAAATAAAATAATTGCAGATTTAGAAAAAAAGGGCTATAAGAAAGTTGATTTAACAACTTCAGTAACTAAAGCTAATGTTTATGCAATTGTTACATCATTACCTTTTATTTTAATCTTTGTAGGTTTGTATTTACTTGTGAATAGATATATTACTATTGAGATAGTTAGTCCGTTATTATGGTTATTATTCTGTGTTGTATATTTAGTAGCCATTGTTGTACATGAATTGATACATGGAATAACATTTAGTATTTTTGCTAAGAATCATTGGAAAGATATCGATTTTGGTATAGTATGGGAAATGTTAACACCATATTGTACTTGTATTTGTCCGATTAACAAGATTCAATATATATTATCAATGTTGATGCCAGGAATAGTTTTAGGAGTTATTCCTTGTATTATTTCAATATTTTTATCATCAGCTATATTGTTATTATTTGGTTTAATAATGATACTTGGAGCTGGTGGAGATTTATTAATATTCTATATGATAGTTAGACATAAGAGTAAAAAGAAAGAATCTTTATATTTGGATCATCCAACTGAAGTTGGTGTAATATTATTAGAAAAATAGGAGTGCGAAAATGAAATTAGTTGAAAAAAAATGCCCTAATTGTGGTGGAGAATTAAAGTTTAATATTAATGATAAGGAAACAAAATGCGAATATTGTGGAAAGGCATATGAAATAGAACGTGAAAATGATGATAAAGAGGAACTATTTAATGCTGATAACTATAAAATAACAGAGGAACAAAAAGAAGCTGTTAAGGCTGTTTTCTTCGGATTTGCTGCTGCTCAGTTTATTCCTATATTTATCTTTGCTTTCTTTTTTATAATTATTGTAGGAACAGGAATTTTCTTTGGCTTTAGAGGATCAAATCATACAGAAAAAAATGAAATAAAGGATACTTCTTCTCAAGATGAATTTGATCAGAGGTATAAAGATGCAGAGAATATGATTAGTAAGGAAATGTTAAAGCAACAAGGATATATCGTAGAGTTCTCTGAATTAAATGAAAAAGATTTAGGGGAAATTCATAATAGTACTCTTAGTACTTTAAATACTACCTTAAAAAGACATGATAGTTTTGTTTATTCTCATGGTAATTATGAATATGTTGGAATGTATTTATTATTAAATAAAACAGGAAACACACTATTTGATGTTTATAAAATTAGTTTTGATATTAATGGTACTAATACAGAATACTATTCAGCTATTAGATATACCAATATTAAAAAGAACAACGATAAATTAGTTGCTAATTTAGAAGGCTTTGAAATTAATCCTTATGAATCTAATGGTAAAAAAAGTGTTTTAGGTTATGAAAGTTGTCAGGACTTATTTAATAAGAATATTCGAGGTAAATTAGAGTCTTCTCAACTTGAAGTAAGTGGTTCTGTTTATAATAATTAAACTAGTTTAATACTAGTTTTTTTCTTGGAATTATGGACTTTTGTGTTATAATTCTATATAGGGAGGTAAAATATGAAAAAGAGAAGCGATAAAATTGTTTTATTACTAATTATTCTAGTTGCTTTTGGGGTTTTATCTTGGATTATTCCTGGTGGAATGTTTGAAGCTGGTATTTATACTGAAGCTACACCTACAAGAGCTGGATTCTTTGATTTTTTCTTATTAGTATATTCTGCTTTCTATTATAGAATTGTTGATATTTTCTATATTTTTATAGTTGGTGGATGCTATAGTGTTTTATCAAAAACAAAGATGTATAGAAAGTTAGTTGATAAAACTGCTAAATTAATAGAAGGGAAAGAAATCTGGGCAGTACTTGGATATACTTTGTTAACTGGTGCTTTTGCATCATTAACTAGTGAAATAATGGTCTTATTTGCTTTAGTACCTTTTGTAGTTACTGTTTTATTGAAAAAAGGATATAACAGAATTACAGCTATTAGTGTTGCTTTCGGAGGAATGTTTATAGGTTTCTTCGGAAATACATTTGGTACTTATGGAGTAGATAGATTATATAATGCTACAGGACTAGAGTATGGTGTTATCTGGGGTGTTAAGCTAGTATTATTTATTATCACTTATGTTTTATATAATTTATTTACTATTTTATATATGAGAAATAATTGTGATGCAGATGATACTGAATATGATATGTTTGCTACTGAAGAATTAGTAGAAACAAAAGGTAAAAAATCGAAGGTTAGAGTATGGCCATTATTAGTGATTGGTATTTTATCAATTGTCTTATGTGTATTAGGTTATATTAATTGGTATACTAGTTTCGGAATTACTAAGTTCTTAGATTTTCATTCTCAATATCAAAATGCATTCCAAGTTGGAGAAATTCATGTATTAAGTAGTTTATTAGGAGATCATTTTACAGCATTTGGTGCTTGGAGTGATTTATTAACAATATCATTTATGATGTTTGTTGGAACAGTAATTGTTGCATTAATTGAAAAGATTAGTGTTGATAATTTTGTTAAGCTATTTAGTAATGGTATTAAGAAAATATTTAAAGTTGCATTTATTTATGGTTTAGCTTTTGCAGTATTATTTATGTATACTACATATCCATGGGGAGCTACAATACTTAATAAGTTGTTATCTACTGGTAAATTTAATGTTCTTATTGTTTTACTAGCAGGATTCTTATCTACAATACTTGTTGGAGATTTAGAATTTATTGGTTATACATATGGAACAGTATTAGCTGTATTATTTGCTGATGTATTAGCTCCTGCTGCATTGATTTGGCATACTGGTGAAGCATTAGCATTAATACTTGCTCCAACTAGTTTCATCTTATTAGCTGCTCTAACTTATTTGGATATTCCTTATAAGGATTGGGTTAAGTATATTTGGAAGTTTGCTTTATCAATTGTACTTGCAAGTTTATTATTCTTTGTAATAGTACTTTATATGTAAAAAGAAGAAGAATTTCTTCTTTTTTTATTTGTATTAATAAAATCTTATTTTTGTGATAAAATATAAGCACTTGAAGAAATAATTGGAAGGTGGAATTTTTTATGAAAATATTTAATACTTTAAGTGGAAAAATGGATGAGTTTAAGACTATTGAGGACAATAAAATTAATATGTATGTTTGTGGTCCTACTGTTTATAGTTATGCTCACGTAGGAAATATGTGTCCAGTTATTATCTTCGATATGGTTTATAGATATTTTAAATATGCTGGATATGATGTTAATTATGCAAGTAATTTTACTGATGTAGATGATAAGATAATTAAAGCAGCTGCTGAAGCAGGTGTAACTGAAAAGGAATTAACAGATAAGTATATTAAGATTTATTTGGAAGATGTTAAGGCTTTAAATTGCTTAGATATTGATTATCGTCCAAGAGTAACTGAAACTATGGATGAAATAATTGATTATATTAAGTTATTAATGGATAAAGGTTATGCTTATCAAGCTGGTGACGATGTTTATTTTAGAGTAAGTAAGATTAAAGACTATGGTAAATTAAGTGGTCAAGTAATAGATGATTTGGATTATGGAAATAGAATAGATGTTGATGAAAATAAAGAAAACCCTTATGACTTTGTTCTATGGAAGAAAACTAAAGAAGGTATTACTTGGGACAGTCCTTTTGGAAAAGGAAGACCAGGATGGCATACTGAATGTGTTGTTATGATTAACAAACTATTTGGTGATAAGATAGATATCCATGGTGGTGGAGTAGACTTAAAATTTCCACATCATGAAAATGAAATTGCTCAAAGTGAAGCTGCAGCTGGTACATGCTTAGCAAATTATTGGATGCATAATGGTCATGTAATGATTAATGGAGTTAAGATGAGTAAATCTTTAGGTAATTTTATTACAGCTCATGAATTATTAGAAAAGTATCCTGCTAATGTAATTAGATTAAGTATTTTAAAAACTAATTATCGTTTACCATTTGATTTTACTGATCGTCTATTTGAAGAATGCTCTGCAATTAACGATAAGGTTTATAATGCTTTAAAGCAAGCCAACTTGGAAATTCAATTAAAAGATCTTAAAGTTGGTACTTTAAAGAAAGATGCTAAGATAGATGAAATAATGGAAGATGATTTTAATACATCTAACTTAATTACTTATTTATTAGAATTAGTAAAAGAGTTAAATAATAAGTTGAGACAAAAAGAAGATTTTGTTGAGACTTATGATAAGATTGGTTTAATTAATTATATTCTTGGATTAGAATATGAGTTTACAACAATATCAGATGAAGATAAGGAAACATATAATAAATGGATAGAATATCGTAATAATAAAGATTTTGAAAATGCTGATAAAATGAGAAGTATCTTAATTGAGAGAAAGATTATTTAGGTGATGTAAATGCAATTTATTATTTTATATTTATTAATATTAATAATTCCAGCTATTGCATCAATGAATATTAGTTCAACTTATAAAAAATATAAGCAAATTGAAAACAAAAATAAACTTAGTGGTTTTGAAGTAGCAAGAAAGATTCTTGATGAGAATGGATTAGAGAAAATATATATAGTAGAAGCTCCTGGGGAATTAACTGATCATTATGATCCAACACAAAAAGTAGTTAGACTTTCTACTGATATTTTCCATGGGGAGACAATTGCTGCAGCTGCAGTGGCAGCTCATGAATGTGGACATGCTATTCAAGATAAAGAGAACTATTCTTTTATGAGAATTAGAGCTACATTAGTTCCAATCGTAAATTTAATTACATATGCAGCTTATATATTATTTGCAGCATCAATGTTATTTCAAATATTTGATTTAATGCCAGTTGCATTTGTATCTGTACTATTTGGTTTAGTATTTCAATTAGTTACTTTACCGGTAGAATTTGATGCAAGTAAGAGAGCATTAGTTCATTTACAAAAATTAGAATTAGTAGATAAAAAAGAACATGAAGGAACACAGAAAATGCTAAAAGCTGCTGCTATGACTTATGTAGCATCAGTATTATCATCAGTTTTAAATCTATTAAGAATAGTTTTAATGTTTAGTGATAGAAATACTAGACGTAGATAAAAGACTTATTTAAGTCTTTTTTTTATGTTTTATGATATAATGATTTTAGAGTAGTGGTGATAAGATGTTAATAGTTGAAAAAAAGAAACACGATGAAACAAATATGTATTATGGTGTTGATCTTAATGATAAGAAAGCTGTTGAAAGAGAGTTTAGAAGAAGAAATAATATTCATCGTCTAGTTACTTTAATAGCTATTATTGTAATGATTGGATTAGGTGTTGTTTTCTTTGATTTCTATCGAGTTAATTTTATGGGTGGTAGACCATTATTTGCTACATATACGAGAGTTAAAAATGGAACGTTATTTAATGGCTTAGGATATAGTGTTTTATATTGTAATAATGGTGAAAGACATGTTGGAGCTGTTCTATATACTGATTGTGAATCAGTAGATCCTGATAGTAATACATTTAAAGAAGTTCTTGCTCGTTCAATTAAAAGTTTTGCAGAAGAAAATAAATTATCTTCTAAAGGTTCTATCGATGAAATAGTAATTAATGAATTTTATCACGACGAAGATGTATTTATAAATAAAGAAACTATTGAAGATAAGATTAAGAAAAAAGCAGATGAAAAAAAATCTTTATTTAATCCAAATAAGAAAAAGGAAAGTGAAAAAAATACTAACGAACTTCAATATGCAGACTATTATGTTGATTTTGGAGTTAAATGTAAAAAAGGTGATAATTGTTTAAACTTATCTAAAGATTTCCACGATATGTCACATATTAGGGTAGTTGTTAGATTTGACTGGTATAATGATGTTTCAGATATTATTGTCGCTAAGAGTTCTGGTGAACATTATAATAAAATGAATGAAGAATTCTCTGAAAAGATTAAGGAATATTTAAATAAAGAAGGCAAAGCAGACTTAGATAATATTCGTAGCTTTAAAGTTATGTTCTTAAAGAGTAAAGGTCAAGTTAAGTTTAGAGGTAATAGTTATGCTGATTCTTATTTAGTTCAACTTAACTATATGTGTAATGATAGTGGAAATACATGCGTTACAGCATTTGATAAAGAAGATGAAGAAGGAGATTTTTCAAATCTATCTTTCCAAGCAACAATGTTCTTAGATGCATCTGACAATGTTGTATTTATGGGACCTAAAGAATACTATGATATGTAGATCTTTTAAGGTCTTTTTTCTTTGGCGTAAAAATGGTATATTATATAGTAGGTGGTACTATGAATAGTGATAGTAATTTCGTATATAGAAAAGACTTTATAGATAAACTATTTACTTTTTCTCTTTCATATGTAAATAAATATTCTTCATTTATTTATGAAAGTATGGATAATAGTTGGCGTTTGTATATTAATAACCAAGATAGTGCTACTAAGAGGAAAAGATATCATGATAAATTAATCAAAGACATTGATAAATTATCTAGTATTGAGAATAAGAAAAGCAGTTATTATGATTATAGTTTAATAGCTGATGATATTAGAAATTGCGTAGATAATATGGAATTTAAAACTAATGCTAGATTTGTTAAAGAATTAATGCAAGAAATTTATTATATTGGTAGTTTATCACAATTATTTTTATTTCTATTAGAGAAGAATGATGACTTAGATCGAAAGATAATAAAAAAGAAAAATAAAAAATTAAAAGAAGAGAATTTATTGCTCCCTCAAAAGATAGTAGCTAAGAAACAAGCTATATCTTATATCGTAGATAAGAATGGTTATATATATGCTAATTTAAAATATGATCATAATGTTTTAGTATTTGATAAGAAATCACTTCAATATGAGTGTAAGTTATTTGATGAAGCTGTTGATCAAGATAAAGAGTTAAATTTAATAGTACCTAATGATGTTGAAGGTAAGATATCACCTTATGAAAAAAAGAGAAGAATTTATATTCAAACAATGCTTGATTTATTGAAGACGATGAATAAATTAGGCAACAAGAATATTGATTTAACGCATCCAATTGAACAGTATTATTATTGTAGTAAATTACTAGTTGATAATTTATATAAAGAGATATGTGATTTTGGGGAAAAGAAAAGTGTTCTTAATTTATTATTAAATGAAACAGTTAATGCTTATGGTAGTGAAAGAATGCTTAAGGCTTATAAACATGTTTCAGTTAGATTAATTGATAAGATGAAAACTCTAGATAAATATGCTCGTGAGGAATTAATTGATACTGCAAATGCTGCTAAAGAGAAGAGAAGCTATTTATGTTTTAAAAATATAAAATATCTTATTCCTTTGGAAGAAGATATTTATAAGGCTTTAAATGATAAATTAATACTTAGTGTTAATAATAACTATAAAATATATTTTAATGACTTAGAAGATACTTTAAAACGTTTTACTAAGTTTATGTCTGTAGAAGAGATAGCTCATTTATATGCCGAACTTAAAGATGTTATATTTACTAAGAGTAGTTATACTTCTTCAGTAATGAATGAAAAGTATATTCAATTACAAATGATTGTAGCTGAAATTATAAGTCAAAAAATGAATATTTCAAAAGAAAGTGCAACTAATAAATACTTAAAAGAGGAAGTGGCTTTTAAATAGTTTAAAAAAGTCACTTTTTTTTATGTTATAATGCTATTGAGGGGATTATTATGGTTGATGAGTATTTAATTGATTTCGATGGGGTCATTTTAGATTCCCAAGAAAGATACAAAAGAGATATGAAAGATAACAGAGACTTATATGCGTGGATAGATTATCTTTCTTCTATTGAATGGTATAGGTTTTTAAGAGAATGTAATCAAATAGATGAGTCTTTAAGTGTTTTGAATGAATTACAAAGACTTAAAAGATTAAAAGCTATTATTACGAGAATACATGCTTTTGAAGAAGGTAAAGAGAAACTTGTTTATTTGCGAGAGAAAGGTATTAAAGTCCCTGTGTTATATGTTTTACCAGAACAGAAAAAAAGTGAAGTATTAATCCCTGAAAGAAATATGGTTTTGGTAGATGATGATTATAAGAATTGCATAGATTGGGAATTAGCTGGCGGTAGATCATTATTGTTCAGACCAGATAATGCTCTACATGATTTAAAAACTATTAAAAGTTTAAAACAATTGCTTTAATCCTAAGAAATTATATGATATAATTTGATAGGTAGGGTAGTTGGTAAATATGAAGAAATTTGGAATAAATAAAATTTACAACACAATTTAGGTAGTACTCAATAAGTGCCACCTTTTTTTAATGGGAGGAATTATGAAATTTAGTGAAGAAACAGTTAATAAATTTTTAGCTTTTATAGCTAAAGAGAAGAGTTTATCAGCTGTATGTGCTGAAATGGAAATGAATCAATATGAAGTACTTGGTCTTGTAAGTTATATTAAGAGTCATGGAATTAATATTGCAATAAAGAAATCTTTTGATGATATTTCAATGATTAATATGGGTGATATGGAATTTCATGAAAAGAATACTTATAGTTTTAGTACTAATGAGTTTGATGAGTTTAAATTTATTGCCATTGCTGATACAAGATTAGGTTCTAAATCACAACAGTTATCAATTTTAAATGATATTTATTTAAAAGGTCATGAGATGGGTTATAACAATGTTATTTTGTGTGGAAATATATCTGCTGGTTTATATCCAATAACAGATATTTATGCAGAAACTAATTTTATGGATGACACATATAGTCAAATAGATTATATTGTTAGTCATTATCCAAAAGTAGAAGGAATGAAAACTTATTTTATTACTGGTAAGGTTGATGATAAACATTTAAAGCAAGAAAAGATTAATATTGGTAAAAAGATAGCTGACGCTAGACCTGATATGATTTATCTTGGGGAGAATTCTTGTGATATTATTATCGATAAATCTGTAATGCAAGTTATGAGTAGTAAATTAGGTAAGACATATACTGTTTCTTATCGTACGCAACAACAAATAGATTCATTTAGAAGTGAGGATAAGCCAGATATTTTGTTATACGGAGGATTACTTCAAATGGAGAAGTTTACTTATCGTAATGTTGGAGTTATTTCTGTTCCTAGTGTTGTAGCAACAACAAGAGAAATGAATGAAAAGAGATATTCAAATACTGTTGGAGCTTGGTATATAACTATTAGAACTAATAAAAAGGGACAATTAGAGAGTGTAAGTGCTATTAGTTCACCTTATTATGTAACAGCTAAAGATGATTATTTAAAGGCTAAGCCTTTAAAAATTAGCGATGATGTTAAGAAATTAACAAAAGCACCTAAGAAAGGAGCAAAATAGTTATATGGACGGTAAAGATACAAGTTTAAAATTTATTAATAAAATATATAGATATATGAAAAATGATATGTCTGTCGAAACATTCATGGAGAAATTTAATATTAATAATGCTGAATTAAATGGAATCATGGAATTATGTAAATTATATGGTAAAGATGTCGTTATTGTCCCACAAGGGGATACATTAGTATTTAAGAAGAATATTGCAAAAATACCTACGACAAGTAAATTGAGTATTAATGATGAAAGATTAATTCATAATCAAATATGTGTTGTTTCAGATACACATTTTGGTAATATT
>AUXO016551547.1_pt1 | contig 10994 bp, 8 predicted proteins | sample 768731 | NCBI WGS metagenome assembly AUXO01 (sample SAMN02715735, study PRJNA202380) | gut metagenome | biome: sheep rumen | host: Ovis aries | place: New Zealand: Palmerston North
TTTCGGTACAGAAAACAAAGAAATTAAATGACACTGCCGTTGAGTATATCAACGGAATAGAGGTTATCAAGGCTTTTGGAAAGACTGGAAGTTCCTATGAGAAATTTGTGACAGCTGCAAGGGAAGGGGCGGATGTGTTTATAGACTGGATGAGGCGATGCATCTGGCCTTCGGCAGGTACCATGACTTTTCTCCCGGCAACATTTTTAGGGGTACTTCCAATAGGACTTCTTCTTGTTAAGAATGGCTCTCTGTCTACTGAAGGATTCATTACCTGTATCATTTTATCAACAGGACTTATCACACCTTTAGTTGTTGCTTTTTCCTATACTGACGACCTTCTGAAGATGGGTACCATTTTCGGTGAAGTGACGGAAATTCTTGATAGAAAAGATATGTTAAGGCCCGCGGCAATCGAAAAAAAGCCGGAAGGATCGGATATAACACTTAGAGATGTGAGATTTACATATAAAGACAAAGAAGTTCTCCATGGCATCAATATAAAGATAAGACAAGGTGAGGTTGCAGCCATTGTCGGACCATCTGGATCAGGAAAAAGTACGATCGCGAGGCTGATCGATTCTCTTTGGGATGTGGATTCAGGGGAGATCACGTACGGAGGAGTGGACATTAAGGAACTGCCGTTAGAGTATTACACTGGACAGATAGCTTATGTAGCTCAGGATAATTATCTTTTCGATATGTCGGTTAAGGAAAATATCAGACTGGGAAAGACAGGTGCAACGGATGAAGAAGTAATAAATGCAGCCAAAGCAACAGGCTGTCATGAGTTTATTCTCGGACTTGAAAATGGATATGACACGATAGTCGGTGGTGCGGGAGGCCATCTGTCGGGTGGTGAAAGACAGAGAATATGCATCGCAAGAGCTATGCTTAAGGATGCTCCTGTTGTGATCCTTGACGAAGCTACGGCTTATACGGATCCCGAAAATGAGGCGCTGGTACAGATGAGTGTTGCAAAGCTTGTAAAGGGCAGGACACTTATCGTGATCGCACACCGTCTCTCTACAATAGTGGATGCAGATAAGATATTTGTGATAAAGGACGGAAAGGTTGAGGCACAGGGAACACAGGAAGAATTGCTTAAATCCTGTGACCTGTACAGGAAGATGTGGGAAGCTCACAGTATGGCAAAGGATAGTGATGGGGAGGTCGCATATGCTTAAAATGATACGAAAGTTTTTTGCTTTTTGTAGTAAAAAGAACAGGAATAAATTCTACGGTTCAGCTGCCCTTGGCGTGCTTGAAGCGATGTTTACGGCTATGAAGATACCGGCAGCTTTCTTTGCGATAAAGGCAGCTCTTGATCAGACTATAGATAAAAAGACTATGTTTACAGTCGGCGGATTTATGCTGATCAGCACTGTGGGAAAGATGATCGTTTACCGTTTTTCTTCAATGCTTCAGACCGAGGCTGGATATGATACCTGCGCGTTGAAGCGTATCGAGATTGGTGAACATTTAAGATATCTGCCGATGGGATACTTTAATGATACAAGTCTTGGCCACATTACATCCGTAACTACCAATACGATGGAACAGGTCGGGGACATTGCAACCCGCGCGATCATGATGGTCCTGCAGGGAAGCATCACGACAGTGGTCGTTGCACTGTTTATGTTTGCCTTTGATGTAAGGATCGGCTTTATATCTCTTGCGGGCATCGGCATTTTCCTTCTGGTAAATCAGTGGACGAATAGAAGTGTAGCAAGAGTAGCAGATGAAAAGATCTCGGCAGACCGGGAGATGGTTGGTGTGATACTGGAATACATCCAGGGAATCTCTGAGATCCGCAACTATAATATCATCGGTCAGAATCAGTCTAAGGTGCAGGGAGCTATCGAAAGAAAAAAGAATGCGGATATCACTGCTGAACTTGCAGCTATACCGGCAGTTGGTGTTCAGAACCTGATAGTAAAGCTGATAGGTGTGGCAATAGCCGGATTTTCTCTGGCATTTTATATTTCAGGAACAATGGAACTTGTGTATACTATCACAATGCTTCTTTGTTCTTTCATGATATTTGAATCACTTGATCTGGCAGGCACATACACAGCGCTCTTAAGAATTATCGGCAAGGGTGTGGATATGGCTGATGAGATCCTTAGCATTGAACAGATGGATATTGACGGAGAAGATATAAAGCCAGAAAACACGGATATACATTTGGAACATGTTGGCTTTGCATATGAAAACAGAAAGATAATAGATGATGTAACGCTGGATATAAAAGAAAAAACGACTACTGCAATAGTGGGACCTTCCGGTGGAGGAAAGACGACGATCACATCTCTTATAGCCCGATTCTGGGATGTTCAGGAAGGAGAGGTTACTCTTGGCGGTAGAAATGTTAAGGACTATAGTTTTGACAGTCTGATGGAAAATTTCAGTTTTGTTTTCCAGAGAGTTTATCTGTTTGAGGACACCATAGCTAATAATATCCGTTTTGGAAAACCGGAAGCGTCAATTGAAGAAGTGATCGAGGCGGCAAAAAAAGCCTCTTGTCATGATTTTATCAGCGCACTCCCTAAGGGATACGATACAGTGATAGGAGAGGGAGGAGCGACTCTTTCCGGAGGCGAAAAACAAAGAATTGCCATTGCCAGAGCTATTATGAAGGATGCTCCGATCATAGTACTCGATGAAGCAACAGCAAACATAGATCCGGAAAATGAAAAAGAACTGACGGAAGCAATCGAAAATCTTACGAAAGAAAAGACAATAATAATGATCGCTCACAGGCTTAAAACGGTTCGTCATGCGGATCAGATCATTGTAATCGATAAAGGAAAGATAGTGCAGCAGGGAAATCATGAAAAACTGATGGCTGAAGACGGTATTTATAAGAAGTTTATTTCAGGCAGAAAACAGGCGGTAGGCTGGAAGATAGCACAAGAAAACGCAGGAGAAAAGATAGCACAAGCTAGTGCATAAGAAAACGCAGGAGAAAAAGAAAATGAAGAAGTTGACAACAAAAGATTTTATTACAATAGGTATTTTCACGGCTATATGGTTTGTAGTGGAATTTGCATGCGGAATGTTAGGGTACATTCATCCATATGTGGTTGCATCATATGTAGTTCTGCTGCCACTAGCGGGATCAATTCCGATGATGCTGTTTTATACAAAGACAGAGAAGTTTGGAATGATAAGTATTATGTCTATTCTGATTGCGATTATCATGTTTGTGACAGGTATGGGTTATCTGGGGGCACCACTTATTATTGTTTCAGGAGTAGTTGCTGATTTTATTGCCAGATCAGGCGGATATAAGAGCTTTAAGAGTACGGTATTAAGCTATGGAGTTTTCTGTTTTTGGATATGTGCAAATTACTTCCCAGTTATTGTGACAGCAGAATCATACAGGCAGAGTCTTCTGGACGGTGGCTTTTCTGCAGAGTATGCTGAAGCTCTCTTTAGCGTGATCAATGTAAAAACAATAGCAGTTCTCATGCTTCTTTGCTTTGTATTTGGATGCATAGGATCATTTATGGGAAAAGCCGTTGTTAAGAAACATTTTGAGAAAGCAGGTATCGTTTGATCATGAAATTAAAGATCGATCCGAGAACAAAACTTTATATGATCCTTATTGTATCGTCAATCGTCATGATGAGTGCAACAACGCCATTACAATGGACCGTAAGGATCATTGTCACACTGCTTCCAATATTGCTACTGATAGCAGAGAAAAGATATAAAAGTGCATTTCTTTTTTCTGCTCTGTATGCTGTATCGTTGGGTATGACATTTTTCTTCTTGTCAGAAGAATCAACCGGAATTATTAAATCCCTGCTCACAGGATATTGTGGAATCATTGCGCAATTTCTCCCTGCATTTATCACAGCATGGTATGTGGTAAGAACTACAAAAATAGGCGAATTTATGTCGGCCATGGAAAAAATGCATATGCCGGATAGTATAACCGTATCTCTTGCGGTGGTGATGCGTTTTTTCCCGACGATTAAGGAAGAATACGAATCAATCCGTGATGCTATGAAAATGAGAGGGATCGTATTTGGAGGTGCAAGGATGCTCGAATTTAGAATGATACCGCTTCTATTTTCCTGTGTAAACATAGGAGATGAACTTTCAGCGGCAGCAATAACAAGAGGACTTGGAGGAAAGGTGAAAAGGACAAGTGTTGTAGCCCTGAAACTACATGCAGTCGATAATCTGATGATGATCGGATTCACTGTGGCACTTACAATATTTGTTATCTTTAAGTATTTTTAGATGAAGCAGAATGTGGTAGAGATAAAAAATGTTTCTTTTAGATATAAAGGATCAGACGAAGGTCTGCTTAAAAATGTATCTCTTTTTGTGAAGGAAGGGGAAACTTTGCTTTTATGTGGCGCCTCCGGATCCGGGAAGACTACGCTCATCAGGCTTATAAATGGTTTGATACCGCATTATTACCCCGGAGAGTTAGAAGGCAGCATGGTAGTTGCAGGACATGATATTAAGCAGACTGAATTGTACGAGATGGCAGGGATTGTCGGGACGGTTTTCCAGAATCCAAGGAGCCAGTTCTTTTCTGTAGATACAGATGGAGAGATTGTATTTGGACCGGAGAACATAGGACTTGATACAGATGAAATAATAAAGAGAAAAAATGCTATTGTATCGGATATGAATATTGAGAAACTTCTTGGAAGGAGCTTGTTTGAGTTATCCGGCGGAGAAAAACAAAAAATCGCATGTGCTTCTGTAGCAGCACTATTTCCCAATATTATATTGCTGGATGAACCGTCATCAAACCTTGATACTTTGTCAATAAAGGATTTAAGACAGCTTATCATCAAGTGGAAGGAACAAGGAAAAACAATAGTAATTTCAGAGCATCGGCTTTGGTATCTGAGGGACATAGTCGACCGTGTGATCTACATGAAGGATGGGGATATAGGTGAAGAATGGAGCGGGACAGAGTTCTCTTCATTTGATAGAAATAAGATAAGAGACTTAAAACTCAGACCGATAAACACGGAAATTATAGATGAACAAAAGAACAAAAATACAAATAAAAAGCCTATAACAAAGAGAGAAAGTGAGAGTATCCTGCTGAAAGATTTTTACTTTTCTTATAAAAAAAGACCTTATATTTTTAGGAAGAAAAAGTTTACAGAGAATGATAAGGATATTCTTAATCTTAATATTCCGAAGCTTTCGCTCCCAAGAGGAAAAGTGATAGGTGTTCTTGGAAAAAATGGAACCGGGAAGTCAACATTTCTTAGGTGTGTTTGTGGATTGGAGAAGGACTGTTCCGGAGTGATAAGCCTTTTGGGAACAGATTATAAGGCAAAAGACCGGCTTAAATTATGCTACATGGTAATGCAGGATGTGAATCATCAGTTGTTTACCGACAGCGTAGAAGCAGAGGTTTTTCTTTCAATGAAAGAAAAGGATGAGATACGTTGCCATGAGATATTGGATCGATTAGATCTTCTTTCGTATAAAGACAAGCATCCTATGGCCCTTTCAGGTGGGCAGAAGCAGAGGGTAGCTGTTGCATCTGCAATTGCTTCGGAAGCTGAAATACTCCTGTTCGATGAACCGACATCGGGACTTGATTATGTGCATATGGAAGTCGTTGGAAATCTGCTTACGCGGCTTGCAAGCGCTGGATATACTGTGCTTGTTTCAACACATGACAGTGAACTGATAGACCTTTGCTGTGATCATCTGCTATATATTGAAAAGGGAAAGGTATCAAAATTTGTTTAAGATCAGAATTCGTTTGGTGAATTACCGCCGCACACTCGTGACTTTAGTCATGTGAGGCTTCACGAGAAAAAACTTGATTATTAACTAAGAGTATGGTAAAACTTATTATAGTAAGTTACGACTAACCAAAATGGCGTGTGACAGATACAAGTTTAAATACAAGTGTTTGTCACATTTTAAAAACCCTATGGTTAGATATAACTAACTGTGTTGATGCTTTTAATTGGAAAGGGGTTGAGTCTATGCGACAAACGATTAAGAGACGCATTGAATGGCTTACAAGATTAATAAATGGAGTAGCGTGAGATGTTTGAAAAAAACATAGTGGAGTTTTGTGCTCCAACACTTGCAGGAATAAAGACAGCTAATCTTTTTACCTGTACTTATGGTGACAGATCAGAAGTGGTGAAGGATGTTAGAAGGTTTAATGGCCTTCTTTCTAAAAAGGGGGTTAGAATCCTTCCGGTCAGGTATTCTGATCACAGAGTTCTTATATATGTATTTCGTGTGTCATTTCTTAAGAAAGATCTCTGTGATAAGGAGACTTCAGATATCCTCAAAAGTTTTGGCTATGAGGTTGGAAATACATATGCTTGTATTTGTTGTTTAAAAAGGAAGTTAGAATCATTTACTGACAGCAAATGTTTTCCCCATGAGGTTGGATTATTTCTTGGGTATCCGCCTAAGGATGTGAAGGGATTTATCGAAAATAACGGGGAATGTTCTAAATGTACCGGATGCTGGAAAGTATATGGAGATGAGAAAAAGGCAAAGGATACATTTGATAAATATAAAATGTGCACGGCTGAGTATATGAAAAGATACTCCGAAGGGGTGGGTTTAGACAACTTAGTTGTTGCAATGTAAAGGTGTGATGAAACGTTCGAAATGGAACGTTCTTAAATAAATTACAGGGGCATATAGCTCTAGAAAGGATAAAGTATGAGTAAAGTAGCAGTAGTATATTGGAGTGCAACAGGCAATACTGAAGCTATGGCTAAGGCAGTAGGAGCAGCGGCAGAATCAAAGGGGGCTGAGGTAACATTTTTTGGACCAAGTGAGTTTTCATCTTCAAAACTTGCTGATTTTGATGCGGTTGCATTTGGATGTCCAGCAATGGGGGCAGAAGTTCTTGAAGAAATAGAATTTGATCCTATGTTCACAGAGCTTGAGTCATCTCTTAGTGGAAAGAAAATCGGACTCTTCGGTTCTTATGGATGGGGAGATGGCCAGTGGATGAGAGATTGGGAGGACAGAGCTGTTGCAGCAGGAGCAAATCTTGTAACAAATGGTGTAATGGCTAACAATGCTCCTGATGATGAAGCGCTTGAAAACTGTGCAGATCTTGGAAGAGCTTTAGTATAAGTTTTTATTGATATAAAGGATGAGTAAAGGAGATTAAAAATGTTTCTTGAAATTGAAAAAGTAATTGGTAGAGAGATTCTGGATTCCAGAGGCAATCCAACAGTAGAGGCTGAGGTGTATCTTATCGATGGGACAGTTGGTAGGGGGACAGCTCCAAGTGGTGCATCTACAGGAGAATTTGAAGCTCTTGAGTTACGTGATGGTGACAAAGCACGCTATCTAGGAAAGGGTGTTCAGAAGGCTGTCGAAAATATCAATACAACAATAAATGATGTCCTCGTAGGTTTAGATGCTTCAGATACATATGCAGTTGATGCTGCTATGATAAAAGCAGATGGAACAAAGGATAAGTCGAATCTTGGCGCTAATGCTATCCTTGCTGTATCTATTGCAGCTGCTCGTGCGGCGGCTACTGCGCTGGATATACCACTTTATAGATTCCTCGGTGGTGTTCAGGGTAATAAGCTTCCTGTTCCAATGATGAATATTCTTAATGGTGGAGCTCATGCAGATAGTGCTGTAGATACACAGGAATTCATGATCATGCCAGTAGGTGCACCTTCCTTTAAGGAAGCTCTTAGATGGTGTGCTGAGGTATTCCATAAGCTTAAGAGTTTGATCAAGGATATGGGTGATGTAACAGCTGTTGGTGATGAAGGTGGATTTGCTCCTAATCAGCTAAAGAGTGACGAGGAAGCTATAGAGAAAATCCTTGAAGCTATTAAGGCTGCCGGCTTTGAACCAGGAAATGATTTTATGATCGCAATGGATGCGGCTTCATCAGAGTGGAAGAGTGAAAAAGGTAAAGGCTTCTATAAGCAGCCTAAGTCTGGAAAGGAATTCACATCTGATGAACTTATTGCTCACTGGGAATCACTTGTGGATAAGTATCCTATTATCTCCATCGAAGATGGTCTTGATGAAGAAGATTGGGAAGGCTGGCAGAGAATGACAGAAAAGATTGGCCACAAGGTTCAGCTGGTTGGTGATGATCTTTTTGTTACAAATACTGAGAGACTTTCAAAGGGTATCCAACTTGGTGCTGGAAACTCAATCCTTATTAAGCTTAATCAGATTGGCTCAGTATCAGAAACACTTGAGGCTGTCAAGATGGCACATAAAGCAGGATATACAGCTATTTCTTCGCATCGTTCAGGAGAAACGGCAGACACTACTATTGCAGATCTTGCTGTAGCACTTAATACATGTCAGATTAAAACAGGTGCGCCAAGCCGTTCTGAGCGTGTTGCTAAGTATAACCAGCTGCTTAGAATAGAGGAGGAGTTGGGAGCATCTGCAGTCTATCCAAAGATGAGCGCATTTAATGTTAACAAGTAGTTCTATATTACTTAATGAATAATATTCATAGAAACGGCATTATGAGAAGATAAGATCATAATGCCGTTTCTATTTTATCTTGATAAACAGTAATACTAATTTGTGCAGAATGTATCTAAAAGTGATTGTTTAGAATTATTTGAAAAGAGGGAAATGAAATATATGTGTTAAAAAAATTTTCACAAAGTGCTCTTTTGCTATAGATTAAAAAAACAGGTGAAAAATGGTATAATTAAAACAGTTTTTATTGTGTCGAAACAGGCTTATGGGAGTAGGAGGGATAACATATGAAGAAGATGAAATGTATCATTTTACTCATAGGTATTTTGGTGTTTATGACAGCTTGCAGCGACAAAACTCAGGAAAAAAACGAAGAGGGTTTCGTTCCGACTCTTGATGTGAATACGGAATGTAACATTACCGTGGTTGGAAGCTATGATAACTTTGAGGCATTGGAAGCGGAATTTGACCGTTTCAATAAAATTTATCCGAAGGTACAGCTTAGTTACGTGAAACTGGATGATTATAGCAACATAATTGGAACTGCACTTGAAGGGGAGGATAAACCAAATATTTTCTTCTCCTATGCATCGATGGCTGGTAATGAGAAGTATGATTCGGTGTTTGCACATGCGGAAGATCTTTCGGATGATTCGCTGAAATTTAATTTGGGATGTATCCGTTCAGGTTTGATCAATAGTGATGAAGAAGGGCATGTGATGATGGTACCGATTTTTTCGAGAAGTTACGGCATGCTTGTTAACAACGATTTGTTTGAAAAGGAAGGTCTGAAAGTTCCTACCACCTGGACAGAGTTGTTGAAAGTGTGTGAAGAATTTAAGAAAAAGGGATACAAAAGCCCTATGATGGGGTACAGTCAGGGGTCTTCTAGCTGCTTTATGTATACGGTTGCTTATCCGATGTTTGTAGCCACGCTATCCGATAATCCGGAAGCACTTAAGATGGCAAATGATTTAAATCCTGCAGCAGGAGAATACATGCGCCCGGCGTTGGAAGCTGTAGATCAGTTAATCCAAAACGGCTGCGTCGATCTGGATGAATGTAGTAAGATTGAGGATAACTATACGCAGGTGATTTTGCGCTTTTTTGAAGGTGATGTGCCGATGATGATTTGTGCAGGAGATGCTGTGTCAGGAACTAAAAAAAGAGAAAGTCAGTCGGAGGCATTTACTGCGGCACCTTTTAATTACACGTTTTCACCGATTCCTCTGACAGAGGATGGCGGATACTTTATAGATAGTCCGTCAGTAGAATTTTCTGTTAACAAGGATTGCGATAATCTTGATATGACAAATGAATTTATGCGTTTTTTGATTACGGAGTCTGAACTGAATGAGATGGCTTCGATAAAGCGGCTTGTAACACCTACTACGGATATGTCTTTGGATTCGGTTTATGCACCGTTTGCACAGGTACCTTCAGACCGTACCTTATCTCCGGAAGTGCTTGGTATTACGGACTTACTTACAGTGCAGATAAAAGAAGCGGCATATCAGGTTGGAAGAGGCGATATTACTATTGAGGATGCTATCAAAAAGTACGGAACCTTTGAATAGAAAATGGAGGGGGGCGCATGAAGAAAGCTCTGGTAATCATTCCCAATCTTGTTATCATCGGACTTGTATTGTATTTTATCGTCAGCTACGCTAACTCCATGGAAGAAGAAAGCAGGCAGAATGTTATAGAAGCGTATGAGAAAATGACGCTCACAGTAGATCAGATTATTGCAAACTACCTTGAGGATGAACAACATTTGTGCGATATATGGTCGAACTATATCAATCGGTCTGCGGAAGCTGGGACGCCGATGACAGCAAAAGAGGCTATGTCTTATATACGAAAGGCAAAGATATCTCCTGAGATATCAGGCCATCTAATTTTTATGGATGATCCTGAACTATCCGGTATCTCTACGACAGAAAAAACGGGTGATACCGGCGATTATTCAGTTTCCTATAAAAATGTACCTATCTTTGAAAATCTTGAAAGTGTAAGCAATGTTGACGGAGTGGTCAATATAACCAGGGCTTATACGAATCCCATGAACGGAATACAATCGATTGCATTTATGAATTATGTGCAGGTGCTTGATGAGGATACTGGAAAAATGAGGACAGGCCTTTTGATGAGGGTGGTTCCAATCAGTCGTCTTAAGCAAAAACTTGTATTTTTAAAGGGTGAGTATGAGAACGTTGAAATAAGTATTATTGATCAGGACGGCGACTATATTGTACGTGGAAAATCCCTAAAAAACAGTAATTTCTTTCAATATTTCAGATCCTATAATGATGTTTCTATCGAGGAATACGAACGCATTAAGAGCGAGATTATAGGGGGAGTGGGTTCGATGACCATCTACAATTCAAAAGGTGAGGAGTGCGTGATATCCTATACGCCGTTTGAATCTTTGAAAGTATGGTATCTGATCGCATATATTCCAAAGGATGAACTTATGGAAAGCCACGTTGTTGACTGGCTTTTGCTGGGAAATGTTTCAGTCGCGCTCGTTTTATTGCTTATATTTAATT
>AUXO018580554.1_pt1 | contig 10992 bp, 7 predicted proteins | sample 768731 | NCBI WGS metagenome assembly AUXO01 (sample SAMN02715735, study PRJNA202380) | gut metagenome | biome: sheep rumen | host: Ovis aries | place: New Zealand: Palmerston North
ATGGATACACTATTCCGACCGTTGTAAGTGCACTTTCAAAACAGAATCTGGAACTTGGCGGCGGTAAGGTTCAGGAAGGCCATAAAAATTATATTGTGCGTACAACTGGAGAGTTTACAAGTATTGATGAAATTAATGATACTGTAATTTCAAAAGTTAATGGTTACAGTGTAAAACTTCGCGATATCGGTACAGCGTACATTGGATTTGCTGAGGCTTCCACCGAATCGTACATCAATGGCGAAAAAGGTGTTTATGTTTCTATTACAAAGCAGTCGGGTTCAAACTCTGTTACTGTAGCAAATAACGTTTATAAAAAATTGTCGCAGCTGGAAGGAACTCTTCCTTCTGATATAACGCTTCAGATAATTTCAGATGATACGGAATCAATCAGGGAAACAATTAATATTCTTGTAGAATCACTTTTGCAGGGACTTTTACTTTCCGTAATGATTCTTTGGGTTTTCCTTCAGAGCGTAAAATCAACTATTATTATTGCAATTTCAATTCCGCTTTCCATGATAATCACGCTTTTTGCAATGAGTATGTTAGGCATCACTCTTAATATGATGACGCTTACGGGGCTTATACTTGGTCTTGGTATGGTTGTAGATGCTTCCATCGTAATGATAGATAATATCTATTCTTACCGGCAGCGAGGTGCGCGTCCTAAAGTTGCCGCAATATTGGGTTCGCAGGAAATGCTTACGTCAGTTATATCAGGAAACCTTACGACAATTTGTGTATTCGTGCCGTTCCTGTTTTTTATAAAAGACCTTGGAATGATGGGACAGATGTTTAAGGGAATTATCTTTACAATTGTAATTGCACTTGTTTCTTCGCTGCTGGTTGCAATTTTTCTTGTACCTGTTCTTGCGGGAAAATTTCTTCCTCTTACAAACAGAACGGAAAAACCTCTTGAAAATCCTGTCTTAAAAGGAATTTACTGGTTCTTTCAGAAAATAATAGACATTCTTACTGAATTATATTCACGTCTTTTAAAGCTTTGTTTGAATAACAGGCTTGTTACACTGGTCATTGCGGTTTGTGTTCTTGCACTTGCATTCTATATGATTCCGACAATGCAGATTAATATGATGCCTAGCGGTCGTGACAGTTCTGTTACCCTTAACGTTACAATGGCAATTGGTACTCCGCTTGAAGAAACTAAAGAAGTAATGCTTGCTTTTGAAAAATATGTTAATGAAGAAGTAAAAGGATTTACAAATGTAACTACTACAATTGGACGTGGCGGAAGAAATTCTTCATCACATAGAGGTTCTATTCAAATTACCTTGCCTGATTCAGAACATCAGATAGACAGCGCACAGGTAATTCAGCAGAAACTCCGTGCTCATTTTGATGAATATCCTGGAGCAGTTTTCAGTTTTAATGCAGGCTGGCGTGGACAGATGATGGGTTCTGATATTGATATTGTAATCCGTTCAGATGATATTACTGCCGCAATGAATGTTGCGGATAATATTTCTGCTGCAATAGAGCGCGTGGAAGATTGTGGAGAGCCTTCTATAAGTATGGATAAGGGACTTCCTCAAGTTGAGCTTGTAATTGACAGGGAACGAGCCTATACGTTTGGTGTTGATGTTACGACGGTTGCCCGCGAAATAAATTATGCAATTAACGGAACAACAGCGGGCGTTTACAGAAACGGTGGAAAAGATTACAGCGTTGTTGTTGTATACAGACCAGAAGACAGAAAAACAATTGAAGATCTGGATCAGATTTATGTACGAGGAAACAACGGCATGGTTGCAGTTTCGAATTTCGCAAGTTTTAGAAAAGGCTTAGGACCTGTTTCAATAAGCCGCGAAAATCAGAGCAGAATTATTCACGTAACGGCCGGAATCCTTACAAATAAAAACGCAAATGTTGTTGAAGATTTAATCAAAGATGAAATTTCCCGTTCGTTTGTAATTCCCGATTCTGTTAATGTAAGTTTTGAAGGTTCCTGGAAAGATACAATGAATCAGATGGCGTTGTATTTAAAAATCATTGCTATGGCAGTAATACTGGTATTTGGTGTTATGGCTGCAACTTACGAAAGCTGGAAGGCTCCGTTCATTAACCTTGCGACTATGCCGTTCCTTGTAATTGGTGTCGTTTTCCTTTACAAGATGATTGGTCAGGCATTGTCAATCATGTCGATGGTCGGTGTAATAATGCTTGTTGGTATTGTCGTAAATAACGGTATTATTCTTGTTGATTATACGAACCTTCTTGTAGGTCGCGGCGTTCCGTTAAAAGAAGCGTGCCATCAGTCGGGAAAAAGCCGTTTCCGTCCTGTTCTTATGACAACGCTTACAACAATTCTTGGTATGCTTCCAATGTGTTTTGCGACTGGCGGACAGGCAATGATGGTTCAGCCGATTGCTCTTGCAGTTGTTGGAGGCCTTCTTTCAAGTACGTTTGTAACGCTGCTTGTAATTCCGGTTTTATACAGTATTGTCATGAAAAAACGTGTACGCAAAGTAAAAACCGTAGCAAAAAACGACGAAATGCCTTCTTTGGGAGAAAATAAATGACATATAGAGCAGAAATAATATCGAATCAATCTGTGCAAGATGATATAATCGAAACGCTTGAACAGGTAATTCCCGGAATTGAATATACGATAATTCCTGATTGTCAGGGTAGGGGTATACATTCAAAAAAACTTGGTGATTCTACATGGCCGGAATTGAATTTTACTTTGTTTTCGTATGTGTCAAAAGAAGACGCATTGAAAATTAAAGACGCATTGACCGGCATAAAGAAAAAATTTCCAAAAGAGGGGATTTCATTTTTCTTTACTCAGGCAGTTGAAGAGGTATTATGAGATCACGAACAGTTGCAACTTTGTTTGCCCTTGTTATTATTTTGCTTGCAGGTGTCTTTTATTTTTCACATAAATTTGTTGTAAATAAAAATTCAGTTTTGACCAGGGCAAAGGTCGTAACTCCTAAATCGAATAAAAATTCTGGAGGAGAAGCAGAAAAATTGGAATCGGCTTCTGAAACAGAAAGCTTTGAAACAATGATAGATTTGCTTCCTTCAGAAACTCTTATAAATTCATTAACGCTTGATTTTAACAATGATACAAATGATGATGAAGTAATTGTCGTAAGAAAAGCAGGGTCTCCATATTTGTGGATAATTCCTGCTGTTTTCGATAAAGATTCAAAAACTTATGAACGTCTTGAACCAATAGAAACTAAAATTGTTTCTGCACGCACATTCTTTTATTATTCCATGGATGTTCTTGGAAATCATACAAAACAGCTTATTTATCAGGGAACGGAAGAATCCGGCAATTATGTATTAAAAATCTTCATGTGCGTTAGCGAGAACGGAAAAAGCAAACTTGTTACAATCGGAGATTTTTCTTCTGATGAAACGATTTTTATTCAGCAGACGGAACGTTCCGAAGCCTATGAACTTTCTATTGCAAAAGGCGAAAGTTTTTCGGTATGGGTTTACAAGTCTGATATTCCCGAAGGTTCAGATAAAAAAGATACCGCTTCTGCAAATCAGATTCAGCAGGAATATAAATGGAATCCTGCAATTCAAAAATATGAACTTACACGGGAAATTAAAGTTACGGCAAGGCTTCTTGCACAAAAAGAACTTTCTCGTATTCAGGATGGTACTGTAGAACCATTTGCAGAATTTCTTACGGGGCTTTGGTATAAAACCGACAACTCTGAATCTAAAATCCGTTATCTTTATTTTGATTATAAAAACAAAGAAATTATTCAGCTTTTTGACGATATTCAGGAAGTTTATGAATGGGAAGACAGTAAAATTCGACATAACGGTATTTATTTAACGACAATCAATTCTGACATTTCGAATATTTATCGTCGTTTTGATATTTCGCTTGTTAATGTTGATGAAATTCGGGTTACGATTCATGATCAGCTTTATCTTGATATTAAAGAAAAACCGCTGTGGGATGGAAACTATAAAAAAATGGGCATAGAAGGTTCCTTTTCTGATACAACTGATGCCGACGCACTTGCATTATTGCTTGCTGAATTGAAGAAAGCTGAAAAATGGACTTCTGCGGATTTAAATTGTTCCATAACTTTTTCTGATTTAACTTATGAGTTTGTTCGAAATGATTCTGGCAAAAAAGAAAATGGTGTTTATTCAACAGAAAAAATCGGTCCTGATTTTGTAATGCAGTTCCGTTCTGCAAGTGAAGAACCGATTTTCCTTGAAAATTGTATGATTGAATTTGGAACTAAAGTTGTAACTGAAACTGTAAAGCGTAAAACTGTCGAAAAGGTAATTACTGATTATGATACAATTATTCTTACTCCTGTAAGTATTACGCCTACAGCCTGTTATGCATTGGACAGCAGAACTTATACCTTTACAAAAGGAAATTAATTTTTTAATACGTTTGCATTGTTTTAGCTGTTTGTGCGTTCGAAATGTGCGGTATGCTTTGTGCTGTGTTATGTTTCGTGCCGTGCTTCGTACCGTTTACATATAACATTTTTTTTTATATAATAGTAGTCTATGAATGCTAATGAACTTCGCTCAAAATATATTGAGTTTTTTAAATCTAAAAATCATGCAGTAATTTCAGGACAGTCTTTAATTCCTGAAAATGACCCTTCAGTTTTGTTTACAACAGCGGGAATGCATCCGCTTGTTCCTTATCTTCTTGGTGAAAAACATCCTGCCGGTACACGCCTTACAGATTATCAGAAATGTATCCGCACCGGTGATATTGATGAAGTAGGTGATCCGTCACATCTTACATGTTTCGAAATGCTTGGAAACTGGTCTTTAGGTGACTATTTCAAGAAGGATTCAATTGCTTTTTCTTATGAATTCCTTACTTCTAAAGACTGGCTTGCACTTGATCCAAGAAAGATTTCTGTAACTGTTTTTGCCGGTGATGAAAATGCACCTCGCGATGAAGAAGCTGCTCAAATCTGGAAAGACAATGGCATGCCGGAAGATAAAATTGCATATCTCCCTGCTTCTGATAACTGGTGGGCAGCAGGTCCTACTGGTCCTTGTGGTCCTGATACCGAAATTTTCTACTGGGTTGGCGAAGGTTTGCCTCCTGTAGGTTCTAATAAAGGCACTGACAGTGCAAACTGGATGGAAATCTGGAATAACGTTTTCATGCAGTACAATCGTGTTGATGAAAAAACACTTGTTCCTCTTCCAAAACAGAATGTTGATACTGGAATGGGACTTGAAAGAACAAACTGTATTCTTCAGGGAAAAACATCTGTTTATCTTACAGAAGTTTTCCAGCCAATCATTTCTAAAATTGATGAACTTGCAGGTTATACTTACGGCTCTAATGAAGAAAAAGATAAATCAGTTCGTATTATTGCTGACCACATCCGTTCTGCAGTATTTATTCTTGGCGACCAGAAAGGTGTTGTTCCTGACCGTGTAGGCGCTGGTTATGTTTTGAGACGTCTTATCCGTCGTGCAGTTCGTCATGGAATGAAACTTGGTATTGAAAAAGATTTCCTTTCAGAAATTGCTGCAGTTGTAATCGAAAATTTCAAAAATGCTTATCCAGAACTTGAACAGAATTCTTCAAGAGTATTTACTGAACTTACTGCCGAAGAAGCAAAATTCCGCACAACTTTGAAAAAAGGTGAAGCAGAATTCCAGAAAATGCTTCCAAATCTTATGAAAAATCCAAAAAAGATTATTTCAGGAAAAGTTGCATATAATCTTTACGAAACATACGGTTATCCTCTTGAACTTACTCAGGAGCTTGGCGCAGAAAACGGATTTACTGTTGATGTAGAAGGTTTTAAAGAAGCAGAAAGAAAACATCAGGAAGCTTCAAAAACTGCCGAAGCTGGAAAAGCAAAGGGCGGTCTTGCAGAACAGTCTGATGTTGCAACTAAATATCATACAGCAACACACCTCTTGCAGCAGGCATTGACCGAAGTTCTCGGCAATCAGGTTGCACAGAAAGGTTCTAATATCAACAATGAACGTATGAGATTCGACTTTACTTTTGAACGTGCAATGACTCCTGATGAAATTAAAAAGGTAGAAGACATTGTAAACGAAAAAATTAAGGAAGATTTGCCTGTTACAATGGAAGTAATGACTTTGGATGAAGCTAAGGCCGAAGGCGCAAGGGCTTTGTTCGCGAATAAATACGGTGAAAAGGTTAAAGTTTATACTATCGGTCGCGATGCAAAGAACGACTGGTTCTCAAAGGAAGTTTGCGGTGGTCCTCATGTTCAGCATACAGCACAGATTGGTGAATTTAAGATTCAGAAAGAACAGTCTTCATCAGCTGGTGTACGAAGAATCAGGGCTGTTATAAGCGGTGGTCTTCCTTTAGATAAAGAATAACTAAGAAAAAATCGTAACCACTAATATTGCTTGATTGTTATAATATTGTTAAAATTAGAAAAAAGGATTTTTTATGAAAAAGCTTTGTATCACAATTTCTATGCTTTTGGTTTTTGCAGGTGCTTTGTTCGCTCAATCTGATTCGTTGCAGCCTTTGGCAATTATCAAATTGAATAAAAATGAACCAATTACAGTAAAACAGCTGCGTGCTAGAGTTGAAACTTATAAAAAACAGATTGGAAGATCTTTGTCTGTTGATGAAAAGAAAATGGTTCTTGATTCTCTTATTAATGAAAGACTTATCCTTCAGGCTGCACAGAAAGCTGGACTTTCAATTCCTGACAGCGAAATCGATAAACAGTTTATTGCAGGAATCTGTCAGCAGATTGGTCTTAGTACAATTGTTAGCGAAAAAGAACTTAATGATTTAATCAAAAGTGCACAGGGAGTTACGCTTGATCAGTTTCTTGTAAATCAGACTGGAATGAATACAGCAGAATACAAGGCATACTTCAAAAATCAAATGATTGCACAGCAGTATGTTCTTTATCAGAAACAGGATGAACTTAAAAACATTGCTCCTACAGACGAAGAAATCAGAATGTACTATGAAAGCAATAAGGCATCTTTTGTTCGTACTGATATGATTAAAATGTTTGCAGTTTGGGTTCCAAAAGAAAGTGATATTGACGGTGCCCGCAATAAGTTGAACAGCCTTAGAAATCAATATATTGATAAAAAACAGACTGCAGAACAAATGATTGCTACTGCAAATGCAACTGGTGCCGGTTATTCTGCTGGCGAAGGTCTTGTTCCAAAAACAGATGCTTATGCAAAAGCAATGAAACTTACTTATCAGCAGTTGATGGATCTTTTTGGAAAAAATGAAGGTTATGTTTCCGAAATGATGGAAACTCAGGATGATTTCCGTTTTGTAGTTGTTAGAAAGAAGTATGAAGCAAAAATGCTTGCTTTGAGTGATGTCTATATGCCAGAATCTACAATTACAGTATATGAAGTTATTAGAAACAATCTGGCTAACTTAAAACAGAGCCAGTTTATTCAGATTGCAGCTCAGGATATTGCAAATTCATTGAACACAACTGAGAATGTAGAAAGAAAAAAGACAGGGGATGCATTGAATAAACTTTTGGAATGGGGAGACTAACGTGTCAAGAAGAAACGGACGTATCCTTGCATTTCAGGCATTGTATTCCTGGGATGTTAATAAATCGCCTCTTGATGAGTTGCTTACATTTTCATGGGCAGGTAAACAGAACGATGAGAATGCTTCTGATGAAGATAAAGCCTTAGAAGCAGTTACTGATAAAAACGCAGAAGAAAATCCTTATAAGCAGGAAGAAATGACTTTTGCAAGCCTTCTTGCGTCGGGTACAATTAATCATATTGATGAAGTTGATGCTCTTATTGAACAGAATCTTGCTCAGGGATGGAAAAAAGACCGTTTGAATAAGGTCGCACTTGCTGTCTTAAGAATAAGTGTTTATGAAATTGTATATCAGAAAGATTGTAATCTTGGTATTGTTGTTGACGAAGCTATTTCGATAGCTAAACAATTTGGTGCCGAAGATGTATATAAATTTATAAATGCTGTTCTTGATAAGATTGGCAAAAATGAAAGAAAAACAGATAGCTAAAATATTATTATTAATTCCGCTTGTTTTTGTGCTGCATTTTTTTATTTCTTGCAGTACGCGGGCTGAGCAGCAGTCTTATGCTGCCCGGCTTGAACTTGTGGATTCTCTGATTTCTCATAATCAGATGAAAAATGCAGTTTCAGAACTTAAAAAACTTTCTAAGAAAACTTATGAATCTTGGACAAATCTAGGCATCTATAAACGCTTTCTCCTTATTGGCGATAAAAAACTTGCTGAAAAAGTAATTAAAAAAGCTGTTTCAAAAAATCCTTCAAACCTCGAATTAAAAGCCGTATATTCAAAATTTCTAATGAACGAAAACCGTTTTGAAGATGCACTTTCTGTTGCGACTGCGCTATCGGGAACAAAATATGGTGCAATTTATTCGGAATGCATTTTAAAAGATGCAATGAAAACCGCTGTTCCTGGCGAAGAGCTCTCTTATTTTTCTGATAGAAAATTCTACGGAATTTACATGGATGCATATTCTGCAAGCGGAAATAATGTATGGCTTAGAAATTGTGCAGTAATTAATCTTTTGGATGGGCATTATTCGGAAGCTGTACGGTATTTACCTGCATCTTACTACGAAGCCGATGATTCATATTTCTGGGCGCTTGCTTTGTATGATGCGGGACAGTATCGGGAGTGTCTTAATGCACTTGACTCAAGCGAGTTTCTATATAATAGCTATGAAAATAAATCGTTTTTTTGCGTTGATGATATAAAAATTACTGCACTAAAATCTGATGCATATCTTATGCTGAGTGATGTAGATAGTGCTGAAGCTGTTCGGAAGAAATTTATTTTAAAAGCTAACGGAAAAGATTTTACTGACAGTTCAGATACTATAATGCCTGTAATTTATTATAACAGTGCTTTATATGCAATAGAAAATAATGATAAGGACAGTGCAATAGATTATCTTTTTGTTGCAGTTGATAATTGGGGTGATTATATTCCGGCACTTATTCGTTATGCGGAACTTGCCTATGAATTGAGCATTGAAAGAGAAGAAGATTCTGTTACAAAAATGCTTCGTCAGGCAGGAATAAAATCGCTTGAAATGGAAAAATATGACAGTAGACGAAAAATACCTGTAAGTGATGCAATTTATAGGCTTGAAGAAGCTTATAGTCATACAAAAAATCAGTTGATTCAACTTGAACTTCTTGAATTGCAGTATAAAACGGCACAAAACTATTCGCAGACCGATAAAACTACGGATATATGGCGTCTTTTGGAAAATAACCTTACAGATTTTGATGAATATTCCGTTCCTGCCGTAAAATATGCTATATGCTTCTTTATCGATTCTAAACAGGATGATGAAGCCGTAAACTTGTTTTATAAATTCCTTCATAAGAATTATTCTTTTGCAATTGATGAAAATTTATGGGATGAATATGAACGTCGTCGCAAGGAATTGGATCCGTTTTTTACAGAAACTGCTGCCTGGATTTGCTGTATGAAAAATCTTCAGCAGGAAGCATTGCGTTTTTATGAATACTGCGTTTACGAAAGTTCTGGTATTTTAGATGAAGGTGAACTTTCTAAGTTCTGTACGGATGAAGCTGCTGTAAATCTTGCAAATATTTATTTTGCCCGTGGATTAAAAGATAAATCTCTTGATTTGTACGGAAGAATTGCAGGTATATCAAAAAGAAAAAAAATGCGTTCGGAAATCTTCTACAGAATTGCAAATATTTATGCTTTAACTATGGATTACGAGAATGCCTTGCGTTGTGTTGATTATGCAATCAGTTTGAATGAAGAAAATGCAAAAGCACAGCTGCTTCGAACAAAAATTGTCCGTTAAAACCGATTTTGATACTTTTTTTATAAAAAAAGGCTGTTTGAATTGTGAATTGCTTCACGTTTCAAACAGCCTTCTTTGTTTTTATCAGTTTTGTTGTATTCCGTTTTGTATAAAACACGGAATTTTAATAAATCTGACTATTCAATTACTGCGATGATGTCGTTCATCTTAAGAATAAGATGATCTTCACCGTCGATTTTTACCTGTGTTCCAGAATATTTGTCGTACATAATTCTGTCGCCTGGTTTTACAGTAATTTTGTTTTCTTCAGTGCCAGGTCCGATTGCAATTACAGTTGCAGTCTGTGTTTTTTCCTGTGCTGCTTCAGGAATGATGATTCCACCTGAAGTTTTTGTTTCTGCCTTGTCGTTTTTAACAAGAACTCTATCTGCTAAAGGTTTAATTTTCATAATTTCCTCCATATTTATTTTTGCTGCGAACTGTTTGTTGCTTTTGTACCGCAAATGTATATTGTCCGCAGCTACAGTTTGCATAGCAAACTGTTAGTACATCATACTAGGATCGGCAGCTGGTGCTGCTGGTGTTTTTGGTTCTGGAATGTCTGTAATTGCACATTCTGTTGTAAGAACTGTTCCTGCAATTGAAGCGGCATTCTTAAGTGCTGAGCATGTAACTTTTGCAGGGTCAATGATTCCTGCTTCGAGCATGTTTGTCCATACACCGTTGCGTGCATCGAAACCAAAGCCTTTCTTTTCGTTCTTTGCGCGTTCTGCAATAACTGCACCGTCCAAACCTGCGTTTTCTGCAATCTGGCGGATAGGTTCTTCAAGAGCACGGCGAACAATCTTGTATCCAACTTTTTCATCTTCGTTAAGATCTTCAGGAATGTTTTCCAAAGCCTTTGAAGCTTCGATTAATGCCATTCCACCACCACTTACGATACCTTCTTCCAAAGCAGCACGTGTAGCAGCGATTGTGTCTTCAACACGGAATTTCATTTCTTTCATTTCTGTTTCTGTGTTAGCGCCAACGTTGATTACAGCTACGCCGCCAGCGAGTTTAGCAAGTCTCTTCTGGAGCTGTTCCTTGTCGTATGTAGAAGTTGTCTTTGCAATAGCATTTTTGATTTCTTCAACACGAGCTTTAATGTCTTTACTGCTTCCTGCACCGCCAACGATTGTTGTGTTGTCTTTGTCAATCTTA
>AUXO014726467.1_pt1 | contig 10990 bp, 15 predicted proteins | sample 768731 | NCBI WGS metagenome assembly AUXO01 (sample SAMN02715735, study PRJNA202380) | gut metagenome | biome: sheep rumen | host: Ovis aries | place: New Zealand: Palmerston North
TCTAGCTAGAAGCCATAATCCTCTTTAAGGTCCATTAGAGTTTCATCAATGTTACGCGCAAGTTCATCGATTGTTCCAGCTTTAAGACGTCCATCAACTAGTTCTTCTTTTAAGTTAAAAGAAATTACCAAGTCACCTGTGTAATCTACAATCATTTTGAAATTGCCATCTTTAATTGAGCATTCCAAAGATGCATCAAAACTACAATTGAAATCCTTTACAGCCAGATCTTCACCTGTTCTTCCAGCTTCTTCCAATGTAGGTTTGATTTCTTTTAAGTATTCTTTTGCAGCGTTTATATACATATATTCACCTCTTATATAATATGTTATTTGTTCTATAGAAATATAAATTTAAAATAAAAAAGCCAGAATATTTCTATTCTGACTTATCTGATTTAGTTTATCTTTTTAAATGGCTTCTGAATAAATCCGGATGACCAAGTTCTTTTGCTTTTTTGCCAAGACAATAAGCATCTTCTACATAGTCATATTCATAACCAAAATCTGGATAGTCTTCATCATTCCAGCCTGCTTCAAAAGCTTCCTGAAGCTCGCTTAATCCAAGTTCACAATCAAGCCAATTCTCAAAGACTTCTTCGTTGGCTATGCTAAAGCATTCATCTACATCACCTCCACATGGCTCAGTAGATTCTACCCAGCTTATTGGAAATATTCTATATCCTCTTTGCTCTGATGGAACACCAACTTCAATTGGACTTGATTTGGTAAGTGGTGCAGTATTTAACAGAAGGCGCAGCATATCGTCTCTATTCACACGGCTTGCATTGGTAGATTTAATTTTTACCGTAATAACATTTCCTTTTACGAAGAATTCTTTTACATTAGGATTATTCGTGAGCAGATGTGAACAAGCTTCTTTTAATTCATCAAGAACCATAATAACCTCCATTTAGCTTTTAATCCATTTTATCTGCAGCTTTATTGACGTCTTTCAGAAACTTCTTATATTTCTTTTCAGCTTCATCCAGTCTCTTTTTAGCTTCAGCCACATTTTTATTTTCTTTTTTGGCTTTTTCATAAGCGGCTTTAGCTTCTTCAAATTCCACTTTAGCTGCTTCCCATAGGTCAATAGACTTAACCTTTACAGTTGCTGCAGCATTTACTGCTCTGTCATAGACCTTTTCACTTTTGCTTTTTTCTTTAGCAAAAACCATAGCTGTCATCATCAAAACGATGAAGATCAAAAAGAATTTTTTCATATATCCTCCATACTTATAATATGTCTGCAGAGTAATATAAGTCTAAAAACTTTTCTAACTTTTCTGATTAGATAGATCCTACTAAAGCTGTAATTTTATCAAAGCGCTTAGCTGGCGCCCAGTTATCAAACTTTTCTGGATTCTTACAAAAGCCAACAGGTCCCGCATTATATGCAAGATAAGCATCTCTTAAGCTTTCAATACAATAGTTTGAGCCATAATGTGTCATAAGACGATTAAAATACCAAAAGCCTACTTCAAGATTAAGATCAATATCAAACATATCTTGTAAAGTATAAGCTGTGTTATTTTCCATATTATATTCAGCAAGACATAATGGCATAATCTGGCATAATCCCACAGCACCAAGGCCACTTTCAGCGTCCTTATCAAAATTGCTTTCAATATATACTAAAGAAAAAGCATCTGGTAAATTTAAGTCATACTTAGCTGCATAATAGCTTATTCGTGAACAAAGCATAGCTGCATCTTGTCTTGAAAGACCAAAGAAGCCTAAAGTGCTTGTTGCCCTCATAATTTCGTCAACATAAGCAGAATCAGCAAAAGGCTGTGAATAGATATTGATTACAATAGGGTTAGTTGTTTCTCCTGAAACATCAATCTCATAGGTACTCTTGGTTGTAACATTCTTTACTGTAATTGTAGCTGAGCGCGATTTAATTTCTGCAACTAATAAAGCTACTACTAAAATTAATACAGAATAAATAGCAGTAATAGAACCTATGAGAAGTTTATCACGTTTTTCCATAGTTAATTAGGCGCCTCCCACGCAAGTTACCGTAGTATTTTGACATATAATGCCTTTTACTACGTACTTATAATATGTCGCCTATTCTGTAGAAGTATAAAAATAGATTATTCAGTAAGAGCTTTTTGAAAATAATCCACGTTTTTATTTTCTGGCTTTTCTAACTTTTCTGAAATGTTTTTAGCGAGGTCTGTTTCTTTCTCTAAGCTAATAGATTTCTTAGTTGTTTTTGGAGGTGTTGGACCTGGACTTGGTCGAGGCCTCTTTGTAGGCGCGTTTCTTGTGTTTGTTACATCGAACTTTTCGGAACTCTTTTTAGCTTTTTCACCATATTTAATTTGAACGGACTTAACAACGCTATTACAAATTAAGCTTATGATTTCATAAAAAGCAAAAAGAAATATTATTGATACAACCCAGTTATCATATATAAACTTTAAAATTTCCATAATAATATACTAGCTAATTATTTTATGTATAGTAAAGAAAGACGATATGACTATAATAATAGTGAACGCTTAACTGTATCAGATGCTCATACATTATGCTTGGACCCCGATATGCTTACCGAATATCTTTGGTCTCATAGAGATGAATATACACATATACGGGAGATTGATTCCTATACCGATGGTGAACAATTTTATGCTGATCATGTAGAACAAATCGATGAAATAACCAATAGAATATTTGATTTAACAAGCTTAGTAGATGAGAATGAGCTTATAACGCTATTCAGAGGTGTTGAGCTTGGCCCTGAAGATGTTGAGCCTGATACTAAAAACCCCCGGTATGTGTTGGACTTACGACTATGACACAGCAGAGAACTTTGTAAACCAGTTTGATTCGGATACTGACGCGGACTATGCTCCGTGTATTTTAACTGCACAATTTAAGTCTAAAGATATTGATTGGATTTATTCTGTTGCTTGTATGCTTGATGAACCAGATGAAAAAGAAATAAGAATCTATAAAGACGCTGAACCTATTGCTATTGATTATGAAGTATTATAAAACGAGATAAATATAATTAAAAGTAAGATACAATGTATATACAAATGTACAAACAATGATTGCTTCAATTATAGAGAGAATAATTTCAGATATAGTATATTTTGATGTTGATTGCAAATACATTGCTACAATCATACAAATAAACTCTAAGATATAACACGATATGAAATAGCGCATAGTAAATAAATTAGATGAGAAAAAGAAAAAGGTTGCCCGGAAGGACAACCTTTATTTATGTGAGGTAACTATGGTGTTACATAGCTTTCTATGGCGGGCCACTCTCTGTGGCCTCGCCCAAAAATTATTAAAGGGAGTTTTTAACGTGCTCATTCCCAAACCACGAATGCGGCTGTTTAGCTAGGTACTCCGCCAACCTGAACCATGTCACATACTGTGACAATTATAATATGTAACTTACTCTTCCTGAGTACAAAATTTTCGAGTAGAAAGTCCCACTGAAAGGATCTTTACCCATTTGGATCGAGGCAAAACTGTCTTATAAAATAAGTATTTTGCTTCATCTACTGAGTCAGCTTCTATTCTTTGAAGCTTAACTTTTCCATCAATATCTTCAGCTGTAACCAAATAGTTATTCATACCTATTTAGTCGCAGAATTATTTACAAAAGCAGGCTCGTCCTATTAAAGTTTCCACACTCTCACTTAACCTCGCGCTAAGCTACCATAGGGCTTCTTTTTATTGTGGTTAGGTGCGCCTCGCGAACATCCACTTACAAGTCAAACTGTTCCAGCAGTTTTTCATGCTCTATTCTCTCTATCTGGAAATATTAAGAATAGGTAATCGCTTACATATATAATATGTAATTATCTGCAGAAAAGTATAGATTTAAAATAAAAAAAATCGGAACTTATTGTTCCGACTTATCTTATACTCCCTTAGAGGTTTGGGAGCTACCTTCAATAGAATAGCTATTTATGCTTATCATCTGTACCACCCTGAGAAGTTGTGGCCTCGGGATGATTACCGTGGGTTGCTACCCCGCCAATCTAAAGCCTGGCGACTTTGAGAAAAGAGCCTCATCTAGAATAAGCTCTACATGCCTGAGTTTGTTAAGGTCAACTCTGTTTAACATGCTTGCAACTACAACCTCTAAGACAAGAAGTCTTAGTAAGACGCACTAATCCCCTCACTTATCAGGAAATGCAGTTCCCGAAGCTTTCGCCTGCATACTACTCGCAATGGTATTGGTTATAGTATGTCTTACTAAAACTTCTTTTGAAAAATTAAAAACTTCCTAGGTGCTGCGCCGCAAGGGAAAGTTTTTACAGAGGCCCTCGAACCACCTAGCCTCTACAAGTCTCTTTTCCAATTCTTTTTCAGAATTCCAAGCAGCGTTAACTTGCATCCAACTGCTACTGTGGACCTACTCGGACTCGAACCGAGATTCTGCACCTTTCCACTGTGGGCTTTAAGTGCAGGCCTAGCCAATTAGCGGATAAGCCCATACTGGCTTATACAGATGCCAGTGAACAGGAAATCATCCCCGTTAGGGGACATAACGGATGCCTCTCGATTTTACGTACCTCAGCACCCAGCCCGCGAATATGCGGTGTTTTCATTCTGCACGGTAAGCATTGCTGCTTACAATTATAATATGTAATCTGTAGATTAAAAGTACAAAAAACATATCACAAACTTTTCTAACTAAACTTATGGGCCATCGAGGATTTGAACCTCGGACCAAAACATTATGAGTGTTCTGCTCATTACCACTGAGCTAATAGCCCAAAAGATGCAAGTGGGTGACCAGCCCTTAAGGGACTTGCTTACTTCCCTCGAGTTCTTGTCGTAAACTCCAGAATAGAGGCCTCAGCCGCTAAGCCGAAACTTGTTCTTTCTACGCATCTATTTTATACCAAGATGTAATCTCAGGAGGTATCGTCCCCAGCGCACATTTTATAAGGTCAGTGGCTATGTGTCGGCCACGGAAAATAAGGCTAGAGTACACTTAAGCTCCATTAAAACCACCCGGTTAGGTTTTTAAACCACTCTGGTTAGTTGCCTTATAGACGGGATGGAAGGATTCGAACCTCCTACGGGCGTACAGTCTGTACGTCCATCCACGCACCCATATGGGTACCCCTAATAGTCGAAACAATTAGGTACATCCCTATAGACAAGCGTGGCGTTAGCCACAATACTTATTACCGTCGATTCTAAGAACCGATATATCTAACGGATAAGCAACTCGTCTAGGTCTCGAACTCCACTTGGTAAGACCATCGATCCAAGTATCATAGTCCAGCTGCAAATAATCTCGGCGTTGTTATTACGCCTTTGGCGGGGAGTGGACTCGAACCACCGACCTCTAGGTTATGAGCCTAGCAAGCTGCCAACTGCTCTACCCCGCTACGTATTTATTGGTAATTATAATATGTAAATAATAACTGGAAAGTATATTATTCACATATTATTTTTTGATTTAGATTTCAATAACAGATACAATAAATGTTGTACCATCGGAACGTTTTACTTCGAAGACACCAGGCTTAATTGGTTCCATGTGTTCAACACGTGTTCCAACAACTTCTGCATCACTGCAATCAATCATATTGTTGTTGATAAGTGTTCGCAAGTCGTATGCAAAGTCTTCTGCTTTATCTTCCATAATTGCCTCCATATATAATATGTAAACTATTCTGTAGAAGTATAAATATAGGACCAAGTTATTTCTAACTGGTCCTACTTAACTTCAATTGTTAAAAAGCCCTTGATTCAAAGTAAATAACAGCTTTTTCTAGGATTGAGTAGATCTTTGAGTTAACCTCAGCATACTGGTCTCTAAAGGTTGCAAGCTTCTGGTCAACATAGTCTTTTTTCCAGTTAATACCAGCTTCTACTTTATCATAGTCTGTTTGATCCATAAAGCAACCAAGTGACTGAAGCGCACCATCATAGTCCATCCCTTTAGATTTCATATCACTACGGGCTATTCTATAGGCTTCTCTCCAATCCATATCATCTTCTGATTGCTCTACAATTTGATCAAGAATTGCAGTGCGAATTGTATTTGCGTCATCTGAAAGCTTTTTGTCTTCAGTTGAAGCAGAAAGTACTCTCAAGCCATGAATAATAATTTCCCAATCACGACGACAGAATTCTAAATCCAAATCCATATCATCATATTCAGGACCAAGGTTTAATATCATTTAATACCTCCAAGTTATTTGTTTTACATATATAATATGTATCCAAATCTGTAGAAGTATAAACTTTTCTGACTTTTCTAATTCAGTTTCAAAGTTGTTACAATATTTTCACCAAAATCCGTTTTGTATTTGTAAAGCTCCGTAATCCCTGTTAGCTTAATTATCTGATTCAAGTCGTAATTACCTTTCTTAAGTTCGCTTAATATTTCTTCTTTAGACAGTGCTAATTTAGCTTTATCGTTATATTTCAAAAAGAATGAATAGCATTGACCAAATTGCCGGATTTCAACAAATAGTATTTCATTACTGTTTTTGATTTCATAATTTTCAGTTATGATACCTGTACGATCAAAGTTTGCATAGGCTTCATCAACCTTATAAGCAAAACTCTCAGCTGTGTCATCACTGATAACTACCCATTCAGATGACTGAGCAAAAGACAATGTGCAAATAAAAATTGCACAAAGAATTAAAATAAATCTCTTCATATGAAGGTCCTCCTATAGTTTATTTATATCAATATCTGTTAGAATCAGTCTTTTAGATGGATTCGCAGATTTAACAAGTATAGTATCAGTTGAGTTTGCTATAAGTGTGCTGAAGCCTATAGTGTCGTATTTAACGAGACAAGATTTCTTATCATCCCAGACTAATCGGTGAAGTTTAATTCTTAAGTTTGTAATGTCTTCAGTAATCCAAAGAGCATCATGACATGATACAATATCATTTATTTCAATATTAAAACCAAACTGGTCAGGATGAGGTAGTTGTTTTGCAGCTTTGAAAAATTTCTTTTTTGTATTTATTTCTGTCTGTGTATACTTGGGAATAAGCATATCCTTAAAGATTCTACCTTCAAGAACAAGCAAATGGTTTTCATTTCTAAGGTATTCTTTAGTTAGAGGTACAATGGCTTTTAATTTTGCAAGTCTACCTTCATCAATAGTTGCTTTTACATAGAATGGTATAGCAGACTCATAAAGAGAACTTCTATCTTCAAGAATGTCTTTAATATTAGCAGCTAATATATCATTAAGACAATCAGTTGAAATTTTGGTAGGCATATAAGTGGTAACTGTTAGTTCTACCATACCCTGATAACCATTATTTTCCATTTCAATAGCACAGTCTTGCATGCTATTAAATTTAATAACCATAATATTACCTCAAATATAATATGTAGTCTACAGAATAAAAGCCCAAAAATAAAGGACAAGTTATTTCTAACCTGTCCTTCTAATCTCTAATTAAAGCCAATCCATTTTTGTGTAGCCTTTAAAGCCTTTACGCCAGATGTACCAAGCATAAGCAATCTGTCCACCTGAGTCTGACTCTGGTTCATCAAGCTCATCAAGCTCTTCCTGAGTCCAATCCCTTGTAGCTTCTTCGAAGATTTCATTATCTTTCTTAAAGTTGCCCTGCTTTGCACAATTGATTCTGTCTGGGAAGTCAAAAATCCATTCTGGATTAAGACCACTTTTAAATAAAAGCTTAGCTCTTTCATTACCTTCCTGGAATTGAATCTTAAGAAGCATACAACAATACTGGTCATCCTTCAAAAGGTTCATTGCTTGAATTACAAACTGAGCGCCATACTTATATGGTGGATTTGTAATAATTGCATCACCGCGACATTCAGTTGCATCAAAGAAGTTTTCAACTCTTGTTCCTGGATAGTTTCTATCAAGAACATCTGAAGCTTCAACTCTATAGCCATGTTTCTTTAATGTTGCTGCGATATGACCCATTCCAACAGCTGGTTCCCAAATATCTGTTGGTAAGTCAATATTATGCTTTTTACACATTTCCAACAGTCTTTCAACTGCCTTTGGTGGTGTTGCATAAAAGTCGAGTTCATCTCTGTCTCTTTTTGAACGGTTAGAAGCTCCAAGTCCATACATGCCGGAGCGGGCTCCACCTTTATAATCCTTTGGCATACTATACCTCTTTTATTATATGTAATTATCTATAGATAAGTATATAAACTTTTCTAACTCTTCTAATATTAGAAGTTTGGACAATCTAAAATCTCCTGACCTTCAAAAATGCCTGTACCATTTTTAGCTTCAGTCAAAAGTGCTTTAACTTCATCTGTTGTTTTGTTTATAAGTCCCGGAACATTATAAAGCTCACAACCGCTATATCCTGCAATTTCCAAATCCTGAAGAGTTGCAGCGATCTTCAATGCATCATAGCAGTTCTTATCATAGAATCTATTTAATACTGTACGAACATTAAGAGGCTGACCATTAGCTTGCTGTTTTTGGATAGGTACAAACTTATTAAAGTCTACACAATCCAAGAGTTCATACTTAGAAAATCCATTGTCACCCTTAAAGGTTCTTTCTACCATTTTCTTAAATGAAAACTTATTATAGTCTTTCCAACCTAGCGCATAATCCATATCCTTATCTGATACCTCATATCCTGACTCTTTCATCTTCTGAAGAATATCAATAACTGTATCAGCATCATCAATACTAGACTCATAGCATTTATGGAGTAATGTCCTGAGGTTCATTTTCTTAGATGAATTTGTAGTTGCTACTGGCTGAGCTGGAGCTTTAGCAGTAGCTGTTGCTTTAGTTGCTCTTGTTTTTGGCTTTGTTTTACGAGTTGTTGGACCAAAAATTGCCAAAACGTCCTTGGGTACTGTAACACAATCTCCCGGATAACTCTGGGACCTATCAATAAGAGTAAGTACAGCTTTTTCATTGAATGATTTCCAGCCATGGATTTTTTCCATCCATGATGCTGAGATAACTCCCTGAGTATAGCCTTTTTCTGCTGCGTAATCAAATGCTTTAATGATTGTTTTAGCATCTGTACATCCAGAATCCCTAGCTGCTGCAAGGATTGATTTCATGTTTAATTTGACTTTTGCCATTTAAGTATTCCTTAAGTAATCGGGAAATACATTTTTCAAGACTAGAAATATATGATGTGCTCTCTATTATAACAATAGATTCGAAGACTTGAGTATTTCTCAATGACTTATCTATATAATAACAAACCTTTTGACTTCTCATAGGCTAATTATATCACTATGTCTCAACGAGAAGAAACAGAGAAATACATCAGGGGACATATTAAGCGTGTCAATCGATGGCTTATTCACTTTTCTAGAGCTCTTTTTGAAAGAGGCACACACCACGATGAAACTAAGCTACAGTCTCCTGAAATAGAAGGATGGACTCAAATGGATATGGAGCCTAGGTACCCCTATGGCTCTAAAGAATACGAAGATAAAAAGCGTCGTTATGAATGGCTATTTAATCTTCATTATTCCAGAAATAGGCATCATCCTGAATATTTCCAGATTCATAATAACAAAGAAATAGAAATGGACCTCTTAGATTATATCGAGCTCCTTGCAGATTGGCTTGGCTATCGTGACTCTATCTGTTATACTGAAGCGTCTGAGCTTGTTATGCAGCAATGTAAACGTTATGGTTTTTCTCAAGAGATATATGACTTATTATTAAACACATTGTCTCATTACTTTGTAGACTTTGGTAGTATGTCAGAAAATGAATTAAAACAAGTAGAATCCTATTCACCTGCGGGTGTAGTATATAAAAAGAAAGAAGGCCCCGCTCATATTGATATAACAGTTTAAAATAAAAAAGGCCGAGAAGCTTCTTCTCGTGCCTATAATAAAGATCACCTTTTGTTAAAGCGGAGATCATGATAGTAGAACCGCTATAAATCGAGATTTTTAACAATGCACATACTCGTAATTGTGCCGCCTCATGTTTATTAACGTGGCCCGTGGCTCTTGGTCACTCCCACAGTGAAGAGGTTATGAACCTCGGCTGTCTCCTACCCGCAAACTTCAAAGCCGATCGCACTTTTACTAGGAGCGGATTATGCTTCACATACACCACACTGCATTTATAATATGTATTTAGCTTAGGGAAAGTATAAAACTTTCTACTAAACTAACTTTTCTAATTTAACCATTTATCATAGAAGTCACATACATTATCTTTTATTACAGCATTAGGAAGCTGCATTTTCATAAAAGTATTAAGAGTAACTTTAGGAAGATTATCCACTTTTATTCTTTCAAGTTTTCCTTTATAAGAAGTAGCAGCAATTTGAGTACCATTAAATGTTGTAAAGTAAATACATTCATAGTCTGTTATCTCTACAAATGCCTGTTTACCAAATGCTCTCTTAAAAGAGCTTTCAAGCCATTCAGTATTAAGTTTTCTGTACACATCTCTCTTTTTTCTGGCTTCTCTTCTTTCCTTCAAAGCATCTTGTTTTTTCGCATAAAGATCTTTAAGATAAGGATCATTACTTAAAGCAATAACATAGCTCTTAATAACTGATGGGCACTCATCCAAATGTCCAAAGTAGTATTTAATGGAATGCCTATCAGCGGTTGCTTCACCACCAGCGTCTAAACAAACCCTAGTATTACCATAGTCTCTATACTTGAAAGGTGCATACTGGGATTGGGTCAAATTGAGTTTTCTTACGTAATACTCACCAAGCTCTTCACAAGCATGTACTCTTTTTATTTCAGCTCTTGAACATTGATAAGTATAATCTTTAAGAGTTTTTTGTAATTCTTCAAACTCTTTACAAGATTTCAATTTCATTTAATCACCTCATATATAATATGTGGCTACTCTGTAGAAAGTATAAACTCTTCTAACTTAACTAGAAAATAAAAAAGACCAGCTCTAATGCTGGTCTTTATGGAAATCATATTAAATTACCAAAACTGAATTGACGTTGCTTCTGAATCGATAAAGTTTCGTGTTACTGTTTTACCATCGAGTGTACCCGTAACCTGATAGACAA
>AUXO012731383.1_pt1 | contig 10989 bp, 11 predicted proteins | sample 768731 | NCBI WGS metagenome assembly AUXO01 (sample SAMN02715735, study PRJNA202380) | gut metagenome | biome: sheep rumen | host: Ovis aries | place: New Zealand: Palmerston North
TAAACTATAAACCGTAATTACACAGATAGTCCGCTACAATCCGGGCAGCGGATTCGACCTTTTGGGCGCAGGGGCGTGCCTTGTAGTATTCGACTGTGCGTGCATCGGGGACATTGGTGTTCTTTACGACGGGGCATTTGTTCATGGCAAGGAGTTCGGCGCAGATTATGCTTCCGTTTTCTTCCTTGAATGTGTTGACCAGTTGTTGTACGGTCTTGTAGCATTCTGCCTTTCCTGCATTGTCTGCTCCCTGTGTTTGTCCGTCTTGCAGGCCTGCCGTTATAACCATGCCTGATACTGCACCGCACATCATGCGCATACGACCTACGCCACCGCCAAATCCTGCGCTGACACGCAATGCGGTGTTGTGGTCAAGATTGTAGTATGGGGCAAATGCCGCTACAACTGCCTGACAGCAGTTGTAGCCCTGCGTAAAGTATTCTACGGCTTTCTTTACGCAGATGTCAGCCTGCTCAGAAGTCATGGCCCAATGCTGTATAGCTGCTTCCCTGAAGCCGGTAAAGTCCACTCTTGGCTATGGCCTCGGAACGTTCGTCCTGGGTCCATGAGTTCCACAGTGCGGTGCACTGGGGGTAGGGTGCCCCTGTGATTTTCTCCTTGTTTTTAATACTGATACTGCTGAACCACTTGTTGTGTTCAATGTCTTTTACTTCGCTTTTACAAGGGTGCGGACATGTTCCGCATCGGTGATTGTTGATACAAGCCATGGTATATAAATTAAGATGCGCATTGTGCGCGTTAAACGTTCATTGGTGTGTTGCCAGACGTTGTTCGGCAAGTTTCTCATATTTGGTGCCGGGTTTGCCGTAGTTTGCGTATGGCCAGATGCTGATGCCGCCGCGTGGGGTGAAGATTCCTGTCACCTCGATGTAGCGTGGCTCCATTAGTTTTATCAGGTCCTTCATTATTACGTTGACGCAATCCTCGTGAAAATCGCCATGATTGCGGAACGAGAAGAGGTATAGCTTCAGGCTTTTGCTCTCGACCATGCGTTGGTCGGGAATGTAGCTGATGCGTATTTCGGCAAAGTCTGGCTGACCTGTTATGGGGCATAGTGTTGTAAATTCGGGACAGTTGAAGCGTACCCAGTAGTCATTGTCGGGATGGCGATTCTGGAAGGTTTCCAAAACCTGTGGGTCATAATCTTGCCGGTATTCTGTCTTGCTGCCTAACTGTTGCAGGCCTTCGTCGGTTCTGTTCATTGTGTATATTCAGATTAGTTCCAGATTTAGCACTTTGTTCATTGTTTCTATACCGCTGTTTTGTTCTATCAGCTCTTTGAACATTTCGCGTTTGGATATTATACGTTTTATTTCGCGGACCTCGGCGACGTGTACGGTGAGCTGGAATTTACAGTTCTTCAGCCCCTGGTGTATGTTAGCCAGTATGTCTGGCATCATCTTGTTCAGCTCTTGTGCAATCTGTCGGTTGTTGGCTGTAACCTGATATGTGTTTTCTCCAATCCGGATTGGTGTCATATCACGCATACGTATCTGCATTGCCTTTTGTTCGTGCGGCATTGTGTTTATCATCTTGTTCCACTGCAGTATTACGTCGCTTTCGGTGTATGGGGCTTCCAGTTCCTGAGTGTCGCATTTTTCTTCCTGCACTTTGTCGGTTATTGTATCTTCCTTTATGCGTATGCTTGGGCCAAGATTTGCTAATTTCAGGGTCGCAAGTTTTGGCTTGCTCTGTGCCTGTGGAGAGGGTTCGTTTGCCTGCGAAGTTGGTACGTTTGCCCTTGGTGCTGGCTGGGCCTGCACCTGGGTGTTGAATATGGGTTTAAGAATATGTTTGGGGCCAGGCCCCGAGCCAGGTTCGTCCTCTCCTTGGGTTAGCTGTGCGCATTGTATCAGGCATATCTCTACCTGCAGGCGTTTGTTATGGCTCTGACGATATGCTTGGTCGCAATCGTTGGCGAGTTTTATTGCGCGGTAGATGAACTGGAAACTGCATTTCTTTGCCTGGGTACGGAATCGCTCTTGCATCTGTTGGTTGCATTCCAATAGGGGCAGTGTGCTTTCGTCTCGTGCCACAAGCAGCTGGCGCATGTGGCTTGCCAGCCCTGATACAAAATGTCCGGGGTCAAATCCCTTGTTTATGATTTCGTTGAGCAGTAGCATACAGGCTTCTGTATTGTTTTCCAGGAAAAGGTCAACAATACGGAAATAATATTCTGCGGACAGGACATTCAGGTTTTGGCAAACTGTCTCGTAACTGAGGTTGCCATTGGTGAATGCAATCATCTGATCCAGGATGCTGAGGGCATCACGCATGCCACCGTCTGCTTTCTCTGCTATCAGTTGCAGTGCTGCATCGTCGGCAGTATATCCTTCTTTTTGGGATACTTCACGAAGGTGGTTAAGTGTGTCGGCAAGTGTTATGCGATTGAAATCATAAACCTGGCAGCGCGACAGGATTGTTGGCAGAATCTTGTGCTTCTCGGTGGTTGCCAGGATGAAGATGACGTAGTGGGGTGGTTCTTCCAATGTCTTGAGGAATGCATTGAATGCCGATGTTGACAGCATGTGGACCTCGTCTATGATAAATACTTTGTATTTACCTGTCTGTGGCGGAATCTGAACTTGCTTGATAAGTTCGCGTATATCCTCGACGCTGTTGTTGCTGGCGGCATCCAGTTCGTGTATGTTAAGGCTGCGTCCCTCGTCAAAGCTTTTGCAACTCTCGCACTGTCCGCAACTTTCTCCGTCCGCCTGGGGGGATAGACAGTTTATGGTCTTCGCAAAGATACGTGCACAGGTGGTTTTTCCAACTCCACGTGGACCGCAAAACAGGTATGCGTGTGCAAGCTTGCCGCTGTGTATGGCATTCTTCAGCGTGGTTGTGAGGGCTTGTTGGCCAACGACTGTACTGAATGTCATTGGACGGTACTTGCGTGCTGATACTATGTACTCTTGCATTATGTGTAATGTTATGTGTGCGGTATGAATTTAATTGCTACAAATTTAGAATAATTTATTCATTAATATACACATGTCATATCTTTTTTTTCTATCTTTGTGTCAAATTATCAATTATTCCAGAGCAATACATTTTTGGCATTATGAGCAGAATGCACTCTTTTGTTGATTTCATAGGCAGACATAAATACGGGTTTACGATATTCTTTATTATTCTGATTGTCGGTCTCTTGGACGATAACAGCTGGTACAACCGCTATCGGCGTTTGCAGAATATTGACAGGCTGCGTATTGAGATGCAGTCGTACAAGGACCAGTACGACAATGATACTAAGGAGCTGGAGAGGCTGAAGCAGCATGATTATGTCGAGAAATTTGCCAGGGAGCGTTATCTGATGAAACGTGAGAACGAGGATGTATTCGTAGTCACTCACCGACCTGACTCCACCAGTTACTATCAATGAAGTATATCTTGCGATTCCTGTATTGTGTATATCAGTTGTTGATATGCCTGCCGGTATTGTTGGTAATGACTGTCATTACTGCGGTATTCACGCTAATCGGTTGCACCTTTTTTGATGCACGCTGGTGGGGCTACTATCCAGCAATGTTATGGAGCCGCATGATCTGTCTTGTTCCATTGCTTGACGTGCGTGTTGAGGGGGCCGACAGAATTGATAGCAATCAGAGTTACATTTTTGTTTCCAATCATCAGGGAGCTTTTGACATTTTCTTGATATACGGATGGTTAGGCCGTCCGTTCAGATGGCTTATGAAGAAGGAGCTTGCAAATATTCCACTTGTTGGCAGGGCATGTTTGAAGGCTGGTCATATCCTGGTTGACAAATCGGGGCCTAAGGCTATTTGGCGTACTCAGGAGCATGCAAGAGCATCATTGCGGGATGGTGTCTCGGTGGTTGTATTTCCCGAAGGTTCACGCACCTTTACGGGGCACATGGGTATTTTTCGCCGTGGGCCGTTTCAGTTGGGGCATTCCCTGCAACTACCAATAGTGCCAATTACCATAGATGGCAGTTTTCAGGTGCTTCCGCGTCAGAAGGGTTTTAATTTTGTCACGCATCACACACTTCGCATGGTAATACACGAACCTATTCCATACCGCGATGACATGGATGGTATTATCAGTGAATCGTACAGTGTTATCGAGTCAGCCCTACCGCATGAACTGCAGGGTTTCAGGGAGAATCCTGACCAATGACTATTTACGTTGTCTTATAGGTATTGATGCAACGCGTGCCTTGTGCCGGCCACCTTCGAATGGGGTGTTGAGGAATTCGTCCATTATATCCCTGGCCGTGTCGTTATTGATGAAGCGTCCAGGCATCACCAATACGTTGGCGTCATTGTGCTGACGTGTGAGATGGGCAATCTGTGGCGTCCAGCAGAGACCTGCACGGATGCTCTGATGTTTGTTCAGTGTCATTGAGATGCCTTCGCCCGAACCGCACATTGCAATGCCGGGATATACCTCACCGCGTTCGATGCCCTCGGCCAGTGCATGACCGAATTCGGCATAATTGCAACTTTCCTTGGAGAACGTGCCGTAATCCTTGTATTCCAATCCCTTCTGCTCGAGATATTGTTTTACATACTGCTTCAGTTCGTATGCAGCATGATCTGATGCCAGGCCTATTACCATAGTTATACAGTGTCTATAGGATTTTCTTTGCTTGCTTATACACGTTTTCGGCCGTGTAACCCAGTTTCTCGTCAAGTACTTTGTATGGTGCGGAGAAGCCGAAGGAATCCAGGCCGTATATGAAACTGTCCGGATGGGCGCCTACCAGGAATCCTTCAAGTGATACTGGCAATCCGGCACTCAGGCCAAAGACCTTGCTGCCAACGGGGAATATCTGTCGCTGATATTCCATGGGTTGCTGGCGGAAGAGCCCTTCGCTGGGGGCACTGACGGTACGTACCTTGTATCCATCCTGGCGCAGAAGTCTTGCTCCCTCGATCAGAGTGCTTACCTCCGAGCCGTTGCCTACAAGGATTATATCTGGATTCTCGTCGCTTTCGGCGCTGATATACGCTCCTTTCCTGACCATTTCGTATGGTGTGCCTGACGGTAGCGGTACAATATTCTGCCGTGACAGTATCAGTGCAGTAGGCGTATTCATATTTTCCATAGCCATCTGCCAGCATACTGTTGTTGCGTTGCAATCCGCAGGACGCAGAACTAACATGCTGTTGCGTCCGCTGTGATTCTTCATTTTTTCCATCAGACGTATCTGTGCCTCCTGCTCAACTGGTTCATGGGTTGGTCCGTCCTCGCCAACGCGGAATGCGTCATGGCTCCAGATGAATTTTACTGGCAGTTCCATCAACGCTGCCATACGTATCGCAGGCTTCATGTAATCGCTGAAGACGAAGAATGTTCCGCAGGCTGCAAGCATGCCTCCATGAAGGGTAATTCCAATACATACGCATGCCATCGTAAGCTCGGCAACACCGGCTTGTAGGAATCCGCCTGCAAAATTGTCACGGGATATTTCGCTTGCACCGCCTTTTATAAAGCCGTCGGTCTTATCGGAATTACATAGGTCTGCACTGCTTACAATCATATTGGGGATTGTCTTTGCCAGTAGCGAGAGACATGCACTGGATGCATTGCGTGTTGGTTCTCCCTGTTTCTGTTCAATTGTCTCCCAGGGTATGTTGGGCAGGCGTCCTGCAAACCAGTCGGCTTGCTGTGATGCTTTTTGGGGATTTGCCTCGGCCCATGCTTTTTCCTCCTTGTGACGCAGGGCAACGATATCAAGCAGTTTCTTGCGTCGCTGCTCGTATAGTTCCTGTACCTCGGGGCGGATGACAAAGGCATTGTCCGGATCAAATCCCAGGCTCTTGACTGTATTACGGTAAGCGTCACCGCCTAATGGTGCTCCGTGTGTCTTGCAGGAATGTTCGTAACTGCTTCCGTCAGCCTGTTTTGCTCCCTTGCCCATAACACAATGTCCGATAATCAGTGAGGGTTTCCCATTGCGGACAAGTGCTGTGTTCAGGGCTTTGCGTATTTGCTGTACGTCATTTCCGTCAATGGTCTGTACGTTCCATCCCATAGCATGGTATCTTGCGGCTGTATCTTCGACAGTAACTACCTGTGTCTCGGTACTGAGCTGTATGTCATTTGCGTCATAGAACATAATCAGGTTGTCCAATCCCAGTGTTCCGGCAATACGTGCGGCGCCGTGAGAAATTTCCTCCTGAATGCCACCGTCGCTGATATAGGTATATATTGTCTCCTTTCGGAAGGTTTCGTTGCCTGTACGGGCATATAGACATTTGGCTGCCAATGCGGCGCCTACTGCGTATGTATGTCCCTGACCTAACGGTCCTGAACTGTTCTCGATGCCTCGTGCATAGTTCAGTTCGGGATGACCTGGGGTGGGAGAGCCCCACTGACGCAGGTCCTTGAGTTCGTCAATGGTGAATTTTCCCGTAAAGGTCAAAACACTGTAAAGCATGGGTGACATGTGTCCCGGGTCGAGAAAAAATCGATCCCTGCCTTCCCACAATGGATTCTCGGGGTCATGTACCAGATACTCGCTGTAAAGTACGTTTATAAAATCAGCTCCGCCCATGGCACCACCGGGATGCCCGCTCTTTGCCTTTTCAACCATTGCAGCCGTGAGAACTCTGATGTTATCTGCAGCGATGTTCAGTGTTTTGATTGAATTCATTGTTATATGTTATTATATAATTTGTCGAATTATTATTGCATCTGTACTAAAGATGGTAATATTTAAGTTGTTTGTATGCAACCCAGTCGAAGGTGTATAATGCTGCTGCACGTTTGCTGAAAGACTTGTCCTTCTTCCCTGTTTCAACAAAGTAGGGCATTTCCTTCAGGCGCTTACGGAAGTTGCGCTTGTCCAATTCCATTCCCAGTATTCCCTCATATACACGCTGAAGTTGAGTAAGGGTAAATTCTTTTGGAAGAAGATTGATGGCTACCGGAGTATAACCTATTCTGTCACGCAACAGATTAAGTGCTTTGGCAAGCATCTTGCCATGATCAAAGTGTAAAAGTGGTAACTTCTTGAGGCTATACCACTCGCAACCGAATTTCTGAATCAATTTGGTGTCGTGCAACTTCTTGTTCAACAGTGCATAGTATGCCGTACTGATTACTCGGCCTCCGGGGTCACGGTCAAGTTCGCCGAATGTCTCAACCTGTTCCAGAAAGACGTCCTTCATACCTGTGCGCTGCAGTAGTACACGGTGTGCTGCATCATCCAGGGATTCTTCGGCTCCTACGAAACCGCCTAACAGTGTAGGTTCTCCTGCAAAGGGTTGTATTTTACGTTTCTGGAGCAATACCTGAATATCATTGTTCTCATATGCGAATATGATGCAATCGACTGCAACGTAGAATTGTGGAACACCGGCGTAGAGCGTATTATCCATCGGTTGATTTTATGTGAGTTATGTCTTACTTAGTTTATACATGAGCAAAGGTAAGAAATATATTTATATATTTGGATGTAGAGGTGACACTTTTTCCCTTAATATATTAAAAAAAGGTCTCAATCCCGATAATGAGACTGAGACCAGTATGTCAAAATGTTTTTGTAGGACTAACAGAGCTTGCGCGAACCGTCACCGATTACAACGTCAATGACAATTGGTTCCTTGCCATATTTGGCTGCATACTTCTCCTTGACAACCTTTACGAAATTGTCATAGAGCTCGTTAGCAACGAGGTTGATTGTGCAACCGCCAAAGCCGCCGCCCATGATGCGAGAGCCGGTTACACCACAATCCTTGGCAATGTCGTTCAGGTAATCCAGTTCCTCGCAGGATACCTCGTACTCCTTGGACAGACCGTAGTGCGTCTCGTACATCTTCTGGCCGACTGTCTCGTAGTCACCGCGTTCCAGGGCATCGCATACAGCCAATACACGGTCAACCTCACCAATGACATAGCGGGCACGCTTGTAATCCTCTTCCGAAACCTCAGCCTTGACCTCGTCCAGCAAAGCCATGTTTGCATCACGCAGGGTTTCAACATCGGGATGATGTTTGTTGATTACGGCAGCAACGCGCTCGCATGACAAACGGCGGTCGTTGTATGGCGAACCTGCTAGTTCGTGCTTGACGCACGAGTTCACGAGTACCAGTTTGTATCCTTCGGGCTTCCATGGGAAATATGCAAACTCGCCACTGCGGCAGTCAAGACGCATCAAACTGCCTGCCTTGCCGAATACCGATGCAAACTGATCCATAATACCACAATTGCAACCTATATACTTGTGTTCTGTGCGCTGTCCAACCTTGGCCAACTCCATCTTCTCAATCTTGTTCTCTCCCCACAGGTCATTGCAGGCGAAGGCGAAGCAGCTTTCCAATGCTGCACTCGAACTCATGCCGGCTCCCAGGGGCACATCACCGGCAAATGCGGTATTGAAGCCTTCGACGGGTACGCCCAAAGCCATCATTTCGCGACATACGCCAAAGATGTAGCGTGCCCATGTTGCCTTTGGCCCATCGGGGTCATCCAGACAGAATGTAACCTTGTCCTTCAGGTCAATAGAGTATGCATTTACGTTACGGGTTCCGTTTGGCTTGATTTCTGCAATCATACCTTGCTGTACGGCACCGGGGAATACAAAGCCGTTGTTATAGTCGGTGTGCTCACCAATCAGGTTGATACGGCCAGGTGAGGCATATACACTGCCTGTCGTTCCATCAAAATGCTTGATGAAACGGCTTCTTACATCATCAATTGTAAGTCTCATAGTATTTTGTGATTATTTAGTTGAACGATAAATTACTTTTTAGCAGGACGACTGCCAATCTGTGCGTAGAACAGCAGGTAGGCCGCGCAGAACATAACAACCCAGAAGCTTGTCATATAACCGGCAATGTCGGCAACAAAGCCCTGGATACCCATCATTACAGCACAGCCAAATACCATTGTCATGAATATGCCCGAGGCGATTGCTGTATATTTGCCAAGACCCTCAACTGCCATGTTGAATATTGCACCCCACATGACAGATGTGCAAAGACCAACCAGCAGCATGGCGAAAATACCAACCGGAACGTCTTGGGTGATGACTGTCAGCGTTGACCAGTCAACACCTGGGAATGGTACATGAACGTCTGTCGGGGCAAATATGCCGAATCCTACGAGCAACAGGGTGGCTGTGCTAACAATAGTGACCATCGTACGTGCGCTTACCTTCGAACCGATGCTTGCGCCTACGAAACGGCCAATCATCATGCTTGCCCAGTAAACAGCAACCAGCAGTCCGGCAATAGCTGGTGTAACACCGTAGTCAATCAGATACAGGTTTACGAAGTTGGGCACACCAACCTCTATACCCATGTACAGGAAGATGGCTAATGCACCCAGGGCAAAGTGGCGGAATGCCAGTGCCTTTGGAATCATGCTCAGGTCAACAGGAGCTTGTTCGGGTTCATCTATCTTTGTGAAGCAGATTACAATGAATGCAACAACGAATATTGCGAGTGCAATCATCAGTGCAGGAGTTGCGTCGGCCATCTTGGCCTTCAGCGGATCAGCAATCAGTGCTCCCATCAGGATATAGCAACCTACGGCAGCAGCAGAATTGAACACGCCGCCCACCTGAATCAGCTGGTTACCGCCATTACCGCCGCCACCCAGCAGGTTAAGCATTGGGTTTACAACGCAGTTCAGGATACACATGCACAGACCTGCGAGAAATGCACCGCACAGATATACACCGAAGATAGTTCCCACACCGTCAGCAACAGGGTCAAAGAAACCGCTTGCCCACTGTATCAGGATACCGGCGATACCTACACACAGACCGATAAGGGCGGTCTTCTTGTAACCGAACTTGGAAATGAGCATACCCGCAGGGATACCCATTACCAGATATGCAACGAAGTTACCGTAGTTGCCAATCTGGGCAAGCACATTCGAGATAGGTCCCTGTGCTTTGATGATTGTTGCCATAGGTGAACACAGGTTGGTCACGAAGGCAATCATTGCAAATAGGGCAATCATAACGATGATAGCTCCCCATTGTTTTGCTTGTTTAGCCATAAATTTAGTTTGTTTGGATTATTATATTGATTTTCAGATTATCTGTCTTTACTTTACACCGAACTTGTAGATAGTCTTCTGTGTGTAAACCTCACCTGGTTTCAGTACACAGCTGGGGAAATGCGGGTGATTGGGACTGTCGGGAAAATGCTGGGCCTCGAAACACATACCGCTGTATTTGCCGAATGTGGCTCCGTGCTGTCCCTTGTAGCCGTCAGCCCAATTGTCTGAGTAGAACTGAACTGCGGGCTCTGTCGTCCATGTCTCCATAACGCGTCCGCTTGCAGGCTCCCACAATGTGGCGGCGAGAGAAAGTTCGCCTGGTTCCTTCTTGTTCAGCACAAAACTGTGGTCATAACCTGCGCCATGCTTCAGCTGTACGTTATCCTGTGCGATATCCTTGCCTATTGGCTTGGGTGTACGGAAATCAAAGGGTGTTCCCTCGACCTTCAGTATTTCGCCTGTAGGTATCGAATTTTCGTCAATTGGAACGTAGAAATCTGCATTAATCTGCAGGACGCAATCCAACTGGGATGGGGTAGGGGTACCTATACCTGTCAGCGAGAAGAAACCGTGGCTTGTCATATTGACAATGGTCTTCTTGTTCGTTGTGCCGCGGTAGTCAATAACCAGTTCGTCATCATCTGTCAGCGAATACCTTACGGTCATACAAAGCTCGCCGGGGAAACCTTCCTCGTAATATGCCGACACATAACGCAGAACCAACACATTGTTGCCTATCTGTTCGGCATCCCATACACGGGAATGGAAACCTGTAGGACCTCCGTGCAGGTGGTTAGGTCCATTATTGATTTTCAGATTGTACTCCTTGCCGTTCAGCGTAAACTTACCACGACATATCCTGTTGCCGTAGCGACCGACAAGTGTGCTGAGGAATGGCTCAGGGCTGGAGATGCAGTCCTTTATGCAGTCATGTCCCTGTATAACATTGGCCATCTTGCCTTCCTTGTCAGGAACCATGATGGCCAC
>AUXO017810437.1_pt1 | contig 10989 bp, 10 predicted proteins | sample 768731 | NCBI WGS metagenome assembly AUXO01 (sample SAMN02715735, study PRJNA202380) | gut metagenome | biome: sheep rumen | host: Ovis aries | place: New Zealand: Palmerston North
TAGGACGAACCGTAAATACCAATTTCTTTCTCAAATGCTTCATGATACGCACAATCTAATTTCTCAAAAATATACGCTTGAGGGGTCGATACCCGCCGTAATGTTTCACGAGGAATATACTTTATTGTGCTCTTCTCGTCATCTACTACAAATATTTGTTCATTATATGGTAAAGACGTTACGCCATTACCATACTTTTGCGCTTTCAGAATTACATCTGTCAATACAGTCTCATCTACCAATGGACGAATTCCATCATGAATTATAATAACATCTTTATCAGATGCTTTATCTTCCAGATTATAAACTCCATTTCGTATTGATTCTTGTCCAGTATTACCGCCTGACACAATCCATTTAAGTTTATCAATGCCAAACTGTTTAGCATATGCCCAAAGCACATCATGCCAGCCATCAAGACAAACCACTTCAATTGCATCTATTTGAGGATGTTTCTGAAAGCCTTCTAATGTATAAATAAGAACAGGTTTATCATACACATTGATAAACTGTTTAGGAATATCCTGTCCCATTCTGTGACCAGATCCACCTGCTATTATTATTGCAATATTGCTCATATTTTTAATCCCTCTACTCTTTCCACTCGTCCAAATATCCCGTCAAAAGCATAAAAAATCACGAATCTAAAGAAGCTACATTAAGATATTTATATTTTCTGCGGTTCCCATGGATCGTAATCCTTACCCTCTAAAATATCTGCTATTCTAGCACATGCATGACCATCTCCATATGGATTACAGGCCTTTGACATTTTTTCATATTCTTCCTTGTTTTCCAAAAGCTGTTTGAACGAATTGTATATTGTTTCCTCATCAGTACCAACCAGCTTTAATGTTCCGGCTTCTACGCCCTCCGGTCTCTCTGTTGTATCACGCATCACTAGAACAGGAACACCATAGGAAGGACACTCTTCTTGGATTCCGCCTGAATCCGTCAGGCATAAGTAAGAACGTGCTTCAAAATTGTGACAGTCTACAACCTCGATCGGCTCTATAATATGAATTCTATCACACCCTTCCAATTCCTCCATCGCCGCTTCTCTTACAAGAGGATTCATGTGAATTGGATAAACAGCTTTACAATCGGGATGCTCATCCAATACACGACGAATCGCACGAAACATACGATGCATAGGCTCTCCTATATTCTCTCTGCGATGAGCAGTAATAAATATTAACTTTGAGTCTCCTACCCATTCCAATTCGGGATGCCTATAATCTGACCTCACCGTATACTCCATAGCGTCAATAACGGTATTTCCTGTCACAAATATATTCTCTATATTTTTCCCTTCTTTGACAAGATTTCTTTGTGCCAATGGTGTAGGCGCAAAATTATATCGGGCAATAATTGAAACTGCTTCTCTATTAAACTCTTCTGGATACGGAGAATAGATATTATACGTACGAAGGCCCGCCTCCACATGACCCACAGGTATATTCTGATAAAAACTTGCCAGCGCGGCAACAAACGTTGTAGACGTATCTCCGTGAACAAGAACGACATCTGGTTTTGCTTCTTCTAACACACTCTTTATACCATTCAGTACGCCGGTCGTTATATCAAACAGTGTTTGTCTGTCTTTCATAATATTTAGGTCATAGTCCGGAATGATTCCAAAAGTGGACAATACCTGATCCAGCATCTGTCTATGCTGTGCCGTGACACAAACAATGGTATTTAAGCCCTTTCTGGACTTTAATTCCTTAATCAATGGACACATTTTAATTGCCTCTGGGCGTGTTCCGAAAACAACCATTATTTTTTTCATAATCAATCACCTATCTATTGAATCAATAAAATCTGATATGGTTTGCATAAAGTTTTCCATATCTTTTTCTACCATGGCAAGGAGTTTATAACATCCGTTTTCGAATTGTTCAACATTGAAACTATCAATATAAGCTCTGAGAATTTTCACAACATCATCCTGGTGAATATCAACTGCAATTCCCATATGCAGTCCTTCAACCACCTTAGCTAAATAAGTCCCTTTCGAAACAATAATAGGACATCTGTAAATCGCTGCATCATATAATCTATTCGGAATTGCCAGGATTGTTTCTAATCCTTTTACTCCATAAATTGAATTTATTATATCTATATTCTGATAAATACTATCTTTATCATCGTTATTGTACTTACCATGAAATTCTATATTGTATACATTATTTTCTTTACTGTATTCTTCTAAATTAAAGCCTTGCGTCGAGCTTCCCCAATAGACCAGCTGAAAATCATCGTTATTCTTTAGCTGATTTATCAATTTCATGTTTTCTTCATAATATCGAATAGAACCCACAAATCCTATTGTGCACTTTCCCTTTTTCAGGCATCGTGCATGTTCTTTCTGTTTATAATTATGTGAAATATTATGCGTTACAATATAAGAATACTCCCGTGGGAGAAACTGTTTAAATCCTCTTGACGAAATTACAGTTGCATAAGCATTTTTAATAATCTTTTTCAAAACACAATAGAATAGTTTGTTCTTCTCATGCGTATAATCACGAATATCGATCAAATACCGGTTTTTATAATTTCTGATCAATAAATCACATGTAAATATTCCCGGTATAGTTGTCAGGATTATAGCACATCCATATTTATCCTTTAAATATCTCCTAATAAATAAGGCATACTTCATCATAACAGATATTTTCTTTATCTTTGAACCGCCTGTAGGACAAAAATGTTTAAAAAGGATTTCATTCTCTTCCGCTTCAGCATTCAAATCATATCTCTCAAAATAAATAATATCATATGTTTTATTCTTTTTCTTTAATGTATCTATATAGTATTTTGCGTAACTGGATTCATTTTTAGAAAACATACTAATCAACAGACAGTCTTTTTTCAACATACAGTCTCCTTATTATTAATCAATCAATAAAAGCTATTTTTCAACTAGCTTTTATTGATTTTACAAGTTGGCTTAGCAAAACGATTTAAATACAATTCTTAAAACCAGCACTTCTAAACTGTGATTCGTATCCATCTCCATCGCCTTCAACTGGTATGACTTAAAACCTCTTTTTTTATTAGAGTTACCTGAGTTCTGTGCCAGGAGCAAGTGTCTTTCCCATAATTCCTTTATATGCCTCTTTATAAGCACGACATATCCATTTTATGCGTTCAGGATGTTTTTTCATTATTTCACTAAAGCATTTTATGTGCATAGACCACCACGGACGCAAGTACCTTACTAAGATATTTTTTCCATATTTTCTATCAAAGAAAAACTGATTTCGTAATAGATAAAAAGTTTTCCAAGTCCATTCATTCATAGGGGTACTCGTTTTTTTAGCAAGCACTCGATGTAACGTTGCTTCGGGAATATATCTGATAGTGGTATTCAACGAAGCTCTATGGGCAAAGTCCGTGTCATCAAACATGATAAAATACCTTTTGTCAGGAACCCCGATTTTCTTTAGCAATTCCCTTGTCATTAATGGACCTTCTAAAGGCATGTCTACTATGTTAACGAATGACTCTTTAATAGTTGCACCATCGATCTTTGTCTTTATTTGATCTAATTTATATAAAAATGGATTACTGAGATTATAGTCTGTCACGGCATAATCCTGCCAATTATCATCACTTCGAGATGGTATAACACATTCCACCTCTGAAGATATATTTCTCACTAGTAACTCCAGGCAGTCTATTTCCGGCATTACATCATCATCCATAGCCCAAATGAGATCATATTGCAATTTATTTGCAATGCTGAACACTTTGGCAAATCCACCAGAGCCGCCAGTATTCTCACGGTTTCGATAATAGTAACATTTGATATTTTTCCAAACACTAACATGTATCTTTCCTGTCTCTGAAGCGGAAATAATCTCCATGTCTTTCAATAATTCTTCTGTACCATCTGTACTATTATTATCAAGAATAACAATTGCAGCAATCGGATACGTTTGTTTGGGCAAAGCTAACAACAATTTGGCCAACAATTCTTTTCTGTTAAATGTCACTAAAACAACACATACACTTTTCATTTTGATTCTCATCTTTCTGCAAAGGATATCCTAACACCGTGAAACCAACCTGGTTTTATCCAATCCAATTTCAGTATTACATTTTTTATGTTGTTAAACTATAAGCTGCTTCTATCATAAATGACAACATGAAACTATAACTATATCTGCCTACAGGTTCTTTTAGAGCCAAATTTATATCCCTTTATCAAGGTCCGGAATGAAGCATTGAACAGCTTATGCTTTAACACCAGCAACGGTAAAAGCAGATGCAATGTATGTAAAATAATTTTTACTCTATTTTTCATTCCCGATATTGTAAACAATCTTCTTTCAAACAAATATGTCCACGGCAAAGTACTATATATACTAGAAACCATCTGCCGTCTTTTTTTATATGGAATCCGATTCCATTGAGGATGAATCACCATGCATACCACAAACTGTTTCAGAGATTCAAACATTAAATTACAATAAGCCAAATAACAATCATCTTGTTCCAAATCACACAAGTCACGTACATCCAACAATAGTTTTTTAGTCGCTTTCAACATACTTGGATTATATCTATGCGTTGCTGAAGCAGGATTGGTATAATACAAATACCAGACTTTTTTAAAAAGACATATTTTTTGACATTTTTTCTGTATTGTCAAGTTCCATACAATGTCTTCTCCAATAGATAAGCTTGGATCAAAGTTTACTTCTTTCAATATTTCTCTTTTTACCAGGCGAGAAACCGGGCCTCTTCCGATATATCCTCCTCCATCTATTCTAATCCAATCATTTATAGCATGATGCTGAAACTTAGTGATATCATCACCTTCAAGTACTTTACACTCTATTGAACCGTCATTCGGCTTTAGTTTTTTTAACTCCGAATCAATAAGTACACCTCCAATAACGAGATCTGCGCCTGTTCTTTCCGCAATGCCAAAAGCATCTTCTAAACAACACGGCAATAACTGATCATCCGCATCTAAGAACATTACATAACGTGAATTAGACCTTCTAACCCCTTGATTTCTGGCTTCAGATACTCCCTTATTAATCTGATGTATGATTTTAATATTTATGTCATCTGTATAAAGATCATCAACTTGTCTGGCCAAGGTTGCGTCACTTCCATCATCTACTATAATGATATCAAAATCACCGAATGACTGACATTTTACGCTATCAACAGCTCTAGTGATTTCACTTATCTTACCATTATAATACGGAATGATAACACTTATTTCAGACATCATTTTCCTCCCGATCTTTTAATCTTTTTTAAAGCTCGAACCCCCATGTCTACGATTTCCAATACCAACGGGTCCCTTTCAAGCAACAATATCAAGCCATAGCAACCGAAAAACAGAAATGCTGATACAGCCAAAACAATAAAACTTCCCGAAAAAACCCATGGTATCCAAAAAGAAGCAATTATTGCAACACCAATCGCAACGAATATCTCACTCCATTTTACTCTGAAGAAATCACCTGTGACAATATTCTTAATTGTTCCAAACTGCACAATCATTACAACTACTTCTGCACACAAGGTTCCAAACGCTGCCCCTGCAGCAGCAAAATGCGGAATCAAAATAATATTTAGTATCAAATCAACAACAGCGCCTGCTATCTCAGAATACAATACTATCTTTTCCCGTCCCAAAGGAACAAGCATCTGAATTCCCCAGATATTAGTGATACCTATGAAAACTAATGTCGGCATGATAATTTTCATAGGAACAACAGCATTCAAATATGCAGGCCCCGACAAAAGCAGTATTCCTTGCTTCGCGAACAACAAAAAATATACTGCCATAGGTATTGATATCAACAGAACAAAATTATATGCCTTTTTACTTATTCTAAAGAACTCTTCCCTAAACTCATGCTCTAAATAATAGGAAGCTCTGGGAAGCAAAACGACCCCCAGAGAAGTAATAACACTAACAAGAACCGTTTTTACTTTGACAGCCGCATTGTAATACCCCACATCGTCATAAGTTCTAATAAAACCTAGCATTACTGTATCAAGATTTGTATAAATCGTTGTAGCACACGCCATTGCGAAAAAAACAGCCACTGCATTTAAATGCCGCAACGGGTGGTATCCCCCAATCGGACGAAGTGAAATGTATCTGTGTGCATTCACCAAATTCATAACATTGGATGCAGAGGCAGCAAAAATTGTTAATCCCCCATACACCACATAGTCTTTTTGCTCTTTTATCAAAGCAAACATTAATAGTAATGCAATTATTTTAAAAATCAGCGATCGCATAGTAATATATGTATATTGCTCTAAGCCTTTATACATCCACTCCATTCCGATTGCTGACAAAATTATCTGCGAACTAATAATAACATATAAGCTTTTTTCCTGTTGAAGTTTAGGAATACACAATATTACGGTAAACAATACGAAATAAACAAGCACGCTCAATATTATATTGATAAATAATAGTTCATGGACCGTTCTGGTCAATTCTTCTCTGTTATCACGAACCTTAGCACACGCCCTTACACCGTATGTCGGAATACCTAGTTGCGAGAATAGCGTAAAATACGCAATAAACGAAGTTGCCATAGATACCCTTCCTGTTCCGACAGGCAGCAAAACTCTTGACACATATGGAAAAGAGATTATGGGGAACACGAAAGATGACATGGTCAACAAAGCATTCATAAAAAAATTTAATTTGATTGACTTCAATTTCAAGTCCATGAATACCCTATTATTCCTCTCCAATAATATAAGCTTTCATATCATGTGTTTTTCGTTTTTCTACAGGCGGCAATTTCATATAGTCTCCATATATTCCAGTTAGATATGAATCCCAGCATTTCATAGTATCAAACTTAACTCCTTCAAACTCTACTTCTACAACATCCATATAGTCTTTTTTATCAACTGTCTCACCAAGCGGATTATACAGTCCCCAAGTGATACATCCAATTTTATTTGATGTATTCACGTCATAACGCTGTGCCACTTTTTTCATTTCATTTAAAAGACGTCTTGCTCCAACAATCTTTACAATTGGAATAATGAACGGTTTCAACACCTGTTTAATTTTAGTCTTTCCCATACCTTTTTTGGCATTATTGATCAGAAGCATTCTTCTTATTAAAGCTGCTTTTTTAAATATTCTCCTGATTTTCCCGTTCGAATCCGGAAGCCCATCCATAGGCATTACATCAATCCATAGAGAATCACCTTGTGTCTCATCTGAAAAATCAAGCTCACATCTAGTCCGCATATCTACTATTTTCATAAACGGAAAATCATAATTTCCTAATTCACTGCATACCATTTTTAAATGATCAGGAAAAACGTTTCCTCTTTTGTATAAAGCAATAAGTTTCATATAATCCGGCCTTGGCATACTGATATCAATATCATCATCCCAAGGAATAAACCCTTTATGCCTGACAGCACCTAAGAGAGTTCCTCCAACAAGCCTGTATGTAAGATTATATTCTTTGCATATTTTCTTAAAGCAAATCAAAATATCCAATTCTATTTTTTTGATTTCACTTGAATTCAAAAGCCTCATTTTTATTATCCTTATGTCCCAGTGCAAGAATCATTGAAACACCAAATGCTTATGTAAAACCCTCATCTCCGCTTAACAAGCAAGTATTCCAACTGATTATATAGTACGATCCAATTGTCTAACAAAGTCAAAACTGTTTTTGGCAAAATAATCATAACAGTTTCAAGAATGATTCTGTCTTTATATAGGATTGATGTTTAACATCTTAGGGCACGGTCCGTTTTATGACCGGAATGCGCCTGAGAATTCCAGTTATTCCAATCACAATCCCCAATATAATTAATGGTGCTATAAGGCGATAGGTTATCGATCTAGTGTTAATAGCAAATAAGCAAAGAAGAATCTGTATAACAAACCAATGAATAAGATAAAGAGGAAAGGTGTATTTGCTTTCTAATTCAACTACACTTTTAAGCCACTCTATCTTGTTAATTATTTCGCCGATATCTTTTAAAACGCAGTACACGCCAAATGTATATAAAACACAAGGGATATTATTGTATCCTTTAAACATTGATTGGATTGAACCTGCTTTTAAGGATAAAATATAAGTCCCTCCTATATGCGTTAGCATTCCAATAACAGCCATGATATATATTATACGTTTCAGATTCCTGTCAGGTGGATAACTATAAATACAATACCCACTCAACACCCAAAACAAATAATTATACGCTGAATCTATTTTATATGGCCATTCTAATCCCAGCATCAATAAGTTATTAAGAAAAGGGATAAGCATGTTTACTATAAAGCATACAAGCACAAAATACCCAAATATGCGTTTTTTCTTTTTTTCTCTACTGCTGCAAATAAAGGAATGCTAAGATACGCACAAAACAGTGGCCGAAAAAACCAATATATATTAATGATTCCGCCAGTCGTTAAGATCCCGTTTATCACCCACTTAATCGTGCCCGAATCCGGTATCACTTTCTTTGTGACAATCAAAAAAATCACACCGATAAAACTCCATGCGATATATGGAATTAGTGTTTTTTCTATTCTTTTTTTTAAGTATATTTTCGTGCTATACCGGTCATGATAGTCAATCAATGTAATACCGGTTATCATGAAAAAAATTGGTACTGCAAAATAGCAAACCCCTTCAATAATATTCGCTGTCAACCAATATCTTTCTGTTGAACTAAAGTCCCAGAAACATCCATTAGTATGAAGTGTTACAACTGCCAGGGCAGAAACCACCTGCATAAATGTCAAAGAGAAATCTTTTGACCTGCTATTGACAGAAAGGGATTGGCTGTTCATTGATTGTTCCTTCTCTTATTTCCTTCAATAAATTTTCTTTTTATAAAATTTCCGCCTTTAACAATCCAGTTCTGTTTTTCCATAAAAACATACGGTAGTTCTTTATACTTATATCCATTCGTTTCAATCCAAACATCCAGCATGCGTTCACTTACAAATCCAAATACCCTGCTGTCGTTCTTATTATAATTACTGATATCCAGGCGTTTCTCCAGTTCAAAAAGAACATCAAACAGCCATCTGCAATACTTTCTAAACCGATCTCTTCGCATTATGAACATATTAAAACGATGTCCAATGGTCCTTTTCATGCTTTTATCCCATGCTTCAAGATACTCCGGATAACGTTCCGCTAAGATCTCTCTTGTTGTATCCAAATCTATTGCATGATGGGCATGCGCATACTGGCTGTAATTTGTTTCAATCCAATAATTGCGCGGTTTAGGCAGCAATATTGTTTTTTTACCTATTACCCTCTCCAGTTCTTCTTTACTGATGACTCTGTTCTTCTTGTCTCCAAACAGTTTACCATTACTGAAATGGCGTCTGTAATGCGCAAGGCCTATATAATCTGAATCCAGATTCTTCCACGCCCAATAAAGACCGGTAAGTTCACAATAATTTGCATTCTTTTCACTAATATTATCGCCGGTATTATCCTTTATATATCCCAAGTCCAGAGGATTCCCGTTCTCGTCAGTCTTTCCTTCCGCACCAACATGCAGCGGGAGGTACATGGGATCGGAAGGCATCCAATATTTCTTGTGCGCTGCAACGATAATTGTAATATCCATTAATACAGTCCCTCTCTGTTGCAATCTTCGAACCAGTCTCTAAAGCTTTCCAGTAATGTATAGTGGAACTTATAGTCCATCTTGTTCAGTTTCTCGCCGCTTATATTTGTGCTGACCATCAGTTTTTTCACACGATCCGGATGTATCCCGACTTTTTTCCCGCCAAGCGGTCCTATGATTTTCGCAGCACCCATAAGCAGTTTCCCATTCACCATAGGGATCTTGCCTTTTAAGCCGGTAGCCTTTTTCATGGCTTTGCAGATCTGTTCAATTGTATAAGCTGGTTCAAAAGTACAATTAATAACATCTGTTCCACAAAAACTATTATCAATCATACGATATTTCATGAACTGTACCAGTTCTTTTACATATATACTTGCCTTAACGGTATCCTTTCTTCCCGCATAGAAATAATAGTGACCTTTGATCCCCTTATAGAGACGTGTCATATTCCCATGCTCACCTTTGCCATAAACTATTCCCGGACGCAAAATGGTCAGTTCCCGATCTTTATCCTGAACCTGCCAATTCTGATGAATCTTCTCAGCAACCAATTTGCTGATACCGTAAGGCGTATTCGGAGTAGGAAGCGTGGATTCCTTTTTTAATTCTTCTGCCGCGCCATAAGGGGCAATGGAGGAAGTGAAAAGGATTTTCTTTATTCCATGTTTTTCCGCAAAAGCGATCACATTCTCTGCACCTTTGATATTTGTTTCAAAGTATTCATGGTCCTGATGTCCCGGTGTACGATGTACCGCTGCAAGATTAAAAATGATGTCCTTCTCAGTCGGATCAAACGAAAAGTCGATCGGTTTTCTGACATCCAAACGAATGTACTCAACGCCTTCATTTTTCTCTACGATTCCAGGTACTACACCTTCTTCTCCAGGCATAACAATATCAAGATCATAGATATGATCTTCCTCATTGACACACTCTGCCTTCAGTAAATGAATCAAATGTGTTCCAATAAATCCTGACCCTCCGAAAATAATATAGTTCATGTCGTCTTCTCCATTTTTGATGTTTGATTCTTCTGATTCAAAACTGCGATCAAAGTAATGCATTTGCTGCACTCAGCGCTGCCGCAATAACCTGATCCATATCATAGTATTTATAGCTTCCGAGTCTTCCCCCGAAAATAACATTTTCTTCAGTCAGGCTCAGTTCTTTGTACTTCTCATAAAGACTTGTATTCTTCTCATCATTAACCGGATAGTACGGTTCATCACCAAGCTTCCACTCTGAACTGTATTCACGACTGATCACAGTTTTCGGAAGATCATTTCCCTGCTCATCCTTGCCGAACTCAAACCATTTATGTTCAATAATTCTTGTCCAGGGTGTTTCGCGATCCGTATAATTCAC
>AUXO011039292.1_pt1 | contig 10988 bp, 6 predicted proteins | sample 768731 | NCBI WGS metagenome assembly AUXO01 (sample SAMN02715735, study PRJNA202380) | gut metagenome | biome: sheep rumen | host: Ovis aries | place: New Zealand: Palmerston North
AAGGTGGATGATTCGCGCTGGTTTGCGTTTTTTTCCTAACCAAAAAGCGTAGATGAAAATTCACGTCCATTCACATCTTTTTAACCATGCATTTTGTAGTTTTGATAATTTTTTCGTAATTTTGTCCCCAATTAAAAACAGCAGGCGTCTGCCAATGAAAATGACAGAAGAGAGTAGCTGGTTCAGACAATATGCGAAGGATTCTTTTTTTCATCATTGTAGTTACAGCCATGCTTGCCTCCTGTTCTGGAGGCAAAGTGAAATACCGTATAGGCGTGTCGCAGTGTTCCGATGACATCTGGCGCGACAAGCAGAATGCTGAGCTGAGGATGGGCACCTACTTCCACGACAATGTGGAACTGAAGTTTGCCACGGCCGACGACAGCGACGAACGGCAGGTGCAGCAGATAGACAGCCTCGTTGATGACGGCATCGACCTGCTGATTGTGGCGCCCAACCAGGTGGGCACCATCTCGCCAGCCATCGACCGCGCCTACGACAAGGGCATTCCCGTGATTGTGTTTGAGCGGAAGACCAACTCGCAGAAATACACCGCCTTCATCAGTGCCGACAACTATGAGATGGGCCACGTGATGGGCGAATACATTGTCTCGCGCCTTGGCGGCAAGGGCTCGGTGCTGGAGATAAAGGGCCTGGAAGGCTCGTCGCCCGCCATTGAGCGCCACAACGGTTTCATGGATGCCATCAAGAATGCGCCCGGCATTGAGGTGGTGGGCTCGCTACAGGGCGACTGGACGGAGCCCACGGCCACTGAAAACACCCGGCAGTGGCTAAATAATCATAAAGATGTACGCGTGGACTTGGTGTTCGGGGCAAACGACCGCACTGCGATGGGAGCAAGGAAAACCCTCGGCGAGGGAGTGCTATACTGTGGCATCGACGGCTTGCCGGGTGAGAACGGAGGCATACAACTGGTTCGCGACTCGCTGCTCGACGCCTCGTATATCTATCCCACCCACGGCGACCAGATCATTGACTTGGCCGTACGCATACTCGAAGGCCAGCCCTACAACAAGGAAACGATGCTGATGTCGGCCCTGGTCACTCACGACAATGCCAAGGTGCTGCAAATGGAGAGCAAGGAAATCATGCGCCAGGCCAACCAGCTGGATTCCATGCACTTGAAGGCCGACAGCTACCTGCGCGAGCTCGACACGCAGCGTGTCATCACCTGGCAGGCCATCGGTGTCATCGTGCTTTTGGTCATTGTGTTCGTACTGTTCTACCTCTATCACCTGCGCAAGATTGCATTGCAGCGAGAACGCGTGGTGAACACGTTGTGGAACATGAACATCAACAAAGAAGGGAAGGAAGCCCCGGAAGTTCCCTACTCAGCCCCCGAAGCTCCCCCTTCAGCCTCCGAGGGGGAAGCCCCCCCTACGGCCCCCGAGGGGGCTTCTATAGTTTTGCTTTCAGGGGCAGGGTCTATAGCAGCTTCGGGTGCTTCCGGTGCTTTTCTTTCCCGCTTCCGCGAAGCAGTCGAGGCCCGTCTGTCAGACAGCGACCTGTCGGTCGACGACCTTGCTGCCGACATGAGCCTGAGCCGCGTACAACTGTACCGCAAGGTGAAGGCTATCTCAGGCTCATCGCCCGTAGAGCTGCTGCGCACGGCACGCCTGAACCGCGCCTACCAGCTTCTGCTTACCACCGACAAGAGCGTATCGGAGGTGGCCTACGCCGTGGGCTTCACCGCCCCTTCATACTTCACGAAATGCTTTAAGGAGGAGTATGGCATGGTGCCTGGCGACGTGAGGAAGTAGTATCAGCGAATGCGAAATATCGTTCATTCCATCGCAAAAATGTTACATTGCAACATATTTTGCATGGGATGAACGATATTTTTATGGCTTGAGGTGAATAAGTTGGTACTTTTGCGGCAGATTTGTGAAACAAGAGTATTAATAGCTAAAAACGAAAAGCAAATGAAACAAACGAAACGATTCATTCTGAGTTTCCTCTCGCTAATGCTGTGTACGATAATGTACGCGCAGACGGAGGTAACGGGAACGGTGGTCGATGAAACCGGCGAAGGGGTCATCGGTGCCACGGTGATGGAGAAAGGTACGTCGAATGGCTCGGTGACCGATTTCGACGGCAATTTCAAAATTAAGGTGGAGGCAGGCAAAACACTGGTCTTCTCTTACATCGGCTATCAGACACTGGAACTGCCGGCACAGAACGGCATGAAGGTGGTGATGAAAGACGACGCCCAGTCGCTAAACGAGGTGGTAGTCGTTGGTTATACCACGCAGAAGAAGGCCGACCTGACGGGTGCCATCTCGACAGTAAACGTCGATGAACTGGCTAAGCAAAACGAGAACAACCCCATCAAGGCCCTGCAGGGTCGTGTGCCGGGCATGAACGTCCAGGCCGATGGTAGCCCTTCCGGCTCTGCTACTGTTCGTATCCGTGGTGTGGGCACGCTGAACAACAACGACCCGCTCTACATTATCGATGGCGTGCCGACGAAAGCTGGCATGCATGAGCTGAATGGCAATGACATCGAGTCGATCCAGGTGCTGAAAGATGCCGCCTCGGCCAGTATCTATGGTAGCCGTGCCGCCAACGGTGTAATCATCATCACCACGAAACGCGGTAAGGAAGGCAAGGTGCGCGTCGACTTCGACGGCAGCATCGCCGTGCAAACGTACGCCCACAAGATGAAGGTGCTCAATGCCAAGGAATTCGGCCAGGTGATGTGGCAGGGCTACGTCAATGATGGTCTCGACCCCAACCAGAATGGCCTCGGCTACCACTACGACTGGACCTACAACCAGCAGGGTGTTCCCGTGCTGAACGGTATTACAATGAGCAAATACCTCGACGCAGCTGGTACCACGCCCGCCGCTGATACCGACTGGTTTGACGAAACTACCCGTACTGGTCTCATCCAGCAGTACAACGTCTCCCTGAGCAACGGCAGCGAGCGCGGCATGTCGTTCTTCTCGCTGGGCTACTACAAGAACAAGGGCATCATCAAGGAGAGCGACTTCGAGCGTTTCTCCGCCCGTATGAACAGCGACTACAAGCTGGTGAAGGTGAACGACCGTAACCTCGTGACCATCGGCGAGAATTTCACGCTAAACCGCACTAGCGAGGTGGCGGCTCCCGGAGGTTTCTTGGAGAACGTCCTTCAGTTCAACCCCTCGCTGCCCGTCTATACCACTAACGGCGAGTACGCCGGCCCCGTGGGTGGCTATCCCGACCGCGAGAACCCCGTGGCTCGTCTCGACCGCAACAGCGACAACCGCTACACTTACTGGCGTATGTTCGGCGATGCCTATCTGAACATCAACCCCTTCAAAGATTTCAACATCAAGACCACCTTTGGCCTCGACTACGCACAAAAGGCGCAGCGTATTTTCCAGTATCCCATCACTGAAGGCACCGTGGCCAATGTCACCAACGGTGTGGAGGCCAAGCAGGAGCACTGGACCAAATGGATGTGGAACGCCATCGCTACCTATAATTACGAGTTTGGACGTCACCACGGCGACATTCTTGTAGGTACTGAGCTGAACCGTGAGGATGACGTGTGGTTCAGCGGTAAGAAGTATGACTACATGATTCTCAATCCTGATTATATGTGGCCCAATGCCGGTGTGGGCGAGGCCGAGGCCTACGGTCTTGGCGAGGGCTATACGCTCGTCTCTTACTTTGGCAAGATTAACTACACCTACGACGACCGCTATCTTCTCGGCCTGACCCTGCGCTACGACGGCTCCAGTCGTTTCGGCAAGAACAACCGCTACGGCACCTTCCCCAGCATCAGTGCCGGTTGGCGCATCAACCAGGAGAAGTTCATGGAGGGGCTTGGTTGGATTGACAACCTGAAGCTCCGTGCCAGCTGGGGACAGACCGGTAACCAGGAAATAAGCAACATCGCCCGCTACACCCTCTACGAGAGCAACTACGGCGAGGCTGGCTTTGGTGGCCAAAGCTATGGCACCAGCTACGACATTGCCGGCACCAACGGCGGACAGACCCTCCCCAGCGGCTTCAAGCGCAACCAGTTGGGCAACGATGACCTGAAGTGGGAGACCACCACGCAGACCAACCTCGGCCTGGACTTCGGACTCTTCCACAACGCCCTCTACGGCAGCTTTGAGTGGTACTTCAAGAAGACCAAGGACATCCTCGTCTACATGCCGGGCATCGGTGTGATGGGTGAGGGCAGCAGTCAGTGGATTAACGCTGGTGAAATGGAGAACAAGGGCGTGGAACTGAACGTGGGCTATCGCGGCAACGTGGGTGACTTCCAGTACGACATCGCCGCCAACATCGGAACCTACCGCAACGAGGTGACCCGTCTGCCCGAAACCATTGCCGCCAAGGGAACCTTCGGTGGCAACGGCGTGGAAAGCGTAGTAGGCCATCCCCTCGGCGCCCAGGTGGGCTACGTCTATGACGGTATCTTCAAGAGTCAGGACGAGATTGACAATCACGCCGTACAGAGCGGTGCCGGCATCGGCCGCATCCGATGGAAGGACCTCAATAGCGATGATGTCATCAACGAGAAGGACCAAGAGTGGATCTATAACCCCGTGCCCGACTTCACTTGGGGTCTGAACATCTACCTGCAGTACAAGAGTTTCGACTTGAGCATGTTCTGGCAGGGCGTTCAGGGTGTCGACGTCATCAGCGACCTGAAAAAGGAAACCGACCTCTGGAGCGGCTTGAACATCTCGAACCTGAACAAGGGCGAGCGCCTGCTCGATGCTTGGAGTCCCACCAATATGGGTTCGAACATCCCCGCAATCAGCACGATGGACAACAACAATGAGAAGCGCGTCTCGAGCTACTTCGTGGAGAACGGCAGCTATGCCAAGCTCCGCACCATACAGCTGGGCTACAACTTCCCGAAGGCCATCACCGACAAACTCTTCATGCAGCGCCTCCGCATGTATGTCAGTGCCCAGAACCTGCTCACCATCAAGAGCAGCAATTTCACGGGCGTCGACCCTGAGAACGCCAACTTCGGCTACCCCATCCCCCTCAATGTCACCTTCGGACTCAATGTTTCATTCTAATATAACAGCATCATGAAAAAGATCATCAATATATTCTGTGCCGTCAGCGCTATCTGCACGTTCAGCAGTTGCTCCGACTTCCTCGACGAGCACACCCCACAGGGCACCCTCAGCGACGAGCAGGTGAAGACCCCTGCCAATGCAGAAAACATGGCTATCTCAGCCTACGCCATCTTTACCTCGGCTGAGGACATTAACTCCAGCTTCTCTATGTGGAACTTCGACGTCCGCTCCGACGACGCCTACAAGGGCGGCAGTGGCACCAGCGACGGGGACGTCTTCCATCAACTTGAGGTGCAGCAGGGCGTACTGACCACAAACTGGAATATCAACGATATGTGGGTGCGCCTCTACAACTGCATCTCACGCGTTAACAGCGCCATCGCCCTGCTCAACTCCTGCGACGACAGCTTCACCATGAAGCAGCAGCGCCTGGCCGAGATGAAATTCCTCCGTGCCTACGCCCACTTCCTCCTGAAGCGACTCTATAAGAACATCCCCTTCGTGGTGGACGAGAACCTGACCTACGAGGAATATAACAACCTCTCGAACCGCACCTACACCAACGACGAGGGCTGGCAACTCATCATCGACGACCTCATGGAGGCTTACAACACCCTTCCTGTGACGCAGGCTGAAAAGGGACGCCCTACCAAGGCTGCCACCGCCGCCTTCCTCGCCAAGGTCTATCTCTATAAGGCTTATCACCAAGACGATGCCAACAGCAATCAAGTAACCAGCATCAACTCCGATGACCTGCAGAAGGTCATCGAGTTCACCGCCCCCACCCTCTACAGCAACTACGGTCTGGAGGATGACCTGCACAACAACTTCCGCCCCGAAGAGCAGTACGAGAACGGACGCGAGAGCCTCTGGGCCATCCAATACAGTCGCAACGACGGCAGCACCTACGGCAACCTGAATTGGAGCTACGGTCTCATCCCGCCCAACATTCCTGGTGCCACCGACGGTGGCTGCGACTTCTACAAACCCAGCCAGAACCTGGTCAACGCCTACCGCACCGGTGCCGATGGTCTGCCCCTGCTCGACACGTTCAACCAGAAGGACTATGACAAGACTGCCGACAACGCCGACCCGCGCCTCTTCCTCACCGTCGGCATCCCTGGACTGCCCTACATGTTCAACCGCAACTTCATGATGGAGGAGACCAGCATCTGGAGCCGCTCCAACGGCCTCTACGGCTACAACGTCAGCCTGAAGCAGAATGTTGACCCCGCCCTCATCGACCAGTACCTCATCAAGGGCAGCTACTGGGCCTCTTCGATGAATCGCATCGTCTTCCGCTATGCCGACGTCCTCCTGATGCGCGCCGAGGCATACGCCCAACTCGGACAGACAGACGAAGCCATCAAACTCGTCAATCAGATTCGTACCCGCGCCGCCGGCAGCACCCAGATGGTGAGCAGCTACCAAACGCTCTATGGTGTGAAGATGTATGTCGCCAACTACAAGGGAAACTATTCGAAGGACGAGGCCATCCGCATCGTTAAGATGGAGCGCCGCTTAGAGATGGGCATGGAGAGTGAGCGTTTCTTCGACCTCGTGCGCTGGGGCGACGCCGCCACCGTACTCAACAAGTACTTCGCTGAGGAGATTCCCCACTGCGCCATCTACACCAGCGCCCATTTCAACGCCGACAAGGACGAATACCTGCCCATCCCCTTTGAGCAGATCTCTGCCAGCAATGGTCACTACGTCCAGAACTGCGGCAACTGGTAAAAAACATCGAATTAAACGAATTAAACGAATTGTCATTATGAATACCAAGATATTAAATATATTCTTTGCGTTCTGCGTTGTCTGCGGACTTTGGTCGTGCAGTGACGACAACGCCAGCGACCTGCAACTCTCAGGCGACTGCATGGTCACCGCCCTCGCCCTCGACAACTATGAGGGCACCATCGACCTCGCCTCGCGCTCCATCGTTGTCCGTCTGCCCGAAGTCTATGAGACCAAGGCCATGACGCTCACCGCACTTATGATAAGTAGCGGTGCCAACTGCAACATCGCTCAGGGCCAGACGCTCAACATGGATGCCGCCCAGGTGCTGCGCGTCAGCAACGGCGACACTTTCCTCGACTGGACTGTCAGCGTGCTCCACGACGAGGCACGCATCCTCTCCTTCGTCATCAACGACATCTATACTGGTGCCATCGACCAGGATGCCAAGACCATCACCGTCTATGTGCCCGCCAGCGTCGACATCAAGGCCCTCGTGCCCACCATCGTCTATAGCCAGAACGCCACGGTGACACCCGGCAGCGGTGTGCCGCAGGACTTCACCCAGCCCGTCACCTATACCGTGAAGAATAACTCCGCTGAGAGCACCTACACCGTCAAGGTCATAGCCATCGACAAGCCCGCCGCCCTCTTCATCGGTAGCGCCGCCACGATGAGCGAACTCGACCCCGAGGCCAAGGCCGCCTGCGAGTGGATGCTTGGCAACGTGGCCAACTCGCTATACGCCAGCTTCGCCGACCTGCGTGCCGGAACGCTCGACCTCAGCGACTGTAAGGTCATCTGGTGGCACTGGCATGTTGACGGCGGCGTGGACGGTCACGACGTGTTTGTGGCCAAGGCTACCGACGCCCTTGACACGAAGAACGAGTTGCGAGCCTTCTATGAGAACGGCGGTGCCCTCTTCCTCACACGCTACGCCACCAACCTGCCCTCCTTCATCGGCGTCACCGGCGATGACGAGTGGACTACGCCCAACAACTGCTGGGGCCAGAACGAGGACGCTGCCGAGTTGTGCGGCGGGCCGTGGAGCTTCCGCATTTTCGACGGCCAGAACGACCATCCGATGTGGCAGAATCTTATCCAAGGCGACAACCCGCAGGAGGTTTATTGCACCGATGCTGGCTATCATATCACCAACTCCACCGCCCAGTACCACATCGGCACCGACTGGGGTGGCTACGATGACCACGCTGCCTGGGAGGCCCGCACTGGTGGTAAAGTCCTCGGCGTTGGCGGCGACGGCGCTGTCGTTGCCTGGGAATATCCCGCCCACGACGGCAAGGGAGGCGTCATCTGCATCGGCTCTGGCTGCTACGACTGGTACAGCTATACCCTCGAACCTGGCTATCAGGAGAACTACCACAAGAACATCGCGACTATGACAAAGAATGCCATTAATTATTTAACAAAGTAAAGCCTTATGAAGACAATGATATATTCAATATTCGCAATCATGCTGTCAGCCCCCGTGCTGACGGCATGCAGCGACGACGACTTCACCGCTGACCCCTCACGCGACTGGGCTGGCACCACCACCTTCTTCACCCCCACCGACGATGCTGGCTTCAACACCTACTACATGCCCGCCATCGGACGCTGTGGCGACCCCATGCCCTTCTACGATCAGAAGGCTGGCGAATACAAGGTGCTCTACCTACAGGAGTATGACAACAACGGCGCCTGCTACCATCCCTTCTGGGGCATCAGCACCAAGGATGGTGCCAACTACACACCCCTCGGGGAAGTCCTTCCTACTGGCACCAGCACCGCCCAGCAGGATGCTTCTCTTGGCACTGGCTGCGCCATCTACAACGAGAAGGAAGGTCTCTACTATATCTACTACACCGGCTACAACGTCCTTCTTCCCAATCATGAGGTCGTGATGCGCGCCACCTCGACCGACTTTAAGACGTGGGCCAAAGACAACGTATGGCAGCTGAAAGGTACCGACTATGGCTACGATGCCAACGACTTCCGCGATCCGCAGATTTTCATTGCAGACGACGGCCTTTACCACATGGTTATTGCCAGCAAGCTTCGCTTCGCCGAGTTTAAGTCGAGCGACATGAAGACGTGGGAGCACGTCGGTAGCTTCCCCATGATTTGGGACCGCATGTGCGAGTGCCCCGACATCTTCAAGATGGGCGACTGGTGGTACATCGTCTATAGCGAAGGTTACCGTGCCTCATGGAGCCGTAAGGTGAAGTACATGATGGCTCCCACCTTCGATGCCCTGAAGGCCTGCTTCAACGACCCGGGTGCCAACTGGCCAAAGGATGGCAAGGAAGGCGTGCTCGATAGCCGAGCTTTCTATGCCGCCAAGACTGCCTCCAACGGCACCGACCGCCTCATCTGGGGCTGGAGTCCCTATCGCACCGGCGCCACACTGCATGACAAGAACATCAACGTGGGCGCTGACGGCGAGCCCAACTGGAGTGGTGCCCTGATTTGCCACAAGATTATCCAGCATGCCGATGGCACACTTACCCTCGGTGCTGTCCCAGCTATGGCAACCAAATACAATCAGGCTGTTTCAGCCAACGTCATGGCCTCCAATGGCTACAGCAACGGAACTCTGAGTGGCGACGACGCATACGTGCTCTACAGCCGTCTCGGTACCTGCAACCATATCTCTTTCACCGTTAAGACCTCGAACAACTGGGACAAGTTCGGCATCTCCTTCGTCCGTGGCACCGACTCAAAGAAGTACTACACTATGGTTGTGAATCCTGAGTGGGAGGATGGTCGTAAGGTGAACTTCGAACAGGAGGGTGAAGAAGGTAAGGGTTTCGTTGAGGCCGCCGACGGCTATAACTTCGCTCGTCCTGCCGATAACGTGTACAACATCGACATTTACACCGACAATAGCGTTCTGACACTTTACATCAATGATGTCTGCGCCTACACCCAGCGCATCTACGGTATCCAGAAGAACTGTTGGAGCATCAACAACTACGGCGGCTCCATTACCGTCAGCGATGTCAAAGTCACCCAGCAGTAGTTGCAGTTAATACTCTTTCTGCTCGCCGCCTAAGCCTTCCCTCTCTCGGAGACTTGGGCGGCTTTTCATGAATAATCGTTCAATAATGCAGACAAATGTTACATTGAACGATTTCTTTTAGCCAATGAAACATCTTTTATCTCATAAACGGATAGTTCATCCTAATTTTGCTGTCGAAATAATTTAGTTACAAACCCTATGAAAAAAGAATTATGAAGAAAGTATTTTTACTCTTGTGCCTTTTGGCAACAACCACCATCGCTACGGCTACTGATTTGTGGGAAGGTACGCACGCAGTAGATTGGTCAAACACACTGACTATCGAGGCTGCTAAGTTTGCAGAAGCTCAGGTAGGCCAGAAGATCGTTATTGAATTCACTGACGCTACGGGAGAAGTCATCGAACTGCACTCGAATGGCGGCATGCTGCCTGGAACACGCTACGCTCACTTCCTCTATGCTGATCAGCACGAAACGGAAGTGTTCATCACCCCGGGCATGTTGGCCAGTCTGAAGGAGCACGGCATGGAGATTTGCGGCAAGGGCTTTACCGCTACCAAGGTATGGTATGGCGACGGCAAGGACAATGTTGATGGGAACACAGTTTGGACAGGCTTTTTTTGGATGGACGAATGGAGTACATTGGAGGTGGCCAAGACCTCATTCGATGGTATCAATTGGAGCGACTATAGGGCCATCCGCTTCTATTCAGAGGCTAACCGCACAGACTATGTTATCAATGTGCTCACAAAGTGGGGTGATGGCGGCAAGTTGGGCGACCAGACCACGATGACCATGACTAACGAGTATGCCGAACTCAGCCTTGAGGGCATTGATATTGCTGCAAAATTAGCTGACGTTGACAGGCTCATGGTTCAGTGCAACAAGGAAGGCGGCAATCCCTTCAACTTCACAGCCATCGTGCTCGTCATGAAAGAGAGTACGGGCATTGATGATATAAGAGGTCAGAAGGAAAATGTCTGTTGTGACTTCTACAACCTCGCTGGCCAGCGCGTGGTTAATCCCAGCAAAGGAATGTATATTGTAAATGGCAAAACGGTTTTCATCAAATAAAAGTTAGTAGTTAGTTTTTGGGTTAGTTAGTTGGTAAGGAAAAAGATTGCTTTTCAGGATAACATTTATAGCAATAATGATGCAGTGAACGATTATTTGCAG
>AUXO012578484.1_pt1 | contig 10988 bp, 8 predicted proteins | sample 768731 | NCBI WGS metagenome assembly AUXO01 (sample SAMN02715735, study PRJNA202380) | gut metagenome | biome: sheep rumen | host: Ovis aries | place: New Zealand: Palmerston North
ATAGATGAAGAACGTCAGAAAAATTTGCAGCAAATGAAAAGAAAATATTACAGAAGATTTCTTGTTAATGAAGGTGATAGTACGTTTAATTACTCTAACAGAAAGAGTATGCCGCCTTTGAAGAAATTAAGATTAGGTGTTGTAAGATTAAAAGATAAAGTGAGTGCGAGTAGAACTGCAAAAAAGGCTGCAAAAGAAGCTGCAAAAAATGCCGAAACTGGTAATGATATTTCTGAAGAGGCTTTGCAAGTTGAAGATAAATCAGAGGTTATTGAAAATGAAGTGATTGCAGAAGAAGCAGAAACTGCTCAAACAATGATAAAATGTAAAACAATGAAGTATCTTCCCGAAACAAATGAAATGGAAGCTACGGGTAATGTCGAAATAAAATTTCCTCAGCAAGATATATATTTGTATGCTGATAGAATGACTTACGATACTGTTAACAGTATTATACAACTATATGATAATGTTAAAGTTATCCGTCAAGGAAATGAAGTTTTGGGTGAGTATATAAAGGTAGATTTGAATAATGAAACAGGTTTTTTGAAAAATCTTAAGGCATCGGAATATAATATAGATATTATTGCCGAAAACGGTTATATGTTTGGTGATACAATTGTTGCCGAAAATGGTAAGATAACATCAAATATGGATAATCTTTTGGAACTTCGTTCATCTGGTTTTGGTGAAGATTTAAAAAGATTTATTATCCCGAAAGAAGATATGTCGTTTTTGTTGAATGATGCAGGAAATAGCAGATATACAGTAAAAGTAAATGAAATTAAAATCAATGCAAAAGCTGCACATGATAAAATAAGTTTAAAAAATCCTAAAGTCTATTCAAATAAGACCGGTAAAAAAATATTAGCATTGCCATCATTGACCTTCTATACAAATAAAGAACATGATTATTTTGAGGGTAATTATCCGGAATTGGGTTCTTATGCCGGATTTGGTATGTTTGCCGGTCCTGGAGTAGTTTTGGAAACTCCTTATGGTTCAACGTTGAAACTTATTCCAACTGTTAACTACAAGAAAAAGATAGGTTTTGGTGGTATTGCAAGATTTAAAAGCGGTACAAATCAAACTGATGTTGGTTATAATACCGCAGCACAAAGATTTCTATTAAAGGGTTATCAAAGATTAGATGATCATTTGTATTTGCAATATGGCGCAAATTCATATATGGATAGCTGGTTTATGGGACAATCATGGTTGGGATACGGTGGAGAATTACTTTTTGAAAAAGGATATACTCATAAGGATTTTCTTTTTAACAAGGCTAATGCAAATTTTAGACATAGAATTTCAGCCGGTATGTTTAGGGAAAACGCACGCGGCAATGATAATGAATATTTTAACGGTTATCATAAAATGGGTACTGCAAGATTTAAATATATGGCAGAATATAATCAAAAATTATATTCAATGTTTGGTGATGAAGATACTACAAATAATAAAGGTTGGAAACAACTTGACTTGAGATTGATTTCTCAAGGTTCTGCTGCTTTATACGGGACTGGTGATACTCAATTTGTTGGCAGAATAGGACCGAGAATTGATTCTCAGTACAAGTTTTGGCGTCAGGAGCTCGGATATTATTTTACAGGATATAGTGATAATACCCCTTTAGTTTCTTTTGACGCATACAGATATGGACATTCTAATATTTATGTTAGAGAATATTTAAGACTGCATAAATTTTTAACTTTGGGATTATATGGCTCATATAATTTATCTGATGATATATATGATTACCAGTATAAAAAACAGTCTAGATTAAGAGAAGCAACATTTTATGCTTCATTAGGTCCTGATGATTTAAAATTGAATTTGGGATATGATTTTATAAGACAAAATACATATTTTGGAGTTTCTGTTGCTATGAATACAAAGGGTTCTTCAGTTGAGTATAAGAAAATAGAAATGAAAAATTTTGATGAATTCGGAAAAGTTAAGGGTGAACAAAATAAAGTAGAAAAATTTGAATTTAGTCCACCTCCAAGTCCGTATAAGTCAAAAGCAGTTGTTGAAAATTTAGAAGATTCTACTACATATATGAAGGGCGAACCATTATGATGACACGAAGCGAAATAGAAAATTTACTTATAGAATACGGTAAATTAATGGGTAAAAAAAATCTGACTCCGGGCATGTCAGGTAATATGTCATACAGATATGGAGATAAAATTCTTATAACAGCCTCCGGTACTGCAAACGGGTATTTGGATAAAAACGATATTGTATTAATGGATTATGATGGTAATGCTATTTCAGGTGAAACAAAAAAGCCATCAAGTGAAAAATTAATGCACGTTGCTATATACAAAAAAAGACCTGATTTAAATGTAATTTTACACGTACATTCTCCATATTTATCTTCATTTGCGGCAGCAGGCATTCCTTTAGATAAACCTGTTATGGCAGAAAATACATTTTATTTTGGAAAAATATTACTGGCTGATTATGCATTGCCTTCAACAGTTGAATTAGCACAAAATATTGTAAAATATTTTGATGATTACGATGCTGTTTTAATGGCAAATCATGGTTTTGTTGTCGCTTCAAATGATATAAAAGATGCATATTTAAAATTAGAACTTGCAGAATCTTATGCGCAGATTGTATTGAATACTTATTTGTTAGGTGGTGCAAATATTTTGAGCTGCGAACAGGAAAAAGCAATTTTAGCTTTACGAAAAAAATAAGTTTATTTCTTTAAAACTTTTGTTTCAGACGACAATACGTATGTTTTTATAACATTTGTCTTTGGTTTTGTAATTTTATTTTTAATTGGTAAGGTTTGGTATTTGTTCACAGATTAATTATATAATGTAATTATGTTAAGTTTCATCAGTATTTTGTAGTTTATGGGGTTAGTTTTTGGTAAAATAAAACTTAGTTACAGGTCGGAAATATGAATTTAAAGCAAAAGATAATACTAATTACAGTCATAATTTGTGCCGTAATTGCAATAATTTTTGTAAATACTTGGAACGGAATGCGCTCTGAGTCAGATAGCTTGCGAATTTATGCTCAAGGGCTTGAATATTATAAATTAAATGATTATAAAAAGGCCTATGACTCATTTTCTAAGGTGTCAAAGAATTCCGCATTGAAGCCTGCTGCCATATATAGACAGGCAAAATGTGCAGAGAGTATGCAGTCAAATAAATTGGTAATGAAACATTATAAGCAGTTAATAAATCATTATCCAAATTTTGCACTGTCTGTAAGGATAAAATACCTTTTTGCACAAAATATTTATGACAAATCTCCGCGTAGGGCAAGGCGTCATTTTAATAATATTGTAAAAAAGTATCCGTTAAGTGAGTATGCGATAGCTTCAAAATATTATTTAGGTCTAATTCAGATTCTTGAATTGGAAGGTGTTACAAATCCAACAAAGCTTGCGCTTGATATGCAAAAGGCGGAAGATTATTTTAAAGCCTATTTGAAAGATGCTCCGGCAGGACGTTATGCAATATATAGTATAAACAAAATTAAAGATTTAAACCCTAATTCATTAACCGGCGAGGATAATCTTATTATTGCCCGTTCTTATTATGCATTAGGAGAATTTGAACTTGCTAAAAAGCATTTGGAACAAACAAATGTTGCATACAGTTGGTGCGATATTGTTAAAAACTATTATGAACTTAGAAAATACGATAAAGTAAAAGAATATACCCAAAAGGGTATTTCTAAATATTCACAATATGTAAAAAAAGAAGATTTATACAAAGCTGTTGATTTGTATTTGCAAACTCAAACTGGCAATAAAAATAATACTTTAGCATACTTAAGTGATATATCAAAGGGTGGTTCAGGTGAAGATTATATAAAATATTTAACTTGCATGAATGCTCCATTAGAGTATCGAGATGCTTGTTATTCTGATTTGTATTATAAATTTCCTGACGGAAGATTTGCGGCAGATGCATTATCAAATGTAATTTTTGCAAATATAAAATATGGTCGCTATAATGCAGCAAAAAAATTAGGACAAGAACATTTAAGTAAATATCCAAATGTAAATTCGACTCCATTTGTGTATTTTTGGCTTGCAAAAGCAGAAGAACGTTCTAAAAATTATGAGGGTGCGCGTTTTTATTATAAAAAAGTTATGGATTTGTATCCTGATTCATACTATGCTTATCGTTCATACATTGATGTGTACAGAATTGATACTTCTTTGTTTGTATCTGATATTGTTTATAAACCGGTTGTATTTCCTTATGAACATTCAAAAGATGGGGATATGGTTGTAAAGTTGGCTTTATTAAAAGATTATGGCTTAGTTAATGAATTGTGTAAGAATGATAAATTCGTACAAAGCTGGCTTGCTTATGAAAGAGGAGAGTTTAATTCATCGGTAGTTCTTGCAAGAGATGCTATGGATAAATTAGATAAAAAGCCTTCAAAAACAGATTTTAGGTGGAGATTGGTATATCCTGTGCATTATTATGATATTATCAAAGAATTTACTTTAAATAATAATCCTGTGCTGTTGTTAGCAATGATAAAAGAAGAAAGTCACTTTGATGCAAAAGCAACAAGCTCTGTTGGGGCAAGAGGTTTAATGCAATTGATGCCCCAAACAGCCAATGAAGTTAAAAACGCTTATGGATTAGTTTATCCTGATGCAAATTATTTGTATAATCCAAGATATAATATCCAACTCGGAAGTATATATATGTCAAAACTGAAAAAAATGCATAACGGTAGTGATTTTTATTCTGTTTTGTCTTATAACGGCGGGGCAGGCATGGTTAATGCTTGGAAAAATAATATTACATACGATTACAGAGATGATTTGTTGGAACAAATTCCATATCCTGAAACGCAAAATTATTTAAAAAAAGTTTATAAAGCATATTGGAACTATGCAAGAATTTACGGTGAAAAATAAATATTTTATAAGTTATATATTTATGCGTTTGTGTTATAATTATAGATGTTGTTAGAAGAGCAAATTAGGTTTAAGATGGAATATTTAAACTATTCAGCAATAGTAATAGGTAGTGGTTTGGCAGGATTGTATTCTGCGATTAAAATTGAGCAAAACTTGCAAAGTGGAAAAGTTTTACTTATTACAAAAGCTGATTTAGGTGAAAGTAATTCAAGATATGCTCAAGGTGGTATTGTCGCTGTATTAAAGGATAATACTGAAGATTCTGTTGCATCGCATATTACAGATACACTTAATGCAGGTGCTGGTCTAAGTGATTTTAATGTGGTTAAATATATTTCCGAATATTCAGATGAAGTTATAAAAGATTTAATTTCATTGGGTGTAAATTTTGATAGAGATGAAAATGATAATTTAATATTTACTTTAGAAGGTGCGCATAGTGTTAAAAGAATTTTGCATTGTAACGGAGATGCAACAGGCAGAGGGATTGAAAAGAGATTATCTTCTCTTGTAGCTCAAAATGAAAATATTACTAAGCTGCAAAATACAATTGCAGTAGAGTTAATTACAGAAGATGAAACTTGTAAAGGTGTAGTTATATTTGACGGTGCAAATTATAAAGCAGTTTTATCACCGGTTGTTATTCTTGCTACCGGTGGTTTGGGACAAATATATAAAAATACAACAAATCCAAAGTGTGCAACAGGTGACGGTTTAGCACTTGCATATAATGCCGGTGCTATTATGCAGGATATGGAATTTGTGCAATTTCACCCTACCGCCCTTGCTGTTGAAGGAGAAAATAAAAATTTTTTAATAAGTGAAGCTGTTAGGGGCGAAGGCGCAAAATTAGCTGACAGAAACGGTAATTATTATATGTCGCAGTATCATGAACTCGAAGATTTAGCTCCAAGGGATATAGTTACACGAGCAAATTATGAACAAATGGCTAAAAGTGGAGAAGATTGTGTATTCCTTGATGCTACTTTGATTGATAGCGATAAATTAAAAAAACGTTTTCCTAATATTTCGCAAATTTGTTTAAAAAATGATATAGATATTTCAAAAGATTATATACCTGTACACCCTGCTGCGCATTACTTTATGGGCGGGGTTAAGTCCAATGTTGATGGTAGAACCTCTATAAAAGGCTTGTTTGCAATAGGTGAAACTGCTTCAACCGGTTTACACGGGGCAAATCGTTTAGCCAGCAATTCATTATTGGAATGTGCTGTTACAGCCTATTCTTTAGCGAAATATGTTAAGGATAATTATATTTCCTCAACAATTCAATTAACAGAAAATATAGAAAAAAGTTTAAAAAAGTATTCGCAAGAACTTGGATTTATTGAGTATGATACAGATGCGCTAAAGGCTGAATTACAGGATATAATGTGGAATGGTGTAGGAATTATAAGAAGTGAAGAAAGTTTAAAGGCTGCAAATACTCAATTACATAATTTAAAGACAAAATTTTTGAGAAATTCAAAATGTTTAAATATTTCGGAGTATGAATTTAAAAATATGTTAACTGTTGCGCAGTTAATAGTAAATGCTGCGATTAACAGGAAAGAATCACGGGGGGCTCATTATAGAACGGATTACCCTTATACAAAAGACATTGCCGAACATAATTGTATTATTAAACAACAAGGAGAGTTAAGTTTTGTTAGATAATTTTTTAATTGATAAGCATGTATTAGCTGCTTTAGAAGAAGATATTGGGTTTGGAGATATCACGACTGATAATATTGCAAATGAAAATGATATATTAATTGCAAAATTAAATACGCGTACAGATGGTGTATTGTGTGGAACTAGAGTCTTTGAAAGAGTTTTTAAATTATTATCAGATAATGTAAGTGTAGAATTTTATTTTAAAGATGGTGATTTTATAAAAGCAGGTGATAATGTTGCTGTTATTAGTGGTTCTGCAAGTGCCGTTTTGAAAGGAGAAAGAACAGCATTAAATTATATACAAAGAATGAGCGGTATTGCAACCGAAACAAAAAAATATCAAGATGCAATAGGTTCTTTAAAGGCTAAAATTTCTGATACAAGAAAAACAACACCTAATTTTAGAATATTTGAAAAGTATTCTGTATATGTTGGAGGGGCTTGCATTCACAGATTCAACCTCGCAGATTGTGCAATGATTAAGGATAATCATATAAAACTTGCAGGCTCAATAACAAATGCTGTTAATAAAATAAGAAAAAATATTTCTCATACTCATAAAATAGAAGTGGAATGTGATACTTTTGAGCAAGTAAAAGAGGCTGTTGAGTGCAGTGCTGATATTATTATGTTGGATAATATGTCTTGCGAACAGATGAAAGAAGCTGTTGAGTATATAAATGGAAGAGCAATTGTCGAAGCAAGCGGTAATGTTAATATAAATACAGTAAATGAAATAGCAAAAACCGGTGTTAATATTATTTCATCAAGTGCAATTGTTGCTAAAGCTCCGACTTTGGATTTAGCTTTGGATATTGACTAATTTGATTCTTTTTGTTCTTCTTGTTTCTCAGATTTATTAAAAGGTGCTTTTGCTGCAGAAACTACAGTTTCAACTAAACCTTTAGCAATTTCTTTATTTACATCAAAATGGTTTTGGGTATAAGCATCTTCAGGTGTTTTAAATTTTTCTTCAGCTTTATTTGCGGCATTTTCTATCGTTTTATTAACGCCTTCTTTTACAGCTTTTGCAATTGAACTGGCAGCTTTACCTATTCCCTTTGCTATTTCACCCCAAAATGCTGCGTGTACGTCTGTATGATTTCTTGTAAATGCATCTTCAGGAGTTTTATAATTTTTGTCTGCAACTTCTGCAGCTTTATTAATTGCATTATCTATAAAAGATGAACTATTAGCAGTTTTGCCTTTGAAGTTTAGATTAATAGGTGTTATATACATTGAATTTCCTTTCTGGTTATACTATTAGAAAATATACAAATATCTTTTTTGCTAGAATTAAATGTATTTTTTACAATTCTTAATGTTATTTGTTAAAAATTTTCATTATAATACCTATTAAGCCGCCATCTTCACTTTCTGCATTTTTATAATCTTTCTTTTTGCTTTCTAATTTTTCAATTTTTTTCTTTATATTATTAGTTTCTTCTTCGTTGAGTGCTGTTGATGATAAATATTTTGTGTAAAAATCAGCAGCTTTATCAGCTTGTTTTATTTTTTCATATCCTTGAGCAAGTGATTTTAAAACAGCAGAGTTTCGTTTATCTGTTTCAAATAATTTTTCGTAGTATTCAACTGCCATTTTATAATCACCAATACTTTCTCTAAATTCTCCAAGTCGTTCTAATGCTTTTTTATTATTAGGTTCTAGTTGATGTAATTTTTCATAAAATTCAGCAGCATGTGTTTTATCTTTCATTTCATCTAATAATTCTGCAATTGTTAGAATTAGGGCAGAATCATTATTTTGAAAATTATATGCTTGCATATATTCATTAAGTGCAACATCTTTATTTCCTCTTAGTTGGTTATATTTAGCCCAGTTATAGTGTTCTTCAAAGTCATTACCTTGTTCTTCATATATTAAGGCTCTCATTTGATATATAAGAGGTGAATTTTTTTCAAATTTAGCAAATTCATTAACATATTCAAAAGATTTATCAAACTCTTTTTGTGCATAATAAAATTGTGCAACAAGTGTTAAATATTTTGGATTTTTTTTGTAATCTGAATTCATTTCTTCAATTTTTGTTTTCGCTTCATCAAAATTATTTTCTTCGATTAGGCATCTAAGTTGAACCAACCTGTCAGAAGATGTTTTAGCTGCTTCTGTTGGTTGATTATTCTTTAAATATATATTTGCAAGTGTATCTTTAATTCTTGTTGTATCGTGACCATCGTTAATAGCACGTTCAAGTATTTCTGCTGCACTTGACAATACATCTTGATTTTCATATATTTTTGCAAGATTTAAATATGCATCTTCAGGTGCATCATGTGTATCCAATATTCTCAAATATTCATCAATTGCGTTATTTTCTTTTCCTATATTTGCATATATACCGGCTAGTATAAATCTTGTCATATTTGCTCTGCCTGAATCAGGAGCTTTATCTAATGCTTTTTTAAAATCACCTGCTGCGTGTTCAAATTTTTGTTGTATAAGGTGTAGATTACCTCTATATGTGTAATATTTATATTTATCAGTGTTTATAAAGGTATCCATCAATTGCTCGTATGCAACTTCATTTGTAGGATCAAATTCCAATATTTTTGTAAAATAATGTTCGGCATCTTCTGTTTTTCCCAAAATGCTTGCTATATGTGCAGTTCTTTGTAAAATCTCAATGCTTTTGGGTCTTGCATTTAAAAGTTTTTTATATTCATCATAAGCTTTTTCGTATTCTTCTTGTTCTTCAAATTGTTCTGCTAATTCTATTGACATATTAATCCTTTCAATTGTTTTTTTATAATTATAAATCAAATTATTTAATGTTTATCTGTACAGTTGGTTAATTATATTTATTTTGAGCTTTTTCAATACCATTTCCCAGATAAAATTTAATAGCTTCATTTGCAAGTTTTATGCTTTCTTTTAATTGCGGTTCTTGTTCTTTTAAAAAATTTTGTAATACAAAAGCTTCAGATGGTATTGGCGGTTGCGGACCTATTCCGAATTTTAATCTGTCAAACTTGTTAGTTCCAAGGTGTTGAATAATTGATTTTATTCCGTTATGTCCGCCATCAGAACCGTTTGCTCTAAATCTTAATCTTCCTAAATCAAGATTTAAATCATCATATATAACGAGTATATCTTTTATATCAATTTTGTAGTAATTAGTAACTAAACTAACAGCTTCTCCCGATAAATTCATAAATGTTGTCGGTTTAATTATTATAATATCTTCATTATTATATTTTATTTTTGTGAATAAAGATTTTAATTTAGTTTCTTCTCTAAAAGAAAATCCGGAGTTTATCCCCCAGTAGTCAACAATCATAAATCCTGCGTTATGACGCGTAAAATTATATTTATCACCGATATTTCCAAGTGCTGCAACTAATTTCAAGTTATCATCTCCGTTATTTGTACAAAGTACTTTATAATTATAATTTTAACGCAAATAAATATTGCCAACGGTATTATCTACCTTTCGCTTAACAAAATGATAAAAAACGGTTAATTTAGGATACACGGAGACTCCAAAAAAGTATCAAAATAATAGGGGAGATAAATAATGAAATCAGAACAAAAAGCAAAAGCAATTATAAAAGAAAAGAGTTCAAAAAAGGTTAGTGATTTTTTAGAAAAAACAGGATTACACAAAAAAGACTTTGCTGAAATGATAGGTGTAACTTTATCTTATGTATATAATTTAATTGATAATACTATACCTTTTTCAACAAGAAGTACAACAATAGAACGTATTGCAACTGTTATGGAGATTGAGCCTGAAGAATTTGAAGAATATAAAATTCCTCAAGAGCCAATATTAATTGACGAATCCGTAGAGTTTATAAAAGATAATTTGTCAAAAAAAGGTTTAAGTGTAGTGAATTTCTTAAAATCTTTTCCAAGGAAAAAACGATTAGAAACAGTTGATATATTAAGAGGTGCATTACCTTTACCAATTGATTATAAAGAATTAAGCATGATAGGGCAAGTATTGGATTTAACAACTGATGAAATATATCCGATTTGGGAAAATAGAGTAAAACAAGTTTTGGAATCCGGCGGAATGAATATATATTCAAATTCAGCATTGGTAAATTCCATGTTTGAATGTGCAAAAAAATATATAGATTTAAAGTAAGTAAAATAAGGAGTTTTCATAAGACTGGCAGAAAATGTCAGTCTTTTTAAAAAAAGTAGTTGACTTAAAATTTTTTTCTTGCTAAATTATATTTACACGGAATTAGATATTCCCACTTGATGACTCGGTAGTTCTTTTATAGAGGGACTCGACTGAAAGGTGGATAGTTAGATGTTTCACCCCCGAGAGCAAGTTAAACTGAATTAAAAAGTGAGGGCATGTAGCTCAGCAGGTAGAGCACTCCCCTTTTAAGGGATAGGTCGCGCGTTCGAATCGCGCCA
>AUXO013304798.1_pt1 | contig 10988 bp, 22 predicted proteins | sample 768731 | NCBI WGS metagenome assembly AUXO01 (sample SAMN02715735, study PRJNA202380) | gut metagenome | biome: sheep rumen | host: Ovis aries | place: New Zealand: Palmerston North
AATCCGTTATCATAATCTGAATTAACCCTTAACGAGATTGCTTTGTGCAAGAGTTGCATTGTTACAATCTCATTTGGAAATCTTGCATCCGGGATAAGCACGTAGTCCCACTGATCCTCGTAGATGCGTAACATATTTGATACGTACTCTACCCAATAATCAGGATTTTTCTTTCTGACTATATCTGTACCAAGCTTTTGCAGGAGGGTTCGTCCAGCTTCGTCTTTCTTACCATCCCAACCGAACAGAGTTTGTGCTTGGTATTTTAATAAATCGGCATAGTGCGTGATTAACACACTACAGCCGATCTTTGTTAACTTTTCTTTCAATAACTTTGCAGTGGTGTCTTTTCCGGCTTGCGCCTTACCACTAATAGTTATTACTGTCATGTTTAATTATCTCCTTTTACTCCCCATAAAAATGATGACCAACACTGTCGGTAAAGATATAACGGTATCCACCCCATGAATCCATGTAACCCATACTGTGGAAGAATAACGCTCCACCGGTTGTGTCGGCAGTTCTCATTGCTTCGTTAACGGCAGCTATCGTGCTGTCCTCAACATCTGATCTCATACCAAACTGATTTGGCGAGGTGCAGACATCGTAGTAATTATTCGGAAATAAATCCGAATTTACTCTGTTTCTGATAACATGTGCAATATGCATCTTTGATTCCTTGTCGGCACCATGCACTTCGCACTCTACTACTTCATATACCACCCAAGGGATATCTACATCCTCGACTACTGTTTCTTCAGTTATAACCTCTTCGGTCACTTCTTCGGTGTAATTATCGCCTTTTGTGGTGATTTCTTCGGTCACTGCCTCTGTCGTAACTTCCTCTGTTGTGGTTACCATCTTCTCCGGTACGGACTCAGTTGTTATTTCCTCAGTAGTGACCTCTTCTGTAGTTGCAGCCTTAAGTTCTTCCTGAGCATCCTCGCGAGATTCCATCTCTATGAGTTTGTCAGCGACTTTATCTGTTTGTTCTTTTATTTCGGTTATTTCATCTTCAAGTTTATTAAGTTGTTTTGTGAGTTCTTCAACCTCACTTTTGTATTCCTCTTTTTCCCCTTGAATTAACTGAATGTCTTTCTTGAATGAATCAATTCTATCTTCCTGTCTTTTAGCCACTGCGACGTTCGTGATATTCGACACTGCGAGTAGTAAGCAGATCACGAAGATAATAATAAGTGTAGTTTTTTCTTTCTTCATAGAATTTCTCCTTTCTTCTACACAGATATTATACCGCTAAATATTCATCACGTCAAGTGTAATTATCGCCTTTAATAACGTCGTAGTCATAAATCCACCACTCTTTATTGCCATAATCCTTTATCCACTCACCGTCTACCATCTTGACTTTCGGCTCTTGTCTGCACTTCTTCATGTACAATATGTCGCCGTTCTCAAATGGTTTCTCCTTAAAAGTAGTGTAGACAACCGCAGCTTTACCGCTCCTAGTCTTGCGCACCTTCATAGGACATGTCTTACCATTCTTTAGGCAGTACGCATTAAACTTCGGAGAATATGTTGCATCGAGGTTTGTGACTACCACATATCTTGAATCGAGATCCGGGTTGGTATAGTCAATGTATGAAAGGAATTCTTGTTGCGCTTTAATCTTATCCTTTAACGGTAACGGTTCACCGTTATATTTCAGGTTACGGCAGAGCGCTTCTGCGTTGAGATTCGAGAATGTACCATCTTCTGCGAATATATCATTTTCTGTATATTCTTCCGATAATATATCTTTTTTTATATATTTCTTTGATGGCTTAAACTGTTCGCAGTATATCTCAAGCTGATCCAGTGGAAGATTATTCTTAATTGCCGTACTCTTACTCATCTGTTTCTTCCAACCTTTGCCTTTAACCCACAGATTACTGAATACAGAGTTAATATAGGTTAACTCATTTGCTTCGCCGAAGTCAGAGAAGTAATCGAGTTTAATAAGGATGTCAAGTTGGCGAGAGTTCAGTGCGGTATTGTTGTTGATGTCTATAAGGAGATCAATGAAGTTATTATACACATGACTCTGGGAGAGTATATATAATTGCTCGGAAACGGTGTCGTTGAGGTATTTGATTGAACCAATACCCTTAGTTATAATGCCTTTTTCTTTATCATATGAATACTTTGCCCTTGACATCCCAAACTTTATTCCGGTCAGTTTGATATTGAAATACTCTAGTTCTTTCTTAAGCTTTGCAGTTCTTTCAGCGTCATCAGCATAATTATTTAAACATACTGTCATATATTCATATGGGTAATTAACTTTAAGATATGCGCCATAACACATATCAAGAGATGTTGCCGCAGCATGTGGACTTGCAAATCCATATGCCATACATCCTTGTATCATCTCCCATGTTTCATCGAACATCTTTTCCGAACCTGTTTGTTTTATCCAATTCTCACGAAGTCTACCTTCAAGTTTTTCGAAATCCACAGGCTTTATTTTCTTTTTAGAAATCTTTTTTATCAATCCTATTGATTCAGCTGGAGTGACTCCAAGCCAATCAAAGTATTGCATAAGATTTTCTTGAAAGAGAATATAATGTTGCGTTTGTTCAAGGACATTATCTAAAGCTTTAGATCCCGTAGAATATCTTTCATGATTAAGAAACTTATTTCTCCAAGCATCAAATGATGGTCTAATAGCTGCACATATTAACGCCCCATCTTCGAAAGATTTTACGCCATACTTCTGCGCTTGTTGCATACCATTATCAGAATCAACCTGATTGAGAGTACAAGTAATACCATTGGAGAATAAATCCCATACTCTTTTATCGTCTTTTATATTCTCTAATAATTCATGGGCATCTATTATAGGCTTTCCAATTTCTTTGAAAGTTTCATAAATCAGTTTCCACACTGAAACGATTAAATAGTCATTCTTTAGCACTTTAAACTGATCAGCTTCGGCAGATGTTATCATAACACATATGAAATCACCAAACCTTGCAACACCATATTCCCATAGCAAATCCTTATCAGATAAGATATGTGCGCATGGATGCACAGATGCGCTTACTATAGTTCCTATATAATGACTTGCTTCTTCAATAAGTGGTTGCCATTTTTTGTCTTCTCTATATGCATCAAGATTTTTAGCCACTTCATTGAACTCTTCAAACTGCAATCCATGACTTCTACATACATTTCTAAATGCTTCACCCTCTTGCATAGTACCGTAGGCAACCATCGGCAAACAACCGTTTTCTCCAAGTAGTTCTTTCGATGCTTTTACAAACGGTTCTTGTTCCATAACATTAAAATCTATATCGGGCAAGGCACGATTCTCAATCAATCTCGCCGTGCTTGCGAATCTATCTGGGAATATAGGTAGATTAATTTTAAACCTATCAAGCTGAGTCATTCCAAGAAGCTTATTAGTGTAGAATGAAGCACAACTACCTCTGCCACCTCTCGTAAGAACACCCCCATACTTATTAACCGCCAAATCTACGTTGCGGGTATTAAATAAAAAGTAATCACAAGTATGGATTTGTTCATTCGTATCTTTAATTATTTGTAACTCATAGTTAATACCGTCAATATATCTCGGTAAATCTTCATCTGAGATATGCTCTTTTTGTTTTGTTTCCTCAAACTTTTCCCACACCATATCTTCGAGCATTTTCATTCTGTCATTAAGAGGAATATTTGGATATATATTAGGCATTTTTATTTCATAATCTAAATCAATCTCTTCTATATTATCGAAGATTAATGTATTGGCTATTGCATCTTCTATTTGCTGTTCTGATAGAACGCCTTGTTCTTCAAAGCGTTTAAAAAATGTATCATAGTCGGGATAGTCTAGGATGAATTCATCTTCTGCATTTATTATATCCAACTGGCGTTTTGCTTCTGATGGAAGAATTTTATTCACATAACTATCAGAATTGTTTAATTGTCTTTTGCCAACCATTAAATCATGACGTTCCTTTGCTTGCCAAGGATATATGTAATGTGAATCATTTGCCGCGCAGAGTTTTAATCCTATAGATTCTGATAATGCCACGGCTTTTTTATTGATTTCTTGCTGAACATCAAAAAGATGATTTTGGGTCTCTAATAATATATGATCACCAAAATGATTTATGAGTGGCATAAGAATTTTTTCAATACCGACTTCATCTTTTAATAATCCAGCGCAACATGCTGTTGTAATATATAATTCATCCTTGTCAAACTGTAAAAGATAATTTAAACTCCAACGTGGTTTGTAATAGAATCCTTGCATATGAGCAAGACTATTATAATAATTACATTTTTTACGAGCTTTATTTGTTGTTGGAATAATCATAATATGATAATTTGATTTATCCTTAAGTTCTGGATTATTGTCTATAACAATATAACCCTCAAGTCCCGGAAGACAACGAAGGTTATTATTTTTGCATAAATCAAAAGCCTCGAAAATATCTCCTAATACTCCATGTTCCGTAGTAAAGAAGTTGGTATGTCCGAGTTCAAGACATCTGTCTATATATTCTTTTTGTTGTACATTACTATCCCCCACTCCTCCAAACAAACTTGAGTAGTGGGAATGTTTGTGATAATTATTGTACCTTTTTTCCATACTACCCCTCCGTTATTAATCCCACAAATCATAAAAATACTTTTTTATCATATCGAACGCTTCGTCCTTGCAATCCTCACGGTATCTCGCAATCTCAAGCATTCTCTTATGATACTGATTCGGTTGCTTAATAACGCTGTACTCGTTCTGCATACTGCACAAATCTTCATCAGCCTCACGGAGCAAAAACTCCATAGTATATAACGTCTTCTGCCACTGTTTCATTGTCATATTACATGGACAACCATGTGAAGTCTTGCGCAGATATCTCAGCATTTGTGGAACAGTTCTTGCAAACCACATGTCCACATTCCATGCATCTGGTTCACTCCATCCCCACTTAATACGCTGATAGCAAAACTTTATATTTCTAAAAAATCTTATCATTTTCCTCATACGCCAAGTATCCCCTCGTTTATCATTTTGTTAAGCCAACGCAGAGCATTGACCTGAACCATCATGTCATACTTATTATCAATGTCGTTTATGTTATAGAATTCATCAAAGTAATAATGGCACATACCACCATAACTACTAAAGTTACAATCCACTTCTCCGGTACTCTCATTGAATCCTATCCAAAACTCATCCTCATCGTCGTACCTACCACCATCATTACAGCCTTCAATATGACACCACCAAGGTTTATCCTCGCCGCCCATAGCATTATTATGCCAGCACTTCTTCTTAAGTCGATCCCAATCTAACACCTTCAGTTCCTTTATTGACTTAGGTGTAAGGTTGTATTTGTTCGGCACTTTCCTCGTTAATCCAAAATCTATATATTTCATCTTCATTTCTTACCCTCCAGTATTGGAAAATCTACAATAATTACTTCTTTCGCATTTGTCATAGTTGCACCACAATCGGGGCATATCTTTGGCTGAGACTCCACAGACTCAATACCAAAGATATGTTTACCACCGCCACAAATACTGCATGTCCAAAACGGATCTCTTCTTAGTCTGCTCCAATTATAGTTTTCTTCCATAATCCATTCAGCCATTAAATCTCCCCCTCATTCATATTATCGACCTTACTCTTCAGTTCATTCCACAGTTCCTTATTATCCATCTTCTCGATGTATTCATCCTCAAGTGCATCAAGCTGCCGACAAAATTCCAACCCTCTATTGATAGCATCTAGTTCTTCATCAACATTAATCATGAAAACTCACCTTCCATCCAATCAATCTTATAATCAGGATCACGATGATAATCATTTGGATATTCCCATTGATAAGCATCATCAACCCCAAGTAAGTCAATAGCTTCGTTCTGAGTTCTGAAATAGTCTATGTGGTCAATTGGAATCCATAACTCAGCTTCTTCAGGTTCACATTCTTCAGTCATGAGATATTTTTTACCCGGTTTTCCAAGTATCGGATCTTCTTTATATACCCACTTAAGAGGTTCTGGTTCTCTATTCATGTGGTCAAATATATCTTTCTCATATTCATCCCAAGTATAAGAGCGACCATATTCATCAAATATCGACAATTCAGATTCATGTGATTTGTAGAAATTTCTTAATTCCTTAAAGGATTTAAACACCTTATGATTCTGAAATATAGGTTTCCAACCATAACTAAGTTTGTTAAGGTGTACTCTGTAATGAAAGTCAGGAGTGTCTCGTAACTTGTACTCCTCATTCCATACACCATAGCCATGATCCTCTGCGAAATACTTATGCGCAATATCACGATTCTTTGTTGTTAAATAATAATTAGTCCCCACTGTCACCACTCCTCCAATCTGCTTTTAATAATTCCTCACAATAGTTTCTATAAGCTTTCTCAAATTCTTCTTCTGTTATTTCCTCAAAGTCTGTAATACCAAAGATTGTCTTATACTGAGTACCAAGCATTATATCTTCAGTGTGAATGCCTTCAAAAACGATCTCCCCAGCATACTCAGAAAATCCAAGGGATTTTGAAAAGACACGCTTAAAATAAAACTGAGGATGCTTTGAAAAAGCTATACAAGATATTCTTGCCGAATTACTGGCTTTAACGGAAATAATCTTATAATACTTGTCTTTATGCTTATAACACTTACCGACTAAATCCTGATGTGATTTAAACTCCTTTTCAACTTCATCCTTAAGATACGATTCAAGTTCTGCTTTGAGTTCGCCGTATATAACACTAAAATCCACACCTTCCGATTTGCACATTTGTATAAATCTATCAGTCAAATCACTCATTTTTAATTCCTCCATTCAGTATCCATATTGCTTTCTTAACATCCTCGTCTGTCAAACCGCCATTCGGCACATAATAATTAGTATCTACAAGGTGATTCCTAATATCGTAACAGTTGAAATCTGGGAACCATTCATCATCTAACACCACCCATGAAACTATGTTTTCATCACGATGCTCTTCTAGCCATGTATGTATTTCTATACCCCTAGAATCTCCTGTACGGCTCAATTCGGGCGTTACAGAGTAGATGGTGAGTCCTTCCTTGCGCAACTTTCTTTTAAGGTATTTCATGTGATGTGGGAGCTTCTGACCATACCTCGTATATCCAAGTCGCCATGTTGACGACAACACTATCTTCGCACCCGTAGCTGAGACTATTTGATTGAGACGGTGAACCTTGTCACCGTCTATACCTATATAGCCATCACAGCGGGATTCGGAGTATTCGGTGTTCAAGACTCCTTCAGTCAACATCAAGAAATAAAATCTTGATGCCCATATAAACCACCTCCTATTCTCCACTCGGACGATAACCATTTGGATAATCGTCATCGTCATCATCTATATACTCTATATCTTCTATCTCTGTATATGTATCAGCTTTCATGATGACGTGATCGCCTTGCATTGTCTCGCAAACCGAGTAGCCACCAGCTTCCAAGCAATCTATAATATCCTCAAGGTCATCCGGGAAATGTACCCAAAACTCTCCGATTTTATGAAATCTCTGTCCTTTTTCGTTCATCAGTTTTTTCCTTTTCAATAGAATCTATGCAATCATTTAGCATCGTGTTCAGATACTCTAATGTTATCGGCACTTTACACTCAACATTCAGATTGCGGCTAACATATTTATACCAAGTTGCGGTAAATTCTCCGTTCTTATACGAGAAGTTCGGCAGATTCTCAAGCTCCTCATCGTCGCCCCAATAATATGCCCGAACCTCGAAAGTGTCGTTGGCATATTTACTACCGGTGTTACGGAACGGTGACCGCATATCCTCTTGGTGTACGTTCCAATATACTCTGTTCATCTCGTCTTCAATCTTTTCAAAGATAGCCAAGAACAGTTCGTTGTATATTTCCGAATTTATCATCTAATCCACTCACTTTCATACCAAACTACCAACCAATCATCTTGGAATAACTCGTATCTATCAATCTCGTCACTAAGGTGATATGTATCACCATCTAATGATACGAGCATCTTATTTTTGTATGCAGCCATACCAACTAACATATCTTTCTCAGGTGATCCCGGTGGCGTGTTGGTTCTGTATTCAATACATTTAAAATCTCTGTTGTTATATTTCTTTAATGCGTCATTCAGTGTCACTTTCTTTTCCTCTCTCCACTAACAAAACACTTTCGCCCCAGAGATGACGAGTATATCCATCGTCACCCCAGATATAGAGTAGCTTGCCGTCATCCTCGATTCCTATAACGGTACCGAATCCATGCATACCATAGTCGGTGTCGAAAGCCACTCTGTCTTGTAATTTAAACTTCACTCTGTCCATGTATGTCTCTCCATGAAACTCATTTTTTATCAATCACTAAAATATAATTATCTTTTGTTACGGTAGTTAAACTGTTGCAATATTCGTCATCTCGAACAGTCCACTCTCGCATATTACATCTTCGTTCTGTAATCCGATGAGCCTCATAATCCTTGCGAATCTTTTTTGCATATTCAGTTCGTTGATACCGTAAGCATTTAAAAGTTTTCATGACTTTCCTCAATTACCTTTGGCAAGTTACCGTGTGCCTCTGCTCTTAACGTTGGGCAGATACCGTATGATATTTGTGGAGACTTATTTGTAAATCCGCGATCATTGATAATAACATTTCTATAGTCAATATTAATCTCTTTTGTATTCGTCATCATTTTTCACCACTATCATTGGTACATATCCTCCCCCCCCATTCCCATAGAAGAGGTAAGACAAGTACATATGCCATCTGTTTTTATACTTTGATGAGCTTGCATCCCACCAATAATAATGTTACGTATGTCCATCTTTCATCTCCACTAGATACAAATATGAGTATCCACCTAGATTACCAATCGGTTGAGCCATTAAAGCCATAGCCACATGGTTACTGTCATATACTCTGTTGCCCTGACGGTATTGTTTGCCAAAGTTTATTTCACCCATACCACCGATAAGTTTGGGAATTCTCGTTCCTGTATCCATCTTCACTCACCAAAATCTTTACTTGTTGTGTTCCCCCTTGTATGGTTGTTAGAGCCGGACTAAGACCATTTACCGAAGTAACAGTATTACTTTGGTGTTGTCCTGTTCCATGCTCTATATACCCAAGGTAGATAACTTTACGCTCCATAACCATTCTTAACCATTGTTTCATCCCAACATTCATATGTTGGATCAGCAATTGTCTTATAGAGATGTTCCATAATTAGTTGTACGCAGTTACTTACTAATCCATTACCCGCTTGTTTGTACAGTTGCGAATTACTAACACCTACTTCTCTACACTTTATACAATCTTCTTCAGTCATACCCATCAAAATAAAGCATTCTTCTGGGAGAAGTTTTCTGATTTTCAACTTCTTAATAAATTCTTCTTTATCCATTTTCATTCTCCATATTCTTTTCATGTATTATGTATGGATTTAATCCGCCGCCTTGAGCGCAGTTCAAAGCTGGAGATATTCCACTTACTAGATATATTCTGTATCTTTGAGGGTTGTCTCTCGTTGACGTTATCTGATGTGCCAACGATCCCACTTGATAAATTTCATTTCTTGACATGATTATCCTCATTAATTAATACTCTTATGGGGTCTTTTAGGTCACGCGCACACATAGTTCTACAGATGCCATCTTCTGAATATACATAATCATTAAGATGGATATGTTCACTATTAGTCTTTTCCGCACGTATATATCCCACAGTAATAATTCTATTTGTCTCTATCATCTTTAACCTCTATAACTCCGGTCATTACACCAAACCCACGCCCAAAGCCTCGCCAATCTCTTGCGCATAGGGTATTGGCATAATCCGAAAGTTTTTCAATGTAATTAAGATTCATCCAACAACCTTGTATTCCACCTTGTTGTTCAAGGAGAGATATTAACTTATCCAATTTCGCACACCCCCGTTCTTTCAAGAAGATGTTTGCATATGCCAGCGTCATATCTTCCAGTAATACATGAGGTTACGCCCATCACTCTTGAACCTCTAAATGTTAGGTCAACACCTAATTTTTTTTTATAACTTCTTCGGTAGGTTGAATCTTATCATTCATAACCAAGTCTCTGATTAAGGCTTGCGCTCTCTCATTGGTTATGTAATATTTTTCATGAACTTCATCGATTAACACATCCTTTAATCTTCTACCGTCATCAAACGGCTGCGGAAATTCAAAGTTTGATAAATCGATTCTGTCTTTAAGCCAATAGATTGCGAATACCCTTGATCTGTTCTGAGGAACACCACAGTTTTTAGCATTCATTACTTCGTACTTAACGTCATATCCGAGTTCTGCAAACTCTTCATTTAATGCTTCGTATTGTGGTTTATTCTTCTTATTGACAAGAGCATCAACATTCTCCATAAGTAAAAATGTCGGGAGATTATTGTCAGCTTTCATGTTTTTAAGAATTCTGAGAACCTCATATACAAGACCGCTACGTGTTTCGCCCTCGACCATACCAGCTTGACGACCGGCGATACTGATGTCAGTACACGGGAAACTAAATGTCAATAGATTACATGTCGGAAACTTCTCAACTTTGCAAATATCACCAACATTTTTATTCAAATGATCTGCTAACCATACTGTCTGTAACCTCATCTTAGTATCTTTACTTCTCGCAAGTTTCTGCCAATCATATGGCTTATCCTTCAAGAAATCATATCCTATATGCTTACTCGTTAACTCAGCGGCCATATCTGCTCTTGACGGATAATTTGGATAATCCTCAATCATTTGTTTTGTCAAACCATTGTGGATAGCTGCGTAAGATACAATTGCATCTGAATCCATCTCACAAGTACTAACAACGTCCATATCAAATAATCCGCTATTTTCAATACCACGCTCCTGCATACCGATCCCGGTGAAACAAGTAACAACTTTTAATTTAATCTTTTCCAATTTTCTTCAGGAGTAAATGCGCATTTTGTTGTCCGGACAAACCTCATTTCCTCCTT
>AUXO014995708.1_pt1 | contig 10985 bp, 10 predicted proteins | sample 768731 | NCBI WGS metagenome assembly AUXO01 (sample SAMN02715735, study PRJNA202380) | gut metagenome | biome: sheep rumen | host: Ovis aries | place: New Zealand: Palmerston North
TGAAGATGGTCAGCCACTCAGGCAACAACTACACCTTCGAGGCCAAGCACTCTCCCAAGCAGTTCGGCCAGTACAAGAGTGCCGTCCGTATGTATCCGAAGAATAAGAATCTGCCTCACCGTCAGGACTTCTGCTACGTGAAGTGGCTCGCCCTGCCTTACGCCGAGTAAGTGTTCGAGGCTCAAGTCTAATTGTAAAGCGCCCCAGGCAGTCAGAGTGACTCCTGGGGCGCTTAATCTGTCTTATTTTGAAATCCTGTTACTCTTTCTGAAAGTTTTCGCGGATATAGCGTCCGAGGTCGTTGTCCTTGTTGCGCTCAGCACAGCGGAGGATGGCTCCCTTCATCACGCTGTCGATGCTGTCGATATCATGCATCATTGACTTCTGTGTGGCCTCAGTGGTAGTGCCGTTCATCTGCATGGCATTGACGATGTTCTGTATCTTCTGGCTGCAGTCGGCAATGGTGTCATTGAGGGCCTCCCACTCGCGGGCCATCTTCCGGTTTTCAAAAGACTGGCAGCCAGCGGCCATCAGGGCCACTGCTGCCAGTATTGTCAACGTTCTACTTTTCACTTATTGTTTCTTCTAAATGAGGTAAAGGTCGCTGATGCTCTCGTTGCAGATGACACGATGGATAGCTTCAGCAAAGGTCTCGGCCACGGAGAGCTGTTTCACCTTGGCACAGTGCTGGGTGTAGGGGATAGAGTCGGTGAAGACTATCTCCTCGAGGGCTGATGCCTGTACGCGTTCGCTGGCAGGGCCGCTCATCACACAGTGGCTGGCACAGGCACGTACCGTCTTGGCACCATGCTCCTTCATCAGGTCGGCTGCCTTGGTGATGGTGCCTGCTGTGTCTACCATGTCGTCGATGATCACTACGTTCTTGCCTTCCACTTCGCCGATAATCTGCATAGAGGCCACCACGTTGGCACGGGCACGTGTCTTATTGCAGAGTACCAGCGGGCATCCCAAGTACTTAGCATAGGTATTGGCACGCTTAGAGCCGCCAACGTCGGGCGAGGCGATTACCAGTTCGTCCAGATGCAGGCTCTGCAGATATGGCAGTATGACGCCTGAGGCATAGAGATGGTCTACAGGCACGTCGAAGAATCCCTGTATCTGGTCGGCATGCAGGTCCATCGTAATTACACGGTTCACGCCTGCCACACTCAGCAGGTCGGCAACCAGCTTAGCACCGATACTCACACGAGGCTTGTCCTTACGATCCTGCCGTGCCCATCCGAAGTAGGGAATCACGGCATTGATAGTGCGGGCTGAGGCACGCTTTGCAGCATCGATCATCAGCAGCAACTCCATCAGATTGTCGCTGTTGGGGAAGGTGCTCTGTACGAGGAAGATATCGCGACCGCGAATACTCTCCTCATAACTGACGGCAAACTCACCGTCGGAGAACTTTGTGATTTGCAATTGCCCCAATGGGCAACCCAGACATTGGCAGATTTTCTCTGCGAGGTACTTCGTGGCTGTACCCGAGAATACCATATAAGAATCGTTCATCATTTGACTATTTGATAATTATTCATTTTTCAAATCTCACTCTACTGCTTTCTTAAGACGCTCGAAGTGGAGAAGCAACTCTTTGTAGTCGAGCTCGTTGTGGATGTCGAAACGGTTCCACAAGTCTCCACAGATGACTACCCCCCCGAAACCCAGGTCGCGGATGGTCTTGATGTTGTCGATATTGATACCTCCAAGGGCATACACTTTCTTGTCGATCAGTCCCTGGCGCGAGGCTTCCTTGAGCTCGTCAAGGGTAAAGTTAGACTTCTCCGCCTTGATCGTCTGACTGTCGAAGACAGGGTGCAGAAAAACGTAGTTGCAATTCCGCTTGGTCTCCTTCAGCTCGCTGATGGCATGACAGGTACGGCTCAGATTGCCACGATAGCCTGTGGGGGGCTCTGTGTAGGCATCGTCGATGTGTATGCCTCGCAGCTTATATTCTTCCTTCAGATAGAAGTGGTTGTGTACGGTTGTCTTGTTGGCCCATGTGTCGCCCAACAGAGTCAGCAGTCGCTCGGAGTACATTGGTGATGATCCAGGCTTGTACAGATGGAGACTGTCCAGCCCCTCTTCGAAAAGGTTGGTCAGTATCTTGTCTTCCTCCACGAAAAACGTGGGCCTTGTCATAACTATTAACTTCATTTTCTTCGTAATGACTCTTTCCGATGTGCAAACTTACACAAAATTTCCGATATTACGCCTACTTTCATTAAAAAAATGGTATAAATGGGGTAACTTTCGGAAAAATTAAGTAATTTTGCACCTCGAAATCACTAAATAATTATCATTAGTAAATTAAATAAGGTAAAAAATGAAAGCATTCGTTTTTCCCGGACAGGGAGCACAGTTTGTAGGCATGGGTAAAGAACTTTATGATACTAACCCGCTGGCCAAGGAACTATTTGAAAAGGCAAATGGCATTCTCGGATATCGTATCACAGACATTATGTTCGAGGGTACGGATGAAGAACTGAAACAGACAAAGGTGACGCAGCCTGCAGTCTTCCTTCATAGTGTGATTTCTGCGCTCTGTATGGGTGAGGCCTTCGATCCAAAGATGGTGGCCGGACACTCGCTGGGTGAGTTCTCGGCACTGACAGCTGCAGGAGCCCTGAGCTTTGAAGACGGCCTGAAGTTGGTCTATGCCCGTGCAATGGCCATGCAGAAGGCTTGTGAGGCACAGCCCTCTACGATGGCAGCCATTATTGCACTACCGGATGACAAGATTGAGGAGGTATGTGCCCAGGTGAGTCAGATGGGCAAGGGTGTCGTCGTTCCTGCCAACTACAACTGTCCTGGTCAGCTGGTTATCTCTGGTAACATTGATGCTATCAACGAGGCCTGCGAGCAACTGAAGGCTGCAGGTGCCAAGCGCGCCCTGCCGTTAAAGGTGGGTGGTGCCTTCCACTCGCCTCTGATGCAGCCTGCCAAGGACGAGCTTCAGGCTGCCATCGAGCAGACGGAGATAAAGGCTCCCAAGTGCCCCGTCTATCAGAATGTCGACGGTAAGCCTCATACCGATCCTGCCGAGATTAAGCAGAACCTCATTGCTCAACTGACCAGTAGCGTGCGCTGGACCCAGAGTGTGCAGAACATGATAGCCGACGGTGCTGACGACTTCACGGAGTGTGGTCCGGGCAAGGCTTTGCAGGGCATGATCGGTAAGATCAACAAGGAGGTGAGTGCTCACGGTATTGAATAATTATTAGCAGCGGACAACAGGGCTAAGGAACCATGACATGAAAAGAATGGATTTCAGAATTCCTGTAGTCCGCTGCTAAAAAGAAACAAAGACTATGGGACAGAAGTTAGTTGTTTATCAAATCTTCACGAGGCTCTACGGCAATCGTAATACATATCGTAGGGAAAATGGTACTATCGAAGAGAACGGCTGTGGCAAGCTGAACGACTTTACGCCCGACGTACTTAAGCGGCTCGTGGACATGGGTGTCACCCATGTATGGTATACAGGCATCATTCGTCATGCCACCCAGACCGACTATTCGGCCTATGGCATCCCCAAAAATCATCCTGCCATCGTCAAGGGTAGGGCAGGGTCGCCATACGCCATCACCGACTACTACGACGTGGATCCCGACCTGGCCACCGACGTAGACCGTCGCATGCAGGAGTTCGAACAGCTTGTAGAGCGTACCCACAAGGCTGGCCTGAAGGTTATCATTGACTTCGTTCCCAACCATGTGGCCCGTCAGTACCACTCCATCTGCAAGCCAGAGGGAGTCAGAGATCTGGGTGAGGATGACGACCCTCAACAGGGATTCTCGCCACAGAACAACTTCTACTACTGTCCAGGTGAGCGTTTCACTCCTTATTTCGACCTCTATCATGGCGAGACGGAGCCCTACATTGAGGAGCCTGCCAAGGCCACGGGCAATGACTGTTTCCACAATGCACCAGGCATGAATGACTGGTATGAGACGGTGAAGCTCAACTATGGTGTTGATTACTACGCTGGTCGCGTGGGACATTTCAGCCCCATTCCCGATACGTGGAGTAAGATGACCGATATTCTGCTTTTCTGGGCCCGTAAGGGTGTCGACGGCTTCCGTTGCGATATGGCTGAGATGGTGCCGGCAGAGTTCTGGCAGTGGGCTACGGACAAGGTGAAGTTCGCCTATCCCGACAAGGTGTTTATCGGCGAGGTCTACAATCCGGCCGAGTACCGTCAATATATAGGTGCTGGCTTCGACTATCTCTACGACAAGGTGGGGATGTACGACACTATGCGTGAGGTGATCCGTGGCTATCAGACGACACATGCCATTACAGGAGCTTGGCAGGCCACTGACGACATCCGCGACCACATGCTCTACTTCCTAGAGAACCACGACGAGCAGCGTCTGGCCAGCAGCTTCTTTGCCGGTAATGCCCAGAAAGGCATTCCAGCACTTATCGTCTCGGCACTTTTGCAGCAAAATCCACTGATGATCTATGCCGGACAAGAGTATGGCGAACGTGGTATGGACAAGGAAGGATTTAGCGGCAACGACGGACGTACCACCATTTTCGACTATTGGAGTATCGACACGCTGGTGCGTGCCTCGCAGCATAAGCTGACTTCCGAGGAGAAGGCGCTGGACATTATTTATAATAAGGTGGTGAACATCGCACGAAGTGAGAAGGCTGTTACCGACGGCGTCAGTTTCGACTTGATGTATGTCAATGCACATCTGCAGCGTCAGTATGCATTCCTGCGTAAGGCAGGCAGCGAGGTGCTACTTGTCGTAGCCAACTTTGCCGAGGCTCCCGTAGAGACAACAGTCTGCATTCCTGCCCATGCTTTCGACTATCTGGGCATCAAGGAGAAGAATGCTATGTCAACAGACCTGCTCACGGGTCAAAAGGCAAAGATTGCCTTGAAGCGTGATGAGGCCGTCGCCATCAGCATCGCCCCGCTGAGTGCTGCAATACTGAAATTCAAGGCTTAGAGAGATATGGCAGACTACATTCTTAACGACCACAACAAGGAGGAATTCCCCCCTGCGCATACAGCGGAACACCTGCTCAACCAGACGATGATTCGCATCTTTGGCTGCGAACGTTCCTACAATGCACACATCGAGCGCAAGAAAAGTAAGATGAGTTTCCGTCTCGACCATAAGCCAAGCCGCCAGGAGGAGAAGGAGATTGAACGGCGCATGAACGAGCTCATCAGCGAAGATCTGCCTGTCACCTTTGAATTCGTCACTCGGGATGAGCTGCCATCAGAAGTTAGCCTTGACCGTCTTCCTGAAGATGCTTCAGATACCATCCGCCTGGTGCGCATCGGCGACTATGATGTCTGTCCATGCATTGGCCGTCACGTACGCAGTACCTCGCAGATAGGCCGTTTTGAGATGCTCGGCACCAACTGGGACGAGCACGAGCGCTCTTTCCGGGTCAGGTTCAAGATAGTATAATAGAATTCTTAATATAGTGTTATGAGAAAGTTTATGTTTTTAGTTTTGGCCGTGTGTTGCTCTTTTCAGGCGCAGGCCATTGATTTGAATGGTAATTATGTGTCGCAGAGTGGAGAATTGCTGTTTAGGTTTACGAACGACAGCCTTTATGTCGACATCGCCCAAAGCCATCGCAATGTGTCTGCCTTCAAGCTGGTGAAGAAAAAAGGCAGCAAGAAGCATGTGACCTACAATGCTTTTGAGAACTATCTGGAGAACGGCAATATGACCAATCGCGAAGTGCTCATCAAGGTCACCAGGAAATCCTCGAAGAAATTCCTGTTAGAGTACTTTGGTAAAGACAAAGACCGCGAGTACAACTCTAACGAGCGGTATCACATCAAGCTGGTAGAATAATCCGGCGACTAAGCAAGGCAGGGCTGCTCCGGCTACTTCAGCGCAATCTTCATGAATACGGGGTTGTGGTCGGAGTAGCTGAGTTCCTTCATATAGCAGTTGATGCCCTCGTAGTTCTTGTCATGGAAGATGTAGTCGATGCGTAGTGGGGTCTTCCCTCTGAGGGTGTGCATCCATCCGCTGCCACACTCCTTGAATCCGTCGGTGAGCTCACCCTTGAGGGTGTTGTAGACGTAGGAGTAGGGCACGTCGACACAGTCGCCGGCGAGAATGACGGGATGTTCGCAGCTCTGTATTTCCTGTGCCAGGATGTTGGCCTGTCCGGCTCGCTTAATCATACCGATGGTATAAGTACCATAGACGGCTTCGAGCAGACGATTGCTCTGTACGTTATAGCCGTCAGCCTCCAGATTGTTAGCATGGTGCATCACATGGTGCGCTCCTGCTGTCTCAAGGTGTACGTTGAAGACGCGGAATAGCTGACCGTTGACATCAACATCGACCCATTGTGCACTGTTGTTGCTGGCAGGAAATTCTACCGAGGCACTCTTCTTGATGGGGTATCGACTGTAGATGACGTTTCGGTCGTTGAGTCCGTATTGCATATAGGGGAAGTACTCTTTGTAGCTCTCCGAGTTGCGCTTGTCGGCGCTCCAGTCGTTGTATTCCTGCATGCAGAGTATGTCGACTTTCTGCTTCTTCATCTCTGCGAGGATGTCTTGTGCTATGAAGCCTGTGGTTTCGCCGTTGAAGCGTGCCACGTTGTAAGTGGCAATCTTCAGCCCTGCTTGTTTGCTGTCGGCAGTCTCGTCGGTTGAGCCAAATTTGTAGATGGTCTGTGAGTAAGGTATGCAGCAGAGCAGCGTGAAGAGAGGCATGACGGCCCAATGCCAGCGCCGTAGGATAAGCCAGTAGATGAGCAGTACGAGATTGCCTGCCATCAGCAGTGGCAGGACGTAGACGAGCAATGCTCGTGCCATGTTGCCTCCGGGGAAGACATCACCTCCGAAGAGTCCTACAATGGTGAAGATCATCATCAGCACGGTAAGGATGAGGATCATGAATGCAAAATATTTCTGTACTGCTAACTTACCCATATAATAACAAATAATCAATAATCGTTAACTAATAGCCGTTAACTTATATAATTAAATTTCTATACTAGTCCAAGTATTTCTTTACGACCTCAATGAGGTTTTCCACACGGAAGGGCTTGGCCATGAACTCGTCGCATCCAGCGGACTTCGCCTCTCGGATATTCTCCTCGAAGGCATAGGCACTCAGGGCGATTATGGGAGTATCGTGGTTAATCTCCTTGATGATGCGGGTGGCATCGAGACCGTTCATCTCTGGCATACGAATGTCCATCAGGATCAAATCGGGTTTCTCGTCCTCATTAATGGTGACAGCTTCGATTCCGTTGTGAGCGCGCAGCAGGCGATAGCGTTTCTGTAACACGATCTTGACTAATTCGTAGTTGCTGTCCTCGTCCTCGGCCACGAGGATGGTCTTGAGGTTCATGTCGTCCGAGCGCGCACTGACGCGGATGGTGCGCACATTGGTAGTAGTGGTGGTGCGCTCGTGGTCAATGCCTCCCACGGTGCCTTCGAAGGGCAGTGTAAAGGTGAATGTAGAACCCTTGCCGAGCTCTGACTCTACACGGATATTGCCGCCGAGTTTCTCGACGATAATCTTGCAGAGTGCCAGTCCGAGTCCGAAGCCCTTTTGCTGTTCTGCATCTTTCGAGGCGTAGGTATTGAATATCTGGTCTATGAACTCAGGTGCGATGCCTGAACCAGTATCCTTGACATAGAATTCAATCTCTCTCATCTCGTTGATGACGTGGAATCCATAGTTAATACTGCCGCTGGGTGTGTGCTTGAGAGCGTTGCTGATAAGATTTGAGAATACCTGTGTCAGACGGTTGGCATCGGTGTTCATCGTGATGCTCATCAGCGGCTTGTCCCACTCAAGCTTGAGTGTCTCAGGACAGCGGAACTTGAACAGCTGTTGTATGTTTTCACAGAGCTGGTTCAGGTCGGTCATCGACTTCTTCATGACGATTTCTCCAGACTCCACTCTGGAGAGATCGAGTATCTCATTAATCAGACTACTGAGCCGCTGGTTATTGCTCTCAATAATCTGGTAGTATTTCATACGTTCTTCCTCAGAGTCTGTTTCTGCAATGACGCGTGAGAAGCCTTCAATAGCGTTAAGGGGTGTACGTATCTCATGGCTCATATTAGCCAGGAAAAGGGACTTCATCTTACTGGCCTTCTCGGCGTTCAGTGCCTTTTCCTCGTACTCCTTCAGCTTCTTGTTTGCGATTTGTAACTGCTCGGTGACCAGCGTCAGCTTGCGGTTGGCATCTGCAAATTTCTGTAGCAGAATCTCTCTCTCGTTCTGTTCCATTGTCTTTATCAATGCGAATTTGGGGCAAAGGTATAAAAAATATCTTAGACCGACAAATATTTAGCCATTTTTTTTCAACTTCTCTTTGCTTTTTCCCAGGCACCACTATTTAGATGGCTTCTCAGATAGGCCATTCCACGGAACACATTGATATTCATAAAAATGAAATAGTAGGCAGTATAGAGCAGTTTGTTCTTGTGGCCGCTTCGGCTGAGCAGCCAGCCCATAAGTGCAGCCAGATAGAACAGCAGCTGCAGTGCGAGCATCAGGGTGTAAACTGTTGATGCTCCCATGACGACCAGCAGGATGTTGGCTAGTAGCAACAGCAACATGGCAACGGGAGTGACGCTCCAGCGCAGTACGCGATGACTGATATACTGGAAGGCTACTAGTGGCTGGCGTAGCGGATTGAGCATGCGCCGTAACCACCAGATGCTCTGTAGGCCACCGGCGGCGATGCGTCGTTTGCGTTTCGACTCCTCGAAGATGTTGGCGGAGCCGTACTCCAGTGCATAAGCTTCGGGGGTGTAGTCGATGCGATGGCCCTCGTCGACGATAATCATCGACATCATGAAATCATCAAGAAGCGCATTGTCTGGCACCTCGCGGCATAGGGCTAATCTGACGGCATAGAGCTCGCCTGCTGCTCCCATGGCGGAGTAAAGCTCTGAGTCCCAGCGCTTCAGCGTACTCTCATAGCGCCAGTAGAGTCCTTCACCCTCGGCAGCCATCTCGCCGTTGCGTGCTGCCACGCGCTTTTCGCCACTGACGCAGCCCACTGTGGGGTCCTTAAATCGTCGGGCTATCTCGCGCAGTGCACTGGCGTTGATCATGGTGTTGGCATCAGTAAAGGCTACCAGCTCTGTTCTAGTCTCGCGCAGTCCGTGTTTTAGGGCGGCTGTCTTGCCTCGGCGCTCAGGGCTGAAAACGATGTCTGCTTCTGGGTAGGCTTTCAGCAACTCGTTAGTCTGATCGGTAGAGCCGTCTGTGACCCACATCACCCTGAACTTATCCTGAGGATAGTCCAGGGTGCGGGTGTTCTGCATCTTTTCTGCCACAATGTCCTGTTCGTTGTAGGCGCAGATCATTAGGGTCATTGTAGGGAGCTCTTCGTCGGAGGGCATCTGTGGCAATTGCCTCTGCCCCTTAAAGAGCCGCTTTAGCCGAATGATGACGTAGAGTAGCATTCCATAGCCTAGATAGGTATAGAACACGATGAGCAGACATGCCCAGAATATGATTTTCAATGCCACCATCTCAACTTTGAACTCTCAACTCCTATCCGTCCAGCTCTTCCTGCATGTCGATAAACTGTTTGTCGCTGTCGTAGAACTCGTATTGAAGGAAGGCCATCTTCTGCGATGGTATAACGTGTACACCCAGCCCGTACTTCATTTGCCACTGCATCTTCAGGCTGACGAGTCCCTTGTTGATGTAGGCTGCCACGTAGGGATGTACGTGGAGGTAGAACTTACGGATGCCTATCTTATTGACGAGGCGGTCAATCTTGCTCTCTAACTGATCTGTGAACAGGATGCTCGACTTGATTTTTCCAGATCCGTGGCAGGTGGGGCATTCCTCCTCAACATTGACATCCATCGCTGGACGTACGCGTTGACGGGTGATTTGCATCAGTCCGAACTTCGACAGGGGTAGGATGTTGTGCTTGGCCCGGTCCTTTTGCATGTTCTGGCACATGCGCTCATAGAGCATCTGCCGATCCTCGGCGAGTTTCATGTCTACGAAATCGACCACGATGATGCCTCCCATATCGCGCAGTCGCAGTTGGCGTGCCAGCTCGTCGGCTGCTCCCAGGTTGGTCTCCAGCGCGTTGGCCTCCTGTCCGTTGTCTTTCTTCACGCGTGTCCCACTGTTGACGTCGACCACATGCATGGCCTCTGTGTGCTCGATGATGAGGTAGGCGCCGTGCTTGTAGTTAACTGTCTTGCCGAATCCTGACTTAAGCTGCTTGGTGACGTTGAAGTTGTCGAAGATGGGGACATTGCCACGATACATCTTCACGATATCCTTCTTCTCAGGGGCAATCAGTCCGAGGTAATCGCGCACTTGCTCGAAGATTTCCTCGTTGTTGATGTGAATGCCGTCGTAGGTGGGGTTGAACAGGTCGCGCAGTAATGCTACGGCTCGACTTTGCTCCTCAAAGCACAGTTGTGGCCTCTCTGTGGTCTTTTGCACTTTGGTGATGGTGTCTTCCCAGCGTTTGAGCAGGATCTTCAGTTCGGCATCCAACTCAGCTGCACGTTTGCCTTCGGCCACGGTGCGCACGATGACACCGAAATTCCTTGGCTTGATGCTCTGGATGAGCTGCTTGAGCCGACTTCGCTCTTCGCCTTTCTTGATCTTTGTGGAAACCGAAACACTATCTTCGAATGGCATTAGCACCAGGTAGCGCCCGGCAAAACTGAGTTCGCAGGTTAGTCGGGGGCCTTTGGTATTGATGGGCTCCTTGACAATCTGTACAAGTACTTCTTGCCCCACTTTCAGGGTGTTGGCAATGCTGCCGTCCTTGGGCAGTACAGGCTGGCGGGTGGCCTTCTGGATGGGATAGAGTTTCTTGCGGTCGCTCACTACCTGTCTCAGGTATTTCTCGTATGAGCTGAATTGAGAGCCCAGGTCAAGATAGTGCAGGAATGCCACGCGCTCAGCGCCGACATCCACAAAGCAGGCGTTGAGTCCGGGCATCAGCTTCTTCACCTTTGCCACGTAGATGTTGCC
>AUXO010775989.1_pt1 | contig 10984 bp, 9 predicted proteins | sample 768731 | NCBI WGS metagenome assembly AUXO01 (sample SAMN02715735, study PRJNA202380) | gut metagenome | biome: sheep rumen | host: Ovis aries | place: New Zealand: Palmerston North
ATACTTGAGGACTACAAAAAAGAAACTTTCAATTCTCAATTTTCAATTCTCAATTACTCGAAGAGTGGAGTTTACCACTATAGTAATGAAGGCGTTTGCTCATGGTATGATTTCACCAAGATGATTGCGGAGATAGCTGGCAATCAAGAGTGTGATATCCTACCATGCCATAGTGATGAGTTCCCAAGTCCTGTAAAGAGGCCTGCTTTTTCCGTTCTTGACAAGACTATAGTTAAGGAAACATTTGGTGCAAACGTACCATATTGGATAGATTCTCTGAAAAAATGTGTAAAAAAAATGAAATAAGATGAGTGTTATTAGAAAGATTAATAGATTTATATCTAATCCGAGACTATTGGGCAGTTACTTGGTTGCCAAATATGCAAATTATATAAGAAATGACAAGCTATATTTGGAGTTGAAATACTATTTCGTTATGGGAAAGAGATTGAATTTGAGCAATCCTAAGGGATACAACGAGAAACTGCAATGGCTCAAACTGTATTATAGAAATCCAGATTATACTAAATTGGTTGATAAATATAGTGTAAAGGAACATGTTTCTTCTATTATCGGAAATGGATATATAATACCGACAATCGGGGCATGGGATACTCCAGCAGAAATAGAATGGGATAAACTTCCGGAACAATTTGTTCTAAAAACTACTCATGGAGGGGGAAATGAAGGAGTAATAATCTGCAAAAATAAATCATCAATTGATAAGCATAGTGTGATATGCATGCTAAACAAGGCAATGGATTTGGATCTTTTTGTTTCTTCCCGTGAATGGCCATATAAAAACATAAGACGCAGAATAATAGCCGAACCATTTCTTGAAGATAGTGAAACAGGGGAGTTAAGAGACTATAAGTTTTTTTGCTTTAATGGTAAAGTAAAGGCACTGTTTGTCGCTACTGAAAGACAAACAAGAAAAGAACCCTTTTTTAATTTCTTCGATGAGAACTACAATAGCCTTGACATTAAGCAAGGCCACCCTCGTTCGGAAAATACGCCAGAAAAGCCTTCAAAATTTGAACAAATGAAAGCTTTAGCAGAAAAACTGTCAAGTGGCTTTCCGCATGTGCGCGTTGATTTATACCAAGCGAATAACAGAGTCTATTTCGGAGAGTTTACATTTTATCACTTTGGAGGCCTGGTTCCATTTGAGCCCAAAGAATGGGACCTGAAATTCGGTTCTTGGCTTGATTTATCTCAAATTAAAGATGCCTAGCAGAGCCTTTACAAATATTCCAATAATATTCAATGGCAGATAAAATAAGCTCTAATAATAAGCGACTAGCAAGGAACACAATGGCCCTATACTTTAGGACCTTAATTTCTACTTTAGTCTCCTTGTATACAGTTAGGGCGCTTCTGGATGCTTTAGGAGCAGCTGATTATGGTATATATAATGTCGTAGGAAGCATTGTCGTAACTTTTTCGTTTTTTAATTCTACCCTTCGTTCTGCGATTCAAAGGTTTATGAATGTGGCCTTGGGAAGAAATGATAATGAAGAATTTGCGAAAGTGTTTTCCTTAAGTAATATTATCATGATTGGTTTGATAGTATTTATTGTTATATTATCTGAAACGGTTGGTTGGTGGTTTCTAAATAATAAGTTGGATATACCTGAAGATCGTTTTGATGCTGCTTTGATTGCTTTCCAGTTTACAATACTAACATTTTGCTTTGGCGTTGTAAGGATTCCGTTAGAATCAAGCGTTATTGCTTATGAACGCATGACTTTTTTTGCATACCTTAGTATTATAGAGCAAGTATTAAAGCTATTAGTAGTTTTTGGATTGTATCGAACTTCTATCGATAAGCTAGTTACTTATGCCTTTTTACTTTCGCTTTCCTCTTTTGTAACACTTGTAGCATATTATCTCTTTTGCAAGAAGAATTTTGATGGTTGTAAATTCAAATTTGTATTTGATAAAGCACTATTTAAATCCTTGTTTTCTTTTTCTGGTTGGACTTTTCTAGGTGCGACTACTGATCTTGGAACTAGACAGGCTTTTGTGTTTTTATTAAATAATTTTTATGGTGTTGTGGCTAATGCGGCTATGGGAATCGCTAATCAAGTGGTAAATACCGTGAATTCACTTATTGTAGGGTTTCAGACATCATTCAGACCACAACTTGTGAAATCCTATGCTCAAGGAAATATGGAGTATGTCACAAAACTGATTTACTCGTCTTCTAAGATCTCATTTCTTTTAATGTTTTTGCCAGGTATTTTGCTAATAATTAATGCTCCATTTATTTTGGGATTATGGCTAAAAGAAATTCCTGAATATACAGTTTCCTTTTGTAGATTGATATTAGTATGTTCAGTTATTGATGCCACAACTGGACCATATTATGCAACACTGATGGCAACTGGAAATATCAAGAAATATCAGATGTGGATTAGTTTTGTTTTTTGTTTAGATATTGTTTTTATTTGTATCATGTTTGTTTGTGGGGTTGGAGCAGAATATATTCTTTATAGTCGAATTGTTACAAGAGGTGTGATGAATATGTTTGTTGGACTTATCTTTTTAAAACGGCAGTTGTTGTTTAAAATATCATCCTATTTGCGAAGTGTAATATTTCCGATATTGATATATATTATAGCGTTAATACCTCTTATCTATCTTATGATGGAATATACACAAGGTTTGTATTTATTACTTTTATCAGTTATCCTAATATTAACAGTCGGTATTTTCATCCCTTATAGATTGGTTTTAGATAATAAAGAACGAGGTCTTGTCAAGTCCATGCTACTATTAAAATTATTCAAGAAATGATTATCTATATATTGTTGTTGTTGGTTTTACTTTATGGATTCACACGTTTTGACGTGTACCATAATGATACGAACAAGTATATCTTTTACTGGTTTGAGTGTGTCGTCATTATTTTAGTAATGGGGCTGAGGTATGAAGTTGGTGGGGATTCATTCGTATACCAATCAACATTTGCTTCATATCCGCCATTGAGTCAAGCTAGTACCTTTGATTTTGATAATTCTAGATATGGAATGCTTTGGAATTATTTTGTAATGCTGTGCCGGTCTTTGTCTGCAGAGTATTATGTTCTTTTCTTGGCCCAGGCAACTATAGTCAATGTTTCTTTCTTCCGCTTTTTTAAAAAATATTCTGACAGGCCATTTTTGGCTGTATTATTGTTTTATCTATCATTAGGGGTATTTATCTTCAATACGGAAATTATGCGTGCTGCTATTTCCGTGAGTATATTCCTTTGGGCGTTTGACTTTTTAATCAAAAAGAAATACATTATTTACTATCTATTTGTATTATTAGCAATAGGTTTTCATACTGAATCATTCGTACTCATCATTTATCCTTTAGCTGCTCATCTGCTGAAAAGAATTGAATTTGGTATAAAAAACATTACTATTCTTTTAGTGGCTTCTTTTGTTGTAATAGCATCATTAGACACTTTAGGTTTCTTATATAAATTGTTTGGAACCATTGAAGATGTCACATCCTCATTTGATACCTATATGGATAGACAACATACGAGCGTTCTCCATTGGAAAGTGATTGTGCTTGAAATAATCCATCTTACTCCATTTGTTTTATTATTGTGGTATAGAAGAAAGAGTAAAGATTATATAAATTCATTCATAGTTTTATATATTTTTTTTAGAATACTAGCTATTCCATATGGAACTATTGCATCTCGTACTAACGACTTTACATTCCCTTTTATAATTGTAGCTTTAGCTTCGACAGGCGGAAATTATGTTAAATCTGTGCAGTTAAAATCAGCCTTCAATTATTTGAGGGTATTTACAGTGTGCTATTTTTTCTATTTGTATTGTTATTTGGTCCCGCTGGTTTACCCATATTCTTCTATCTTTATCCAGGAACACTATGCATATAGAGAGCCTCTTTATGAGGCACTAATGGCTGGAGAACTAACAAGGGATGAAGTAATTACGCTTTTTATACTGAAATAGGAGGGGATATGAAATATAATTATGTTTATTTTCAAGCAAATTATGATTATTATCGATTTAATTATGCGGATGTAATTAATACCAATTTTTTCTGTTACATTGATTCTATAACTTGTCAATATAACAATGCTTTTATACGGAATTTATGTAGAATTCACTGCTCTCCAAGATTTCAGCTTCCTTTTAAACAGTTATGGTATCCTACCTATTTCATAGACAAATTCAAATCATCGAAGCCTATCTGTTTTATTGTTGATCCAACATATCTTGGAAGGAACCATTACGCAAAATACTTGTATTGGCTGAAGAGAAAATATAAAGATAGCAAGTTTGTATTGTATTATGAAGACTTGAAGTATAAGTATGACAAATCATTTGAGTTGAGAGAGTGGGTGGATTTTTTTGATTTGTTGGTGAGTTATGATAAAAACGAAGCCTCTAAATTTAATATGCTTTATCACCCAACTGTGAGTTCTTATGTAGAAGTCGAAGACGACCCTAACATTCCTGAATGCGATGTATATATGTTAATACAAGCAAAGGACAGGTTCGCTGTGATTAAATCACTATTATATCAATTCACAAAAATAGGATTGAGATGCGATTTTTATGTTTCAAGGGTTGCAAAAGAGGATCGAGTTGAGTTAAATGGCCTTCATTATTTGGATAATCCGATGTCATATGAAGAGAATTTGAAGCACGTAAAAAAAGCCAAAGCTATTTTGGAGCTTATGCAAAAAGGAGCTGTCGGATACACATTGAGATTATGGGAGGCAATATTGTATGATAAGAAATTATTAACAAATAACACTTCCATTTTAGAAAGCGAATTTTATAAATCAGACTATATCAAAATCATAAGCACTGATAATACGGATAATATTTCAGTGGACATTAATTATTTGAACACAACAACCCAAAATCCGTTTAAATATAAAATATCTCCAAATAATTTTCTGTTATTTTTAGAGAAAGAACTAAACAAATAATAATTGAAATCAATGCCAAAAGTAAGTGTCATTATACCCGTATATGGTGTGGAGAAATATATAGAGCGGTGTGCACGTAGTCTATTCGAACAGACACTAGAAGATATAGAATTTATCTTTGTGAATGATTGTACAAAAGATAGATCTATTGAAATCCTAGAAAGAGTATTGGAAAGATACCCTTCTCGGAGACAATGTGTAAAAATTATTCATCATGATATCAATAAAGGTTTACCTTTTGCGAGAAAGACCGGTATAAATAATGCCTCTGGTGAATATATAGCCCACTGTGATTCAGACGATTGGGTGGACACACAAATGTATCAGCTCCTGTATGAGAATGCTCAGTCTGAAGATGCTGATTTAGTTGTATGCGATTATTATCGTGCTAATGATACATATAAGGAGCAAAAGAAAGGATTGCTATCTACAGAAAAGAGAGCATTTCTATTAGATTTAATGAGTCATCGTTTTGCATGGGGAGTATGGAACCGTCTGACTAAAAAATCTTTATATGATAAGGTTGTTTTCCCAGAGAATAACCAAGCGGAAGATATGGCTCTTATGACTCAGATTGCTTTTTTTGTTAATAAGATAAGTTATATTGATCAGCCGCTATATTATTATTTTGACAACCCCGCATCTATGTGTAAAACGACAACACGGGATGATTTGTTAAGAAGTTATAAGCAAGTTGCGGCAAATGTAACCCTTTTAGATTCATTTTTCGAGGATAAAACCTACGATAAATCCATTAACAGCTGTCTATTGGCAATTAAGTTAAGTGCAAAAAATAAATTATTGCCTTATATCTGGCAAAACGAAGTATACAGACTATGGCGTAATTCTTTTAGCGAAATAAATAGTAAAGTATTATGGTCTAAATCTGTATCTTTTGAATCAAAAATTAAATTCTTGCTCACGTTTTCAAGAATCTATTCAATAATTAAGTATGTCCAATTTAATTTAAAAAAATGAAGAAGATAGGTTTGTTATTGGCTTATGGCCTAAACTATGGGGCTGTCTTGCAGGCTTATGCTACGCAGATAATAATTAAAAATATGGGGTTTGATGTGGAAATTATATCTCATAAACCATCAAAACTATTTAGACATATTAGATTAAACTTAGGTTCTTTTGTGTTTCTCACACAAAAAGTGTTTAAAATGATTAGCCCTAATAAGAAAGGTAGTGTTTTTGATGATAACCATATAAAATTTCTTAACAGCCGTAGACAAAAGTTTCAGTTATTTATAGATGAAAACTTTGCAAGTGTTTGCAAATATAATAGTTATGGAGATTTAAAGGAAGGCGCTCATAAGTATGATGCCGTCCTTATTGGAAGTGATCAAATGTGGTTGCCGGATTGCATGGCTGATTACTTTAGCTCTTTGTATTTTGTTCCTAGTAGTGTGAGGAAAATTTCATATGCGACAAGTCTGGGTGTTTCTGTCTTTCCTTGGTACGCTAAAACTGCGGCAGGGAACGCCTGGAAGAGGATGGATTTTATTTCTGTGCGAGAGGAGCAAGGAAAAAAAGTAATTGACGATATTTGTAATGGTGTTCCTCCTGTTAGGATAGTTTGCGACCCGACCTATCTGCTTTCAAAGCAGGAATGGGAGAGGTTGATTCCTTATGAACCAATATATCCTAAAGGGTATGTTTTTGCTTATTTCTTGGGTCATAACTCCAAATTGTTTAGTATTGCAAGAGAATATGCTAATGATAGAGGACTTAAACTCGTCTCTATTCCTTCAAGTGAATACATGGTTGAAGGGGATACTTCTTTTGCTGATGATTATTTTGTCGATGCAAATCCTGTGGAGTTTATCAATTTGGTTAGAGGGGCGGAGTGTATCCTAACTGATTCTTTCCATGGGTTGGCTTTCTCTGTAATCAATGAAAAGGAGTTTTACATTTTCTATCCCAAACGCGATAATATTAAACAGTCTAGAAATTCAAGAATTGATAATATTTTGAAAATGTGGGGGCTGACGGAAAGGCTTCATACTGATGATGTTATACAGCTGTCCAAGTTTGATAATCAACCAATTGATTATTCGATAGTAACATCTAAGGTTGATAAAATACGAGAGGAGTCATTGACATATCTGCAAAACGCCTTAAAGTTCGATGATTAAACAAAGTGATTTATTTAAAAGAAAAGAAGACTGTTGTGGGTGTGAATTGTGCTCACTGGTTTGCCCCAAGCAGGTTCTTCGCATGAAACCTGATAAAGAAGGTTTTTTATATCCATTTGTCGAGCAAGCTGATGCATGCATTGAATGTAAGAGGTGTCTCACTGTATGTCCCTTGAAAAAATCTGTTGTTGACAGTAAAAACTTAATTGAGAGTTTTGGCGGCTATTCTAAAAATATAGAGGATATAAAGTATAGCTCATCTGGAGGTCTGGCAACAGTATTATCAAGGTATATTATTTCAATTGGAGGGGTAGTTTATGGAGTTAAATATTCTGACGATTGCCTGTCAGCTCTTTTTGCACGTGCTGAATCGAAAGATGAACTAGATGCTTTTAGAACTTCTAAATATATACAAGCAAAAAAGGGAAGTATATATAAATCAATAAAAGAAGATGTGCAGGCAGGTCTTAAGACATTGGTTATTGGTCTTCCTTGCGAAATATCTGCCATTTACAATTACCTTCGGAAAGATTATGACAATCTATACACAGTCTCTCTAATTTGTCACGGTCCAACCTCTTCAAAAGTCCATTACGACTTTTGCACATCTTTGACTAATAAATATAAGTCTAACATTAAGTACATATCTGTACGTCACAAGAAAAAAGGGTGGAAACCATATTATATTAAAGTAATATTTGATAATGAAAAAATTTACCTTAAACAATTCAGAGATACAAATTATGAGATAGCCTTCCAATATCTAAAACGACCATCATGTTCAAGCTGTCCTTTTAAATATTCAGAAAAGGATAATGGTATAAAATCAGATTTAGTAATAGGTGATTTTCATATGGCTCATAAAGGTATGGAACAGTTTAACAAATGGGGTAGTTCTCAAGTAAGTGTTTTTAGCTACAAGGGCAATCACTTGATTTCTTCTATAAAGAGCGAGTTTAATATGTATGCTATTACTAGAGAACAGGCCACTAATAATAATATTGCATTTATTAAACCAATTCAGAAGAAAAAAGGACGCCAATTGTTCTCAGAACAATTTGTCTATAAGTCATTAGATTCGGCTTGTAATAAGTGGGTTATTAGATACCCTGTTATAAAAAGAAGAGTAATTAATGCGTTTAAAGATCTTTTTAGACCTCTTTACAAGACAATATTAAGAGTGATTCATTAACTGATGTATTTTTTATATGGTAAAATCTATATGTATATTATCAGAAGGGTATCCTACCAAGACTCACCCATTCTTTACTTTTGTTGAAGAACTGTGTCATGCTTTTTCTAGGAAAGGGATTGACGTGACGGTGATAGCGCCTCAGAATAGATTATATCAGTTGTTATCAGGAGAAGAACAGCATCCAGAATACAGGGAAGATATAGTAGAAGACGGTGGTATTATTAAAGTTTACCAGCCTTCGATATTATCATTTCCTTATCGTTTTCAAAAGTTACATTGCCTCTGCTATGAAAGAGGTTTCTATAATGCTCTTAAGCGGTTGAAGACAAAGCCTGATGTAATATATGGGCACTTTTGGAACAACGTTATCGGTGGCTATAAATATGCACAGAAATATAATATCCCCTTGTTTTGTGCAACAGGTGAAGGGAACTTTGACGTTCTTAAGCCTCTTTTGGTGTCAAAACATTTTAGTCGTCTTAAAAACTTTGTTTCTGGCGTTATTGCTGTTTCCTCCGCTAATAAGGATATAAGTGTTGAGTATGGTCTAACCGACCCAGAAAAGTGCACTGTCATACCAAATAGTATAAATTCAAAAATCTTCTTTTTAAAAGATAAAAGTCTCTTGAGGAGGAAGTACGCCATTGATCAGGACGCATTTATTGTCGCTTTCGTAGGCGCATTTATAAATCGCAAGGGTTCTGGGCGGTTATCAAAAGCTATTTCTAGTTTGGATGATAAAAATATCAAGTCATTTTTTATAGGGGGGCTTCAGGGACCTGGTGAATTGCCAGAGTGTGATGGAATATTATTTAATGGCAGGTTGCAACATAATCAAATACCTGATTATCTAAATATGGCAGACATTTTTGTTCTTCCTACGTTGAACGAAGGATGTTGCAACGCAATAATAGAGGCTATGGCCTGTGGCCTTCCTGTTATATCTTCTAATCTTCCATTTAACAAGGATATTCTGGATGAAAGTAATTCAATCTTGATTAACCCCCAGAATATAGAGGATATTGCAAAAGCAATAAAACTTTTGAAGGATAATCCATTAAAACGAAAGGAACTATCTAAGGGAGCCTTATTGGCTGCGGAAGATTTGAATATAGATAGACGAGCTGAGAAAATAATAAGTTTTATAAACAGCAGATTATAGTAAATTGATTTATTAATCATGGACAATGGTTCGTTGTGGTATAAAGCTTTAGAAGTAAAAAATGCCAAAAACTGCGGTATAAAAATGATTGTGCGATATAGAAATTGATCATTGACGACAATAGTAAACTGTTTGTAGTATATATGAAGAAGATAGTTTTAATTAGAAGTAATCAGATTCAAAGCGATTCTCGAGTTGAAAAATACATCAATTTCTTTGAAAATAAAGGAATACGGTATGAGATTATTGCTTGGGATAGAAATGATACCGGCATAGATCTTAAGAACGTTCGTTATTACAGAAGAAAAGTCGGATATGTTGTCGGAGGACTAAAAGCGGCATTTAACAGACTATTTTGGTTTAAGTATGTAATTAGAGAACTGAGAAAGTTTAAGGAAAAGGATACATTTATCCATGCATGTGATTTGGACTGTGCGTTTCCTTCCGTATTATATAAGATATTTTTCAACAGAAAGGTATTTATTCTCTTTGATGTTTTTGACTGGATGTCTGCTGACATTCAGGCAAATAGCAACGGAATTGTTAGGAAGAGTATCCTGTGGATGGAAGCCAAATGCTTGAAGTGGTGCAATAAACTAATCGTATGTGAAGAGGAGCGCAAATCACAAATACCTGAGTATGAAAAGTATGATATTAGTGTACTTCCAAACATTCCTATGATTGCTGATGAGGGTACTATACTACAGAAGAAGGAAGAATATACGTTTAATAATGATAAGATTACGCTTTCATACGTAGGATGGTTTGGTCTTGGCAGATTCCTCGACGAATTGCTGAAGTTGGTTGAATATGGGTATTTTAATTTGCTTATAGCAGGATATGGAAACAAAGATCTTGAAGAAAAATGCTCAAAATTACAGAGTAAGGGGCTAATCAAGTATTATGGAAGGGTGGATTATAGAACAGGATTAAACATTCAATATAATGCAGATATGGTGTATGCTATGTACTGTAAGGTAACGAATAACCATATTTATGCAGCACCTAACAAATACTACGAGGCGATGTTTCTGGGGAAGCCTTTGTTGACCACTAGTGGGATTATTATTGGAGATAAGGTGACAAAGCTACAAACCGGATATGCTGTTGAGGAAAATATAAATGATTTTATTAATTTCATCAATTCGCTGGACAAAATCGATATGAAAAACAGAGGCGAGAATGCACGTAAGTTATGGGAGCAAGAATATGTCAATTATACGAGAAGATTCTTAGAGAACGAATATTCAAAGTTACTTGATTAATTGGTGTGAATTAAGATGGAAGATTTTTCAGTTTTAGTATCTATATATAAAAAGGAGAACCCCGAGTGGTTCAAAGAAGCGCTTGACAGCATTTTTGCTCAGACTCTTCAGCCTGCGGAGATTGTACTCGTTGAAGACGGGCCACTTACGCCAGAACTTTATGCTCTAATTGATGAGTATAAAGAGCGGTATCCGATATTCAATATAGTTAAAAACGAGACGAATTTAGGATTGGGGCTTGCGTTAAGAAAAGGG
>AUXO016787990.1_pt1 | contig 10984 bp, 11 predicted proteins | sample 768731 | NCBI WGS metagenome assembly AUXO01 (sample SAMN02715735, study PRJNA202380) | gut metagenome | biome: sheep rumen | host: Ovis aries | place: New Zealand: Palmerston North
CTCGAACCTACGACCTATTGCGTGTAAAGCAATTGCTCTAACCAACTGAGCTAAACACCCGACGGATACATATGAAAACGCAAGATATAAAATTCAACAATTTAAATTATAAATAAATAAGTTCAAAGTTGCTCCTTGACATTTAAAATTAAAATTGACCTCTTGAGCTGTTTTGTATCTTTATGGTTGAGAGTAAGGCTTTCGGAAAGATTCGCTCTTTCTTATTCCCAATTTATAATCATGAGTTCAAAAAGTTCTTTGCTTTCGCGGGAATTATGTTCTGTATGATTATGAATTATACGTTGCTTCGTAATATGAAGGACGTTTTAGTTGTTAATGCAGCTGGTGCTGGCATTATTACGTTCTTAAAAACGTATTGCGTAACTCCTGCGGCGATTTTGTTTTTTATGCTCTTCGTGAAGTTGAGTAATAAGTTTAGCAGAGAAAATCTCTTCTATGTTATTATTATTCCTTTCTTGGCATATTTCTTAATTTTTGGTTTTGTTATAAATCCAAATTTTGATTTCTTTCACCCAAGCAGAGAAACAATAGCACAATTGCATGCAAATCATCCACACTCACAAGGTTTTGTTGACTTAGGTATTTATTGGTCTTACTCATTATTTTACATCTTAGCAGAATTGTGGGGTTCAGTCGGAATTCAAATTCTCTTCTGGCAATTCGTAAATCAGGTTGTTTCAATGGAACAATCAAAAAGGTTTTTTGCATTATTCGTTGTCATTTCAAATGTTTCTTTAATTATCGTTGGTGGAATTGCAAAAGCTTTACAAGCTGCTTTTCCAGGCGAGGCCAATTGGAACTCATTGATAAAAGCAGAGATGGTAATTGTTGGATTAGTTGGTGTCTTTGCAATGTTCTGCAATTGGTATGTTAATCGTAAGGTTTTGCCATTAGAAGAACCACTTGATGCTTCTCAAAAAAAAGCAAAGAAGAAAAAACCAGGTCTGATGGAAAGCTTTAAAATTATTTTCACATCCAAACATCTTGGTTTTATTGCATTGCTTGTTATATGTTATGGTATTTCAATCAACTTGTTGGAAGTTCAATGGAAAAACCAATTGAAAATCCACTTTGCTGGCAATAAAGCAGGTATGAATGCATTTATGGGTACATATTCCGCCGCAACTGGTGCTATGACGATTTTGTTTAGCTGGTTCTTGGCGAGCCAAATTTTAAGGAGACTTGGTTGGTTCTTCGGAGCTGCTTTGACACCTCTTGTTATGGTTTGTTTCGGTATATTCTTCTTTGCTTTGATTTTAGCTGGAAATACTTTGACAAGTATCATTACAAATCCTGTATATGTTGCAATAATGGTCGGTGCCGGTGTTATTATTATGACAAAAGCGGCAAAATATTCATTATTCGACACAACGAAGGAACAGGCGTATATTCCTCTTGACGTTGAACTCAAGACAAAAGGTAAAGCTGCTGTTGAAGTCGCTGGTGGACGTTTAGGAAAAGGTTCCGGAGCTATGGTTCAGTCCATTCTTTGTATTATAATTGGAACAACTAATGTTATAACTATTGCACCAATATCATTTGTTATCTTCGTTGTAATTGGTTTATTATGGCTTGTTGCTGTAAAAGGTTTAAATAGTAGCATTAAAAGCTTGACGAAAACAAATGCTGAATAGTTGATAGTTTTTTTAAAAAAAAGAAAAAAATTTCTGCCCCTCTACCTTGTGATGTGGAGGGGGTTTTTTTTATTTATTTATTTCATACCCTTTAAAAGAGTTTAGGTTAATATCAGGGTAATCACTTTTGATATTATCTAATGCATCCGATATTGCATCCTGAATATTATCTGGAAATTCGTAAAAAACATCTTTATCGGTATAACCGTAGTTGTTGTTTCCATTTTTAATAATATTATCTTTTGAGTAAGTGGATATCAAATTTCCATCTTTCGTATAAAGTTCAACATTTAATGCTCCGTTGTCTTTATCTATCTGGACTACACTATTAGTCCCTTCGAAAGAAACACTTCCGCTTGGCTCACGAGTATAACTACACATCAAGTCAATGGTTTTTTTATCAACATCCGCACCGTTGCAAGTAAAAGACTTTATTTTATCAACATCCCAAGTAATCTCGCTTTTCGAACGGATGTCGTAAAAAGTAATAGTCTGTTTCCCATTAACATAACTTGCTTGCGGATTTATAACTTGCCTGCCATTAATGGCATAACTATAATTTGGATTATTCTCAATATCAACGGCCATTTTTGCTTTGTCAGAAAACACACCGTCTTTATAAGTCGTTTCTTCTGCAAGTTTGATGACTTCACCATCGGCATTTTTAAAAGTTTCTGTCTCACTAGGCTTATATTCTCCTGTACCCTCCCGTTTTCCAGTATCCACAGGAACTCCATTGTCTAATTCATTCTCGGCATCATTTTCTTGTTGCTCTAGTTTTCTCTTTTCTTCTTTATCTTTCTTATTCTTCAAAACTAAAAACAATGTTATCAATCCTATAAGGGTGACAGCAACTAAAATTAAAATAATTGGCAACCAATTCGTCTCCTTCTTTTTTGGATCGTCTTTCTTCTTTTTTTCTTCAACTTCATCAACATCTAAACGATAATATAAATTACCATCGTCTTTTTTTCCAATAATAAACAATCCTTCCTGTCCATTGCCAATTTTCATCGTCAATGTATTATTGCTATTTTTTGACAATCTTATATTTTTACCAGCCAACACTCCGGATAGCTTATTAAAAGCAACGTTGTTAGTGTCAAACAACATGTCTAAATCTGCAAAACCTTCATCGTTCTTTATGCCTAATACGAGTGCTTTATTTTGAATAGCATTAAATAAAGATTCAGCTATCGCCTTCTTTTTATCTTCTTTTTGATTTTCAGGAGTATTTTTTAATTTATCAAATTCAGCATTTACATTATACCAATCATCTTCGAAAGCGTCAAGAACCATTGGTTGTTGTTGAATTTCTTGTCCGCCGTTATCCTGCCGTTGCTCTAATTGAACTACGTTATTATTGTTATTGTTTGTATTAGACATCAAATAACAATAAGATTGTATTAAAAATTAAATCAATGTCAATTTTAAAACAAAATCACCTTGCAAATAATTATTACAATAATCGCATATAGTTGGTGTGGTGGACTTCGTCTGCGAATTTGGTCAGGACTATTGTAGCATCCATAAGCTGATGTTTGGGTTATCACGCCAATTACGATTTAATTTATGTTAGAAAGTTTCGTCAGCATAATAAAAGCAGTTTGTAATGCGATTAAAAACGTGTTTCTCGCAATCAGAAATGCCGTTGCCTGTGCGGGCGGGTTTTTTGTTGGTATTTTCGTCTTCATTAAAAACCTCATAGATATAGTCTATCGTATCTTATTTATTGCCTTCTTCTGTGTGCTTGCTTATGTTGGCTACAAAGTTTATAGCAGTGCTGGCTCAATAAATAAAAAATTAAATGAAATACAAAATACCGTTTCGTATATTAGTAAATTGACAGAAGATTTTTCCAAAAGTGCAGATAAAATATCAAAAGTAAGTGGAGAAATGACAAAAGCAACAGAAAAGGCGAGTGGGCTTACAAAGAAAATTAAAAATTTTTTCTAATTAAACAATGACAACGGCAGATGGAAACAATGAACTTAAAAAAGTCATAATATACACAGATGGGGCTTGCAGTGGAAATCCCGGACCGGGCGGATACGGAGCAATCTTATTGTGCGAAACTCAAACAAACGGCAAAAGTTCAACATTTAAAAAAGTGCTCTCCGGCGGTGAAAAAGAAACAACAAATAATAAAATGGAGCTTACTGCTGTAATAGTTGCACTTTTAAAGCTCAAAACAAAATGCAATGTAGATCTTTTTACCGATAGCAAATACGTTATGGAAGGGGCTACAAAATGGCTTGAAGGTTGGATAAAGAATAACTGGAAAAATAGTTCAAAAAAACCTGTTGCCAATCAAGATTTATGGCAAAAGCTCATCCCATTGTTAAAAACACATAATATAAATTGGCATTGGGTCAAGGGACACGATACGGATTTACTAAATAACGAAGTTGATGAGATAGCACGGAACGAAATCAAAAAGCTGTCGTAAAATAAAAACATTATATTGACGCATTAAGCAAAACGGCGTTAAAATCTTCTGATTTTTGGCTTATCACACACGACACGGCGTTGCGAATTAAACCAATTTATAAACTGCGATATACTATCAACTTGATCATCATGTTTGCCGGCTGGAAAAGATAAAAGCTCAATTTCAAGCTCATTGCACCAAATTTGATTTTTTGCAATCAACAAATTACCAGACTCCAATGTTGTCAAAATACTATTTACACGAAACTCTTTTGATTTTGTTGGCTTTATAGCAATAACATTATTATATTTTGTATTTAAGTCTTGTATTAAAGAAGCTCCGTTGGATTTATCTTCTATTAAAACAGCAATAGGCTGATATTTTTGTAAAACATCCTCAACTTTATTTTTTAAATCTGGATATGCAATTTTTAATCTATACAAATCACACAAATAAAACTTCAGGTCTTGAACTATAAAAACAGAAATCGCAGTAAAATCATTCTCTGTTCCAATGCCAGAAGCACAATCAAGACTTACATAATAAACATTCTGCTTTTTATAAAGATTGTTTAAGTCGTTTAAATCAAAATACTTTATCCAGCTCTTTTTTATAAGATTTCCGTCCAATGCAACTGGATTTTGCTGATATTGAGCCTCAAAATTATATTCTCCTAAATCTCGCCGAAGACCATCCAAAACACTCTTGGGCTCCATTTCTGGAAATAAAACATCTCCGTCTTTTCTTATCTTATAAAGTTTTTCATATAAAAAATATTTATTTACTCCGTCTGCTATTGCTGGCAAACAAACACAAAACCACTCGTTTTTATTATGTTTCAATAAAAATTCCCCATCCTTTTGTAAGATATATCCGCTTAAATCCTCCGTATGTAGCCGTTGCATCACAACAATAATTGCACCGGTTTTTTTATCATTTAAACGAGAAGAAAATACGCCACTAAACCAATTTTTCGTCTTCTTACGATTTGATTTATTAAAAACATTTACAGGATTATGCGGGTCATCAACTATTAAAATATCTCCACCCTCACCTGTCAATGTTCCGTTTACGGACGTTGCAAATCTAAAACCATTTCTCGTTGTGCAAAATTTATTCTTCTCGTTCATTCCGTTTGCAATTATCGTCTTTGGAAACAGCTTTTTATACCAATTCGCCATTACAACTTGACGGGTATCCGTTGAATGTTTTGTTGCCAATATTTTTGAATAGCTCGCAACAATAATTCTTTTTGAAGGATCCCGCCCCAACACCCAAGCCGGAAAGCAAACACTACAAATTACAGATTTTAAATATCTTGGCGGAATATTTATCAACAATCTCTTAATTCTGCCTTTATAAACCTCCTCCAAAACATCACATAAATAATCCAAATGCCAATTCCAACAAAGTTTTTTTGTCGGATTTAAAGTTGCAAAAGCCCGTCTTAAAAAAAACTTCATACTTGTTTGAGCTAAAGTTGCTATTTTATTTTTTACCTCCTGCTGAATGCCGTTTGATTTAAAAGACTTTTTCTTGCTTTTACCTCGCTCATTATCTTCATTGAAAATTTTATCGTCAAATTCAATTCCTTCGTCCACACACGGCAAAAACCAAAATATTCAATCAATGGAAGACAAAAAAGAATTTTTTAAAAAGCACAAAACCCAATTAAAAAAAATCGTTTTTTAGAATATCATCACAAAACAATCAGCATCTAAAAAATTTTTAAACCGACCACTTAACCTTTTACTACGAGTATTGTCGTTAAACGAGCTTGAAAAAAACAGCAAACAAAAAAAAATCACGCCTCAACGCAATGCTCTGTTTTTTGATTTTTTACAAAACATCCCAAAGGCCAAACAATAAAAAACAATATAACAATATAACGCAACACTTACTTCAACGAAGCAAGAACCTCATTCAGCATCAAGCAGGCACTTTTATCGTCATCAAAAACGTCCGCATTTACTTTTTTTAAACCAAACTTATATTGTTTACTTTTGTCTTTTGTTTTATTTTTTGCAAAAGACGCTTTTCTTTCTCTGTCTGAGCCATTCGTTTTTTTACTAATTATCTCACCAAAACCGGACGAATAAACCGCTTTTGTTGAAAATCTCTCGTCAAAAAATAGAATCGGAAAGTCTCCTCTTTGTTTTTTCTTATAAAAACTCGCAATCTTCTCTGCAATATACAAAACATTTATGCAATTATCCCTTATTCCGCCTTCCATTGTCAACGGATAACCAAAAATCAAAGCGTTTATTTTAAACTCCTCAACTTTTTTTATTAAAACATCAACACAACCATCAAGATTGTTCCAATTACCAACTAAAACTCCCTTTGGAAAAGCTATTTTTGTTTCTATATCAGCAACTGCTAAGCCAATCTTCCTTGTCCCAAAATCAACAGACAAAACAGAGCCGACACAACCTACACAACTGCCAAAACCATCAGAACTACCAAAGCCACCAAAACAACAGGAAACAAATTCGTTTGCTCTGAAAAAAAACACAAACCAAAAAACTAACGCTTTGAGAATTGCTCTTTCTTTCTTGCTTTTCTCAATCCTGCTTTCTTTGGTTCCACTTTTCTGGAATCCCTTGTCAAAAAGCTGTTTTTTCTCAAAATTGCATTAAACTCCTCGGACAACAAAGACAAACAGCGAGAAATGCCAAGCTTTAAAGCGTCAGCCTGCCCACTTTTTCCACCACCAAAAACCTCAGCACGAACAATATAACCAGTATTCACACCAATTAAAGCAAAAGGCGCGTAGACCGCTTTCTGATTTAACGAATTCGTAAAATAAGCTTTATAATCCAACTCATTAACCAATATATTGACAGGTTTGTTGCCTTTAAATTGACAGATAACTTTTGCAATAGCTCTCTTTCTATGACCTGTCGCTCTCGCTGTATCGCCATTGACCTCTCCAATTTTTCCAACTGATTTTCCAGCAATACTTTTTAGTTCATTTACAACTCTAACCGCCTTGCCTATTGCACTTTTTGAAACTTTTACCCCACTTTCTTTTTTATCTTCCTTCTTTTCACTTGTATGCTTCTCGCTTTTATTAACTTCATCTTTTCTTTCTTTCTTTCCTTTTTCGCTTGAAGCCTCAACTTTTTCCTTCACTTCTTTAACGCTCTCTTTAAGTTTTTTAGAAGCACGTTTTGTTGCAACAGATGCAGTCTTCTTCGTTCCGGAAACTTTCTTGCTGGATCTCCAGCTCTCTTTTTCAACAGAAGCATCAGCCTTCTCACTTTTAACTTCTTTTTTTTCTTTTTCCAAAACACCTTCGTCTTTCTTTTTAGCAACCATATTAAACCACTATTTTACAACATTTTTACAATTCAAACCAGCGAAATTTACCAAAACCGGCTTTTGTTGTTCTTGCTTATGCACTTCCCCTGCATACAAATACAGATTTTTTGAAAGCAATTTATAATTCAATCTGCATCTCCCTAACATTCTTTTAACAGTCGTTCTCAATAAATCCGTAGGCCTTTTTCCTTCTCTGACCTCTTTGGCTGTTCTTGTGCGAACATTACCAACATAATCGCTATGATCGCGGTAAAGCTTCTGTTCTTCCTTGTTGCCGGTAAACTTAATTTTATCACAATTCACGACAACAATTTTATCTCCATCATCAGTATTTGGAGTATATGAAGCAAGATGTTTGCCTTTCAAATGATTTACAATATAAGCACCAAGACGACCACAAACCACGTTCGTTGCATCAACAACAATCCACTTTTTACTTGTTTTTTTGTGAGACGTAAACAAAGTTTTATTGTTCGTTATTCTGCATTTTACAACACCGAGCTTCTTGCTCTTCGTTGCCTTCAATTTACCATTCTCTTTCCTTTTTTCAATCTTATCAACCTTCGCAACCATAAACTCAAAATACTACTTTCTTCTAATAGACAAAGCCTCTGTAATCTTAATATAATCACTCTCACTTTTCCTCTTCAAATATTTCAATAACTTATTTCTTTTTGCAACCAAAACCAACAAAGCATACCTCGCTGAATTGTCATTACGATTTTCTTTTACATGTTCTGTTAAATATGCTATTCTTTGTGTCAAAAGTGCAATTTGAACATTCGCAGAACCAGTATCAACAGCATTGATCGCAAACTGCTTGATGACACTCTGTTTTAAATCATTAAATTCTTCAACGGAATTGCAAGTACTATCCAACTGAGCCAACATACTCCCAGACATAAATCAAAAAAATAATAGTCAAATAACTTTTTTTTGATTTATTACTTTTTTCGTGTAAAATACTCGTGATTATTTATGGAAAAAAATCTTGGTGGCGGTTTCTTGGTTTGGCACCTGGTAGCGATAGTCGGAGCAGTCCTGTTGTTATCGATAATCGGAATAGTCCTTTACAATGTTTCGTCAAAAGAAGAACCAAAACAAAATAATAATCCACAGCCAGCACAACCGCAACAAACACCAGAAAAAAGGTTTAAAAAAAACTATGTTCAAATAACCGATAAAACAACAGGTGCTGTATATCAAAAAGATCCAGAAGAAGATGGAGGATTAGACTTGGATGACTTTGTTCAGGCATTTAAACCAGACCATAAATATGAAGTTATTTTCGAGGAACAAAATGATATTGCCTCAGGTGTTGGTAAAAGAGCAACACATGCTGGAAGTTTTTTGGGAAATTTATATAAAAATGGAGACGATTTTATAGAAGCCAATGGGTATTACACGTTCCAAAATGGTGAAAGAAAGTATAATGATTTTGATAGAAAACTTTCACAGCAACAATTACAATACAAACAAAATGATTTCTTTTCAAAAATAGCTTCCATAACCTTGAACGGTCAGCCATACTACAGAAACGCTAAAAATAAAAATGAGAAGGCAACTTTCCATAATCTTCTGACACGGTTGCAAACTGGACATGGCGATGGCTTACAAATCGACTTTTATCAAGGTCCAAAATATTGTTTTACAGATAATAACAAACCAGATCTTTATGTAAAAAGTTTTCAAGGAGAATATACAGAATTTGGTTTTCCAAAAACTGGAACAATTAAATATTCGGATGGTTCTGTTGTAAAACTCGCACCAGATATGGACGTTTTGAGAGAACAAAACTTGGAGAAGTTGAAACAGAATGTTGAATGTATTAGAATATTAACATCGATATCACAAGAAGGACGGCAAGCTAACTTCGAATATTACACACCAAACGGTGGAGAAGTTATAAACGGGCACAAAGCGAAAAGTTTCGACTCCTTACCACCCTTAAAAAAAGGGCAGTATTGTGATGTAAGATACAATCTTACGACCGATAACCCATTCGCACAAAACGATTTTCAACCAATCAAAACATATACAGAATATTTTGATATTATTGACACAAAAGACTACCCAAATATTACCTACGCAGAAAATTTTCAATTAGCACTTGCACCCAAGGGGTTTTATAATCAAATCACAGCCAGGTACAACTCATTTAGTCCAAACAACATCAAAAAAATTACCGTTTCACATAGCGGGGAAGTACTATTTGACGGTACAGACGCAAACAACAGCGATTTCAATGCCGCTCTGTACAATTTAGACACAACCTGTAAATACCTAATAGAGTATGAAAACCCTATCGATTTAGGTGATGGGCAAGCCACATGCTACCGTGGATATGTCACAAACACATTCTTACCATATGAAGGGCGATTATTCGATAAAACAACAGCGGGAAAGAATCTACAAGTACCGATAGCAACAAATATAACGGATTTATGGACGAACAGAACACTGCAAACACAGAAAGTATACAATAACGAACAGTTGCATGACCTTAGGACAGCATTGGTGCGTGTTCCAACCCAAGGTGCATAAGTGTTATTACGATCTCTATTAAAAAAAAAATGCCAAACTTGCAACAAATGCATTATTTGCTTTTAATTTTCTATGTTTTTCTGTATCTGTATGGATCTTCCACAAGACTACATCGGTCGTAGAATTGACAGATTTCTCCGCGAGACTTTTGGCATTTTACAAAGCAAAATTTGTATACTTTCAAAACAAAAAAAACTATTGATAAATGGAGAAAGTGTAAAATTTGATTATCGTTTGAAAAAAGGAGATAAAATTGAAGTTTTAGATAATGACATCAAAGAAATGGCAAAAAACAGCAAATCAAAAAACAACACACGAAAAGAAAAAGACGAAAAAAGAAAAAAAACAGAATTACCAACAGAGATGGTTTACAAATTAAAAAATGCAATAATATACGAGGACGATGATGTTCTTGCGATAAACAAACCATACGGATTGAGTGTCCAAGGCGGAACAGGTGTAAAACATTGTTTAGAGGATTTTTTTCATATTTTGTGCGATAAAAAATTGCGAATAGTTCACAGAATAGATAAAGATACAAGCGGAATTTTACTTTTGGCAAAAAACCTTGAAACAGCAACAAAATTGACAGAAATGTTCAAATTGAGAGAAGTTCATAAAAAATATCTTGCCGTGCTTGATGGAATACCTGTGAAAAAACGCGGAACAATAAAAACTTATATTTTTCAATCTAACGAAGATAATATTGCTTATAATGCTCGTTCAATGGAGGAAAGACTTGCTGGCAAACAGGCAATTACAAAATACAATGTTATAAGAGAAAACAAAAAAGAAAAAATCTCACTCGTTGAATTTTTTCCTCTTACAGGACGAAAGCATCAAATCCGTTTGCACGCACAAAAAATAAAGTGTCCTATCGTTGGAGATGAAAAATACGGCTTTGGAAATCAAAAAAATAAAAAACTCCAACTTTTTGCCATTGAAATTGACGCCTCACCTATAATTAAACTAAAACTTGAAGAAAAAGACTTCCCAACAATGATTAAAGTATAAAACTTTTTTCACTTGA
>AUXO014682699.1_pt1 | contig 10983 bp, 10 predicted proteins | sample 768731 | NCBI WGS metagenome assembly AUXO01 (sample SAMN02715735, study PRJNA202380) | gut metagenome | biome: sheep rumen | host: Ovis aries | place: New Zealand: Palmerston North
ATGTGGGTTGATAATGGAGAGTATCACTCTTTGGTTATCGGAGCTACTGGTTCTGGTAAAACTCAGACGGTTGTATTACCACAGGTGTATAGTTTGGCTAAAGCTAGAGAATCTATGATTATTACCGATCCAAAAGGTGAAATCTATGAAAAAACCAGTAACATGCTACGTGCTCGTGGATATCAAATATTATTATTAAATTTCCGTGATCCACAAAATGGTAATGCTTGGAATCCAATGACTTTGCCTTATCAAATGTATAAATCTGGAAATCAAGATAAAGCTATCGAGTTATTAGATGACTTGGCATTAAATATTCTATATGATGATTCTAATAAGAATGCGGATCCATTCTGGGAAAAGACTTCTGCTGATTACTTTTCGGGAGTTGCTCTTGGTTTGTTTGAAGACGCACAACCGAATGAAATTAATATTAATAGTATTTCTTTGGCTACTACTGTAGGAGAAGAAAAGTTTGGTGGTTCTACTTACATTAAAGAGTATTTTGCTGCTAAGGATCCAAATAGTGCTGCCTCTATTAATGCTTCTAGTACTATTATGGCTCCAAGTGAGACCAAAGGTAGTATTTTATCCGTATTTAAACAAAAAGTTAAATTATTTGCATCTCGTGAAAATTTATCTGAGATGTTAAGTTATAGTGATATCAATTTGGAGTCTATTGGTGAAAGACCAACTGCTGTATTTATTGTTATTCAAGATGAAAAGAAAACGTATCATTCTTTAGTTACCATTTTATTAAAGCAAATTTATGAAACATTGATTTCATCTGCTCAAAAGCATGGTGGAAAATTACCAATTCGTACAAACTTTATTTTGGATGAGTTTGCTAATATGCCACCACTGAAAGATGTTACGACTATGATTACGGCGGCTCGTTCTCGTAAGATCCGTTTTACGATGATTATTCAAAACTTTGCTCAATTAGATGATGTATATGGAAAAGAAGAGGCAGAAACCATTCGTGGTAACTGTGGAAATATTATTTATTTGATTACAACAGAGTTAAAGGCTTTGGAAGAAATATCTAAAATGTGTGGAGAAGTAAAATCTAAGAAAGATGATAAGACTGCTTCTACTCCTTTGGTTACGGTTTCTGATTTGCAACGTATGAAACAATTTGAAGTTATTATTTTGCGAATGAGAAAACAACCTTTTAAAACCAAATTTACACCATTCTTTAAATTAAATTGGGGATTTAAATATCCTCCTGCTAAGTATCCAACTCGTGAGAAAAAAGCAGTTCATACTTTTGATATTAAAGAATATGTTAAAAATCAAAAGAAAAAGAAATTGTTAGAAATGATGAATGCAGCTGATGAAAAGGATCGTGAGAATGCATCTATGCCTGGTTTTGGTCACCGCAATGAATTTGCTAGTGATTTGCCTCCAGAGTTACAAGCTATTAGAGAAAGAAAAAATTCTTCTCCTATCCCTGACTTTCTAACACGTTCTATGCCAAAAGAACCAGTTGTGGAAAAAGATGATTTTATAAGAGATGTTCCATCATTCCCACCAACGGTTTCTACTTTTGGACCTGCTCCTAAAAAAGAGGAAGAGCAAGAAGAATTTGTTATTCCCCCAGCTCCTACTTTTACGGAGACTTCTAAGAAAGTAGAAGAGGAAGATGATTTGGGATTTGACGTGGATGAATTAGTTAAGAAAATTGATGCTAAAATTGCTGAATTGGAAGCAGAAGAAGCACGTGAAAAAGAAGAAGAAGAGAAGAAGAAAAAAACAGAAATGGTTGCTCATTTGGATACGGAGCCAGTTACTCCTACCTCTAATACAGCACCTAGTATTCATGAATTGTATGAGGAAGAAAAAATGGTTTCTCCTCCACCAACTCCTGCTAAAGAAAATGATTTACGTTTAGAGGATGATAGTGATGATGAAGATTTCTTTGATGATTTCTTCGATAATTAGAAAGGACGGTTCGTATGAGTGCCAAATATAATTTAGTAAAAAAACCGAAAAAGAAAGATGAATATTTGTATGCAGAAGAAATAGATGAGGATGATGATAACCATTCTTCTGATCAAGATGCTAAGAAAAAAATGTTCCGTTTTATGGGAATTATAGTAGTGGTAATTATAATCTTTATGTTTATTCTTTATTTGATATCTTTGTTATCTACTAATCGTAGTTATGATTATTCGGATATAGAAGAGGTTATGAGAGACGCTGCTATTGCTTATTTTCAAGATCATCCAGAATATTTACCAACAGAAACTGGTATGATTGTGGAAGTTGATTCTAGTAATCTTGTTGTGGATGGAAAAATGAAAGCTTTGACAGAATATACCAAAGAAGGCGTTGTTTGTACTGGTAAGGTTTTGGTAGAAAAATCTGGAGCTGAATATTTATATACTCCTTATTTAAATTGTGGAGATACTTATGCAACGATTGAATTATATCGAAAAGTTGTTTCTCAAGATAAAATTGTTACTTCTGGATATGGTTTGTATTCTAACAATGGAACTTATGTTTTCCGTGGAGAAGATGTTGCAAATTATGTACAACTTGATAATAGTTTATGGAGAATTGTAAAGGTTACAGCTAATAATGAGTTGGTATTAATTAGTGAAGAAGGAACTCCATATTCTCAACCTTGGGATGATCGTTATAATGAAGAACGTTTTTATGAATCTGGTATTAATCAATATAGTGCTAGTCGTGTAAAAGAATACTTAGATAAAATTTATAACAATCCTTCTAAGGATGATGGTGAAGATATCATCTCAACCGTTGATAAAACTAGAATGGTTCCTTATAATGTTTGTACTGCTAAGAGAACTGTATCTAGTGAAAGTAAGAACAATTCGGAAGAGTGTACTGAAGTTTTGAAAGATCAAAAGATGGGATTGTTAACTTTATCAGATTATATGTATGCAAGTATTGATCCAAATTGTAAATCATCTGAAACGAAATCTTGTCAAAATTATAACTATTTAACGAAAGATTTTGATTGGTGGTTAGTAACTGCAAATAAAGATGATAATTCTACAGTCTTTAAGATTGATAATAATGGTGTAGCGGTAACGGATAATGCTAGTACATATTCTATTGTTCGACCTGTTATTTATATTAATAGTAAAGTATTATATAATGGTGGAGAAGGTACCAAAGAAGATCCGTTTAAAGTTCGATAGGAATCTATTATAGAATAGATTCTTTTTTTTTCATCTAATAAGATGGAGGTGAAAAAATGAAGTCTATTTCTGTAGATGATTTAATGAGATTATCAAATCCAAAAATTCTGGATATTCGTTCTTTTTCTCGTTACTCTTCTGGACATATAAGAGGGGCTAAATGGGTTTCTGTTTCTGACTTAATTCATCAACCAGATTCTATCTTAAATCGATTGGATACTTATTATATATATTGTGAATTTGGAAACCAAAGTAGGCGAGTAGTAGAGGCTTTAAATCAAAGGGGTTATTCTACTGTCAATGTCCTAGGAGGATATCATAATTACTTGTCTCGCCCATAGAATTATACTATAATAAAGTTGGAGGGTGGTTACATGGATGCTATACAATCCGTTGTAAATTATTGTACTAATATTCTCTCTAACGGAGGAATTCTCTTCGGTTTTTTTTGGGTGTTTATGGAATGCTTTATTCCAGTGTTACCCCTTAGTGTTTTTGTAACTTTGAATGTTAATGCTTATGGATTGTTTTTAGGAGTCTTCATTTCTTGGTTGGCAACTTGTAGTGGGTGTTTTTTGTGCTATTTATTTTTTCTTTTTTTAGAAGAAAAAGTATGCCAAAAGATTTTTAAACGTAAAACAATTTTGAAGATTCGTAAAGGAATTCGAAAATTTAAAAAAATAACGTTACCTCAGCTTGTTTTACTAATAACATTACCATTTACTCCTTCTTTTTTGATTAATGTTATATCTGGTATAGCAGGTGTTTCAAGGGAAAAGTTTTTGAGTGCTTTGTTGATAGGAAAAGTTTTTACGATTGTTTTTTGGGGATATATTGGAAGTAGTCTTTTAAATCAATTAACCGATCTTAGTTCCATTCTTTATATTTGTTTGGCACTAGGAGCAGCTTATGTTTTATCCAAAATAGTTAGTATTAAAATGAGTATTGAGTAGGTGAATTTATGGAGTTAGTAGAAATTATTATCATTTTATTGTTGGTTATTTTGATTGTATTAACCATTTTATCTTTAATGAAAAATATTAATGAATCCAATATCACAGAACGTTTGGGAAAATTGGAACTTAATATGATGAAAGAAATGGGAGAGTTTAAAAATAGTTTAAATCGAAATATGAATGACGACTTTTCCAAGTTGAATGAACAAGTAGAAAAACGCTTGTTGATGATTAGTGAGAAAGTAAATGAGAGATTGGATCAAAATTTTGAAAAGACTAATAAAACGTTTGTTAATGTTATGGAACGATTATCCAAAATCGATGAGGCTCAGAAGAAGATTGAAACATTATCCACGGATATTGTTAGCTTGGAAAGTATTTTGACCGATAAAAAAACACGAGGAATATTTGGTGAGGTTAATTTAAATCATATATTAATGAGTGTTTTTGGAGAAAAAAATGATTCAATTTATCAACTTCAATATACTTTGAGTACCGGTGTTATTGCGGATTCTGTATTGTTTGCGCCAGCGCCTCTTGGAACTATTTGTATTGATTCTAAATTTCCTTTGGAACATTATCAATTAATGGTTGATAAAAAACAACCTATCGAAGCTCGTGAAATGTATGAGAAAATGTTTAAACAAGATATGAAAAAGCATATTGATGCAATTCATACGAAATATATTATTCCTGGAGAGACGGCAGAACAGGCCATCCTATTTTTACCAGCAGAAGCTATTTTTGCAGAAGTTAATGCTTACCACACGGATATTATTCAATATGCTTATCGAAAAAGAGTTTGGATTACTAGTCCTACTACTTTGATTTCTACTTTAACGGTTATTCAGATGATTATCAAGAATATGGAAAGAGATAAGTATACTTCTATTATTCATGAAGAATTAAATAAACTTGGTTTAGAGTTTGCACGTTATAAAGAAAGATGGGATAAACTAGCACGAAGTATTCAAGCCGTCAATAAAGATGTTGAAAATGTATCAATCACAACGGATAAAATTCACAAGAAATTTGAAACGATTAATCAAGTGGATATGAAAATAGGAGATAAAAAAGAACTGGAATAGTTCTTTTTTTTTGTTCATATTATTTAGTATGTTTTGGAAATTTCTTTTTTATGGAATTAGTTTTTTAACGATGATTACAGGACTTACTTTTATGTTGATGTACATAAATCTCTTTTCTTTTGGATATACTATTATTGATTATTTATCATTTATATTTACTCAATTTGAATGTCTTTGTTTTTTTGGTGGTTTTTTTCTTTTTATTTTTCTATTGAAAGGAGATTGTCGATGAATTATATTTATGATTTGGTATTGAACTTTTTTTCAGTGAAAGAGGATATGGACTTTTATGAGTGGAATCAAAAAGATTCTATCTTAACCGTTTCTAAAATTCCTATTTTTTGTATTTCTTCTTTTCAATTACAGGAAATATGTCATTATGATTGTCGGATGGATGATTCTTTTTTAAAACAAATTGAAAATCAAGTAGAAGGAGATTTTGGTTCTCCTTTTATGTGTTTACTTACGGATTCTAATCGAGTATTTGCTTTTGAATGGAATAAAGATGGATTGTTGCTTCGCAAAAGTAGTTTATTATTGGACGAAGAAGATGCTATTTTAGAGGAAGCAGAAGATTATTCTATGATTTTTTTATCTTATCAAAAGGGGGAATCTTATCCTAAAAATGAACCTTTTTTAACTCGTCAAGAAAAGAAAATACAGTTTTGCCTTTTAAAGGGAATTCATTCTCTTTATCATAGTCATTCTTATGATGTAATCCATTATTTATATCAAGAGATATTTTCTAAAAAAGTATCTACAAAAGAAGAGTATTCTTTACTAGTTGAGGAAATACAAAATCATTTTTCTAAAAAATATGAATCTTTATATGATATTCTTATGTTAACGCAATAAAAAAAGATAGTTTCCTATCTTTTTTAATAATCAATTCTTATGGCTTTTCTTACCTTGTTCATAGTTTCTTTGGCTTTTTCACGAGCCTCGCATGTTCCTTTTTCTAGAATCTTATCGACTTCTTCTGGATGTTCTTCATAGAATTTTCTTTTTTCTTGAATTGGTTTTAAGAATTCATTCATAGCTTCTATTAATTCTTTTTTACATTGAACACATCCACGAGATCCTTTTTTACATTCGGAACAAATCGTTTCTACGTTGTTTTCTTTATTTACGAGTTTGTGATAATAATAAACCATACAAATATCTGGATTAGCAGGATCATCTTTTTGAATTTTACTTGGGTCGGTTACAGCACCCATGATTTTTTTGCGAATCGTTTCTTCATTATCTACTAGGTATATTGCATTACCAAGAGATTTACCCATTTTATCATTACCGTCCAAGCCTTTTACTCTAGGAGATTTACTTAATAATTGTTGTGGTTCTATTAATGTTTCTCCGTAGATATTGTTAAACTTTCTTACAATTTCACGACATTGTTCCAAAAGTGGCAATTGATCTTCTCCAACGGGAACTACTTCTCCACCAAAGCAAGTAATATCAGCTGCTTGGGATACTGGATATCCTAAAAATCCATAGGTAATGGATTCTCCATCATTTCCAAATAGTTCTTTTTTTTGAGCAATTTCTGTTTTTACGGTTGGGTTTCTTTGTAATCTAGAGACAGTTACTAAATTAGAATAAAAAACGGTTAATTCAGCAATCTCTGGAATTTTTGATTGAATAAAGAAATGAACTTTTTCAGGATCTAGTCCTATCGCTAATAAATCCTTTGTTATTTCATATACATTTGTTCTTACTTTTTCTGGATTGTTGAAATTGTCTGTTAATGCTTGTACATCTGCAATTTCTAGATAAAAGTCGTAATCATCTTGAATATCACGCCATGTCTTACCAGCTCCAAAGTAATGGCCTAAATGTAAGTTTCCTGTAGGTCTTAAACCGGTAAGAATTGTCTTCTTCATAATAATCACTCCTCAAAGAGTATTTTATCATAGAACTATAAAATAAACAAAATAATTCCAATTTTCTTGCTTTCCTGTTATAATAAGCAGTTGAAATGAGGGGTTTTATGTATCGTAATCAAATTGGTACAAATAAAGATTACTCTTTTGGAGTCGAATTGGAATTTACAAATGCTGATTTAGAGAAAGTTTCCGATTGGTTAGAAAAAGAAGATATTCCTTTTCTTTATCAGTTGCAGCATAAAACACATCATCCAGATTATCAAGTTTGGTATTTGGATGTTGATCCTACTGTAACGGAATTAAGAGAAGATCATTATATTGGTGGAGAATTATCCAGTCGTATTTTTTCGGATGATTTCGATTCTTGGGAAGAACTTCAAAAAGTATGTCAAATTCTTCGAAAAATGAAGGCTTGTTCTTCCGATAAAAGTTCTACTCATATTACGGTTGATATTTCTAAGTATAAAAATAATCCTGTATTTTTTGAAACTCTTAGTAGAGTAATCAGCGTATATGAAAATGATATGAATTTCTTTTTTATGGGAGATTATTTTTTGAAGCGGAAAACCAAAGATGATTATGCTGCTAATATGGATTTTCGTTTACGTAGAAATTTGGCTAAAGTGGATTTTTCTCATGAAAAGTTTTTGGATCATTTAATTTTTCAAACGGAATGTTTTCGACTAAGAGATGGCGTTAGTTTTTTTAAATTGCATTCGGATGGCTTGATGGAAGTTCGATATCCGAATGGAACATTACAGGAAGAGACAATTCAAACGAATATTAATTTTGTTTTAAAATTATTAAAAGCTATTGAAGAAGGAAAATTTGATTTATCTTATTTAACCGAACAGATGGAGAAGGATCGTCAAAGCCCTGATGAGATGATGTATTATTTTCGTTCTATGGAAAGACCAGAACGCTTTATGGAACTGATTTCCTATTTAGGTAGTTCTTTGGATCAAGAACAGTTTTCGAAACAATATCAAAAAGTTCTAGCTTCTAAACCATAAAAAAAGAAGTTAGAACTTCTTTTTTATTGGATAAGACTTGTAAAAATGGTTGGGTAATATAGAAATAAGAATCCAAATAGAATCCCGCAAATGGCTCCGATTAAATGGCCATCATGGTATATTTTTCGATTTCCTTCTAGTATTCCTTTTCTAATTTCTCCCATTACATAGAAAATAAAGATTAATACAAGAGTTATTGGTATTTTTCCTTCGGATATATTGGAGAAGGAACTAAGGACAATTAACATATAGACATTCCCACTGGCTCCGGTTATTCGATAATTGCTGAATATAATATTATATAGAGCAATTAAGAGAGAAGTTATGGCAAACATAATAATGAGATTGAGGCTGCCATATTTTTCTTCAATCATGGGACCTACTAGGAGAATATATAAGAAATTTCCTACAAAGTGTTCCCAATCTTTGTGGCCAATGCAATGGGTGAACATACGTATATAGGTAAAGGGATTCCAGATGGAACTTCTGTAGCAAGAAAATAGTAGTTTATTAGTACCACCTCTTGTTAGATAGTTTAAGATGCAGGCAATTAGACTGATTCCTAAATAACTGATAATAACAGGAGAGTTAAAATCTAATTCCCAATGAAAGTTCATATTCATTTTATCCCTTCTTCCTATTTTCATTATACTAAAAACCTTGTGGTTAATAAATATAAATTGATTTTTTTATTGTTTTGTGGTATAATATGTCTACCAATTGAGGGGGTATAGGTATGAAGGAAAAGAAGATGTTGTCAGACTTTTCTTTACCGGAATTACAAGTTATCCAAAAAGAAATTTCTGGATATCGAACCATCGAAGATATTCAAAAGGATTTAAATCAATTCATTCAAAAGAAAGAACAAGTTTTAAGCGAAAATCCGAATATTAAGTTTGATCGTGATATGTTTGTTAAATTACATATCTTTGATCCATGGGAATTAAAAGTGTTGGATTTTTACCAAATTCATAATTTACAGGAATTGATTGATTATGATTTGGATTGCATGGTCGATGTTCTGCCTTCTGTTTTAGAAAAACTAGAATGGGCTAGAAATTTTTATGATTTAAGAGGTATGGTTTCTCCTGATTTGGGAAAGCAACTTGTGAAAAGTGGAGTAGTTTCTCCTAGAAATTATAAAAAATAGATTCAATCATTATTTAAAAGAGGGGATTAACAAATGGTTAATAATGAAGAAGTTATTCGTTCCGTAAATGATTTATTTCAAAATAAAGAGTTTATGGATTCATTCATGAAAGGTGTTTCTTTCTGTGAGAGAGAAAAATATTTTCAAGATAAAATAGATGTTTGTCAAGAGGCTCTTTCTTATCAAGATGAATTAGAAAGTCAGGCGATGAATATTCGTCAATATGCATCTCTTTATCGTTTCTTACAAAAATTAAAAACAGATCGACAAGGAGATAAATATTCTCATTTGGATGAACGTATTGAAGAAGTCGATAAAACAATTCAACTGTTTAATAAAAATGTTATTTCTAGATTTATTCATGCTGATTTATTAGAATCTTTAGAGAAAGAAAAACAATCTTTATTAACGTCTCAACGAATTTTAAAAAGTTTAGGAATTAATATTAAAGCTTGTGAAGAAGAATTAGAAGAAATGTTACAAACTATGTCTAATACGAAATTGGCTCCTATTGTTCTAAGAATTAGAAAAGCAGATCCAAATCGACCAGAATTTGCTTTGGAAAATGCGATTCTTCAAATGTTTACGAAAGAAGATATTGATACATATTGTCGTAAAATGGAGAGAGATTTAGAACAGTATCAAGAGCAAAAGGCTAATGCTACAAAAGAGAAAGAAAGTTTTTTGAATAGTACCAATGCACTTGTTCGAAAAATAATCGAACTAGATTATGATACAGCTTTTTCGATTGCTTCTTTCTATCAAAATCATCCGGATGAAGAAATACCGTTAGAAATTGCTTTTAGAGTATTCGCAATTATTCGAGGGGTTCAAACTTCTCAAGGTTATTTGGAACAACCATCTACCTTTGAAATTTCATCTCAAAATGGTTTGGAAGACAAAGCCAAAGAATATTATAAAACTGTGAGGGACTAAAGAGTCCTTCCTTTTTTTTGAATGTTTTGGCACTCTCTATTGACAACTGCTAATTTAAGTGGTATAAGTAATTTGTGTATAGAAAATTAGGAGATGATTTTATGGCAAAAAAAGAATTTAAATCTGAGTCTAAGCGATTACTAGATTTAATGATTAATTCTATTTATACGAATAAGGATATCTTTTTAAGGGAGTTAATTAGTAATGCTAGTGATGCTTTGGATAAAGTATATTACGAAAGTTTAACTAATAAGGATATTAAGGTAAAACGTAAAGATTTGGCAATTCAAATCGTTTACGATAAAGAAAAACGTCTTTTATCTATTATAGATAATGGATGTGGAATGACAAAAGAAGAATTGGAAGAAAACCTAGGTACTATTGCGAAAAGTGGTTCTTTATCTTTTAAGGAAAATATGACTAAGGATGAAAAAATAGACATTATTGGTCAGTTTGGAGTTGGTTTTTATTCTGCTTTTATGGTTAGTGATAAAATTCAAGTTTTATCTAAGAGTGTTTTAGCAGAAGATGCTTATTTATGGGAAAGTGAAGGGGCTGATGGCTATACCATTAAAAAAGCAGAAAAAGAAGACCATGGTACCGAAATTACGTTGCATATTAAGGAAGATACGGATGATTATGAATATTCTAAATATTTAGAAGAATATGAATTAAAATCTTTGGTTACAAAGTATTCTGATTATATTCGTTTTCCAATTAAAATGGAAGTTACTCATCATGAATTAAAAGATGAAGAAAAACATGAATATGAAGATCATAAAGA
>AUXO016935896.1_pt1 | contig 10983 bp, 5 predicted proteins | sample 768731 | NCBI WGS metagenome assembly AUXO01 (sample SAMN02715735, study PRJNA202380) | gut metagenome | biome: sheep rumen | host: Ovis aries | place: New Zealand: Palmerston North
TTAGAATATAGTATTGACAGTTAGAAAAAATATGATACAATGTTCTAGGTTAATGAGGAGTGAAATTTATGAAATTAAACAAAATGTCAAAAGATGAATTAGAATCTTATTCCTACGTTGAACTAGCCGAAATAATTTTAAAAGAAGACAAAAAAAGTGAATCAATTACTGACATTTTTAAAAAAATATGCAAATTGTTAGAATTATCTGATGCAGAATATGAAAATAAAATAAGTGATTTTTATACATCACTTACTACAGATAAAAAATTTATCATGTTAGAAGATGGAACCTGGGATTTAAGAGATCACCATTCAGTCATCCTAGATTTAGAAATGACCGATGATGAAGAAGACTTGACTGAAACAGAGGAAGAAATAGAAGAGGAAATGGATGACATGGCCCCAGAAGAATACAATGACATGGATGACGACGCACCAGCCGATGATGACGACCTTGAAGACGTAGATGACCTAGATGACGATGATTTAACTATAATAGATGAAGATGAATTAGATGAATAATTCATCTTTTTAAATAAAAAAATATAAGCGCATTAAAATAGGACCAACTCAAAGCATAAGATATTTGATTTATAGAAAATTTAATTTTAGTAACCAAATATATCAAACAAATATAGCTAAGTTATTCTATCAGCAATCAAAAATAGTGTTGTTTTTTTCTTGCTCATAATCATAAAATATAGTATAATTAATTCGTTAAAAAAGGTGATATTTATGAAAGAAAGATTAATCGCAATTGAAGAGAAATATAACATTCTTCAAAAGGAACTAAATAACCCAACAATAATAAATGATGTAAAACAAATGCTTAAAATAAACAAAGAACTTGCAGATTTAAAAGAACCATATGATGCATATCAAAGATTAAAGCAAATAGAAAAAGATATTGAATCAGATATAGAGCTTACAAAAGACCCAGACCTTGGCGAATTTGCCAAAGAAGAAATTAATCGGCTAAATGAAGAAAAAACAAAACTAGAAGATAACATAGAAATAATGTTACTACCTAAAGACCCTAATGACGACAAAAACGTTATTGTTGAAATAAGAGGCGCTGCTGGTGGAGATGAAGCTAATATATTTGCTGGAGATTTATACAGAATGTATACAAGATATGCCGAAAAAGAAGGCTGGAAAGTAGACGTACTATCAGAGGAACACAACGATGCCGGAGGCTTTCCCCTAGTTGAGTTTATGGTAAAAGGAGACAGAGTTTACTCAAAATTAAAATATGAAAGCGGAGCTCACAGAGTTCAAAGAGTTCCCGTTACTGAAACCCAAGGGCGAGTTCATACCTCAACAGCCACAGTTTTAGTTATGCCTGAAGCTGAAGAAGTTGACATAGATATAAATCCAAACGACTTAAAAATAGACGTATACCACAGTGGCGGAGCTGGCGGGCAATCAGTAAACACAACAGATAGTGCAGTCCGTATCACCCACCTTCCAACTGGAACCGTAGTCACTTGTCAAAATGAAAGAAGCCAAGTGCAAAATAAAGAAAAAGCTATGCAAATACTTAGAAGTAGGCTTTATGAAGCTAAAATTAGAGAGCAAGAAGAGGCTTTAGGAAGTGAAAGAAGAAGTAAAATAGGAACTGGAGATAGATCAGAAAAAATAAGGACATATAACTATCCCCAAAATAGAGTAACAGATCACAGAATAGGTTATACCACAAAAAATTTAGATAGAGTTATGGATGGCAATTTAGATGACATAATATCTGCTCTTATAACTGAAGATCAAAATCGAAAATTAAGAGAATCATAATGGACAATATAAAATATTTAGAAAAATATTTAGAAAAAGATAAATTAAAGGAAGGACTTGAAAAATTAAAACAAGGCCTTCCTGTTCAGTATATAGTAGGTAATGTTAATTTTTATGGAATAACCTTAAAAGTAAATGAAAATGTTTTAATACCAAGATTCGAAACAGAAACACTAGTAGAAAAAACAATTAAATATGCAAAAGAAAACCTAAAAGAACCATATAAAATAATTGATTTAGGAACAGGGAGTGGAGCCATAGCAATAACCTTAAAAAAACACTTAAACTCACAAATTGACGCAATAGATATATCCGAAAAAGCTTTAGATATAGCCAAAGAAAATGCTATAAATAATAATTTGATTATTAATTTTTATAAAAGCAATATGCTGGAAAATGTTAAAGATAAATATGATGTTATCATAAGTAATCCACCTTATATTTCTAAAAATGAAAAAATTGATGACATAGTAAAAAATAATGAACCTGCTATAGCGCTATACGCAGATGACAATGGACTAGAATATTATAAAAAAATATTAGAAAAAGCTACTGATCATTTAAATAAGCCAGGGCTTATTGCCTTTGAAATAGGTATGACACAAGCAAAAAAGATCAAAGATATTGCCAGCAAATATTTTAAACAAACAAACATAAAAGTAGAAAAAGACTTAACTGGTAAAGATAGATATATATTTATCCTAAATAAGTAGTTTCTACTTTTTTTTATAAATGCCCAATTCACTATATTATGAAATAAAAATGCCTACAAAAAATAAAATATATACTATAAAAACATAAAATTAAATTTAAAAACAACGTTAAAATAAGCAAAACAACCATTTTACTTATTAAAAAACATATAATATAATCACTAACGAGGTGCAGGCATAATAGTTATATTAAACGTTCATATATTGTCTCTTATTAAGTCTTTTATTTATATACCACTCCTTATAAAATTTTGTTTACCTCCTGCACCTCTATAAAAAAGTGATGAAATTTAAACAAACCTATTGTTAAAAATTATATAAAAGTTTATAATGAAAATAGGGTGGTTTAGGTGAATATAAAAGATTTAATATTAGCAGAAATTAGTAAAAAGAAGCTTACTTCTGAAAAGCTACGTTCATTAATACATATTAAAGGAGAAGAAGAACAAGCTACTTTTTTTAGTGCCTTAATAGATCTAGAAGAAGAAGGAAAAATATACTTAGATGAAAAAGGATATTATCAAGAATTTGACGAAAATAAATTAAATAAAGTTCAGGGAGAAATACATATAAATACTACTGGTCATGGATTTGTTATAAAAAAAGGCCAAAAACAAAAAAGAAAATACTTACTAAAAAAAGAAAACCTAAATGGAGCATTAGACGGTGACATAGTTGTTCTTAAAGACTTTAAAAATAATGGGACAAATTACATGGACGCCAAAGTTGAAAAAATAATTAAAAGATCAGATAAAAATACTATATTTGAATATATTGGGGAAAATACGTTTATTCCTTATAATGTTTTTGGCAATATAAAAGTTATTTGCCAAAAGTCATTAACAAAACTTGTCGCCGGGAATTTGGCATTAATAAAGTTAGATAAAAATTATATTGCTCAAATTGATAAAGATTTAGTCTTTGAAGGAACCATAACTAAAGTAATTGGCCACAAAGATGATCCAGACATTGAAATAGCTGCAATTGCAGCCACACACGGTTTTTTCAAAGACTTTTCAAAAGAAGCTATAGAAGAATTAAAAGATATTAAAGAATATGTACTAGATGAAGAAATAACTGGAAGAAAAGATTTAAGAAATGAAAATATATTTACAATAGATGGGCAAGATACAAAAGATATGGATGATGCTGTAAGCATAAAAAAAGACGGAGAAAACTATATTTTAAGCGTGCACATCGCCGATGTAAGTCACTACGTTAAAGAAGGCAGTAACTTAGATAAAGAAGCTTTTGTAAGAGGAACATCCGCATACTTAGCTGACTCAGTTTTACCAATGCTTCCGCACGAACTATCAAACGGGATATGCTCACTAAATGAAAAAGTAGACAGATTAACTAAAACCGTTAAAATGATAATTGATAAAGACGGAAAAATAATCGACTATGATATATTTAATAGCGTAATAAATTCAAAGAAAAAAATGACATACGAAGAAGTAAATGAAGTACTAGAAAATGGAAAATTAATAGAAGAGTATATTCCTTTTATAAAAGATTTAAATTTAATGAAAGAACTATCATTGATATTAAGAGAAAAGCGTAAAAAAAGAGGAAATATAGACTTTTCATCAACCGAAGTCAAAGCAATCGTAACAAAAGAAGGAACCCCAACATCATTTGAACAACGAAGCCAAAAAACTGCCGAAAAAATGATTGAAAATTTTATGATAGCTGCCAATGAAATAGTTACAACGCACTATGCATATATGGGTCTTCCATTTGTTTATAGGGTTCATGGAGGACCACATGATGATACCTTAGTAGAAACGATAAACTTTTTGAAAGAACAAGGCCTTTGTAATGGGGCCGCAAACAACCTATTAAACAAAATAAATAATGGAACATACACTTCAAAAGACTTAGACGCTTTTTTAGAAAGCTTTAAAGATACTGAAAACTATGGCGTTATTTCAAATTACATATTAACAAGCATGAGTAAAGCAAAATATTCAAACATTAACGAAGGTCACTATGGCTTAGCCTTAAATTTTTATACCCACTTTACATCACCAATAAGAAGATATCCAGATTTAATGGTACATAGACTTATAGATTATTATAACGACTTTGAAACAGTTCTTGAAAAATTAAATGCAATTGAAGAGAAGCTTCCAGACATATGTAGCCATTCATCATATATGGAAAGGCAAGCCGATGCCGCAGAAGAAGAAACCTTAGATTTAAAAATGGCCGAATATATAAAAGACTATATTGGAGAAAGCTTTAATGGGCAAATTATTAGAATGACCCCTTATGGCATGGACATAAAAATGGAAAATAATATAAAAGGAATAGTAAGACCTGAAGATGTTTCAAAAACAAAGAAAGATTTAGACCATAAATTTAAATTAGGAGAAAAAGTATGCGTATTAGTTAAAGAAGTGTCAGTTCCACACCGTTTAATATATTTAAATATTGCATATCCACTAAACAATAAACCAAAGCAAAAAACAAAAAGAAGTTCTTAAACTTCTTTTAAAATCAAACAAACATGATATAATTAAGAAAGGTGATAAAAATGGAAGATAAAATGAAATTACTATTAGAACAAATAAATATGCCTAAAGAAATGTCTAAATATTTTGAAAATGGCAAATTAGAAAAGATTGTTTGCAATAAAAATAAAGACAAATACGCTTTTTATCTTTCAGTTCCTAAAATTTTACCTTTAAAAAGCTACCTAGAATTTGACAAACTATTAAAAAGAAAGTATCAAAATATGACTATAACTTCTAAAATAAAAGTTTCAAACTTTAGCCTAGAAGAAATAGAAGATTACTATAGATATTTCATTGAAAATTATAGTAAAAATGCACCACTACTTGCGGAATTTATTGATAGTAAATTAGATTTAGATAGAAAAACATTACAGATTGAAGTAAGTAATATCGCTGAAGAAATGAAAATAAATAGTATAAAAAAAGAATTAGAAAAAAATTTAAATAATGCCGGCTTTGACATAAAAATAGACACAGTAATTAATCATCAAGAATCCGAAGCCATCAAAGAAGAAATCGAAAAAACAAAAAAAATTATTAAAAAAGAACCAAAAGAAAACCCAATCATTATGGGTGATGAAATAAAAAGCGAAGTAACACAAATAACTAACATAACATTTGAAATGGATGATGTTACTATAAAAGCCAAAGTATTTGGAATTGATGCTTTTGAATCATCAAAATCAAATTTTAAAATAATAACTTTAAAATTAACAGACAATACAGACAGCATGTACTGTAAAATTTTCTGCAGAGAAGATAAAGAATATCAAAGATATTTAAAAACTATAAAGACAAACTCTTGGTATCTAATAAGGGGTTATACCAAAGCCGATAGATTTTCAAACAATGAAATAGTCTTAAACGCCAGAGACATCAATACAACTAAAGTAGAAGAAGAAAAACGAATAGATAAAGCCGAAAAAAAGAGAGTAGAACTCCATAGCCATACAAAAATGAGTCAGATGGATGGCGTAGCTGGAGAAGAACAACTAGTATGGCAAGCCATAAACTTTGGGCATAAAGCCATAGCAATTACCGATCACAACGGATGCCAAGCCTTTCCACATGTTTTTAACTTAGTGACAGGTTATAATAAGGGAAAAGAAGAAAAAGATAAATTTAAAATTTTATACGGAACAGAACTAACCCTAATCGACGATTCTATCAATATATCATTAAGGCCAAGTGAAAAGCCATTACTAGAATCAACCTATGTTGTCTTTGACCTAGAAACAACAGGATTTAATGCAGGCGGTTCAGATTCGATAATTGAAATTGGAGCAGTTAAAATATGTAATGGAGAAATAATTGATAGATTTGATGAATTAATTGATCCAAAAAGACCACTGCCAGCCAAAATAACAGAACTAACAAATATTACTGATGAAATGTTAAAAGGAAAATTAGAAGAAAAAGAAGCTGTCAAAAAATTTAAAGACTGGGTAGGCGAGCTTCCAATGGTTGCCCATAACGCCAAATTTGACGTTTCATTTATTGCAATGGCCCACCAGAAATATAATCTAGGACAGTTTAATAATACCGTTATTGACACACTAGAACTTTCAAGAGCTTTAGATACCGGATACGCTAGACATAGCTTATCAGCTTTAGTAAAAAGATATGATGTACCTTGGGATGAAGAAGCTCACCACAGAGGTGATTATGATGCCGAAGGAACAGCCCTAGTATTTCATAAAATGTTAAAAAAATTAGCAGCAAGAAATTTTAAAACAATCAAAGATTTAGATAAATTAATTTCTAAAGATGAAATCCACAAATACGGAAGAGCCTATCACGTCAATATAATAGCTAAAAATAAAAAGGGATTAAAAAACATGTTTAAACTAATTTCCCTTGCTAACACCAAATACCTGTACAAAACCCCAAGAATCTTAAGAAGTGAAATTGAAAGCCACCGTGAAGGCTTACTCATAGGTAGTGGATGTTATGAAAGCGAAATATTTATCGAAGCTAGAAGCAAATCTGACGAAGAGCTAGCTAATCTAATAAACTTTTATGATTACGTTGAAGTTCAGCCACCAGCCCTTTATGACCATTTGATTCAAATGCACGATTTTGGCAATAAAGCCGAACTATTAGAACACATAAAAAAAATAATTAGGGTTACTAAAGAATCAGGAAAAATAATAGTTGCCACCGGAGACGTTCATCAAGTTAATCCAGAAGATAAAATATATAGAAAAATTATAGTTAATCAAAAAGTTCCTGGTGGAGGAAGACATCCACTTGCCAAAAAAGACATTACAGATATTCCTTCACAGTACTTAAGGACCACAGACGAAATGCTTGAAGACTTTTCATTCTTGGATGAAAAACTAGCAGAGGAAATAGTTATAACAAACACCAATAAAATAGCTGATATGGTAGATATTATTGAAGTTATAATAGATACAAACGGAATTCCATTCGCTCCTAAAATTGAAAACTGCACCGAGACAACTTTAGAACTCGTATATAATAAAGCTAAGGAAATATACGGAAGTCCACTTCCATATAACATTGAAGAAAGATTAGCTTCAGAGCTTTATGGAGAAGAACCATTAAAAGCAATAAAAAATAAAATAAAAAACGAAAATTTATCAGATGATGAATATAATCAAAAAATTTATTCAAAACTGCATGAAATAATGGTAGGGGGACTATCTGAAGTTAAAAAAATTATTAAAGAAGATATTTTAAATAATGACAAGGAAATTGAAAACATTGACAAAGAAATAGAAAGCAGGCTAACCGGAATTATAGGTGCCCATTTCGACGTTATATATTTAATTGCCCAAAAATTAGTTAAAAAATCTAATGATGACGGTTATTTAGTGGGTAGCCGTGGTTCAGTTGGCTCATCACTAGTAGCCACTATGATGGGCATCACAGAAGTTAATTCGCTCCCGCCGCATTACGTATGCCCAAACTGTAAACACTCAATTTTTGAAATTGATGGACAAAGTTTAGGAAGTGACTATGGAAGCGGATATGACTTACCTGATATGAACTGTCCAAAGTGTGAAACTAAAATGAACAAAGAAGGGCAAGACATGCCATTTGCCACCTTCCTAGGGTTTCACGCTGACAAAGTACCAGATATAGATTTAAACTTTTCAGATTTAAACCAAGCTGCAGCTCATGAATATACAAAAGTCTTATTTGGCGAAGACAACGTTTATAGAGCAGGTACAATCGGAACCGTTGCTGAAAAAACTGCATATGGATATGTCAAAGGATACTGCGAAGATAAAGGAATATTTATGAGATCTGCCGAAATTGAAAGGCTGGCAAATGGATGTACAGGAATTAAACGAACAACTGGTCAGCACCCAGGCGGAATAGTTGTCATACCTGGTTACATGGATGTTTTTGACTTTACACCATTCCAGTATCCAGCCGATGACGTAACTTCCGCATGGCGAACAACCCACTTTGACTACCACGCTATTGACCAAGACGTTTTAAAACTAGATATATTAGGTCATTCTGGACCTACTAAATTAAGACTAGTCCAAGATATAACCGGAGATGACGTTACAAAAGTTCCATTAGATGATAAAGAAACAATGGGAATATTTCTATCACCAAAACCATTAGGCGTAACTAAAGATCAAATAATGAATGAAACAGGAAGTCTTGGAATACCAGAATTTGGCACACCGTTTACCTTACAATTAGTAAAAGAAACTAAACCTAAAACATTTGCTGAACTAGTCAAAATCTCAGGCTTATCACACGGAACAGACGTATGGAATGGAAATGCTAAAGATTTGATTGATAATGGAATAGTACCATTTTCTGAAGTTATCGGATGTCGTGACGATATTATGGTATATTTAATGTATCATGGATTAAAACCAATAGATGCATTTAAGATAATGGAATTTGTAAGAAAAGGAAAAGCTAGTAAAGACCCTGAAACCTGGAGTAAGTACGTAAAAATAATGAGAGAAGCAGAAATTGAAGACTGGTTTATAGATTCATGTTCTAAAATAAAATACATGTTTCCGAAAGCTCATGCCGTTGCTTATGTCATAAATGCATTTAGATTAGCATACTACAAAGTACATAAACCAGCAGTTTACTATGCAGCCCAATTTTCAGTTGAATATGATGATTTCGATATTGAATGCATGATAAGAGGTTATGAAGCTGTAAAAGCCAGAATTATTGAGATAAATGAAAAAGGATACGATGCAACCAATAAAGAAAGTTCAATTTTAGAGTGCTTAAAAGTTGCCTTAGAAGCGTTAGCTAGGGGTTACACATTTAAGCCAATAGACTTATATAAATCAGATCATACAAACTTTGTAATCGATGAAGACGGTAAATCATTAATTCCGCCTTTTAGAGCAATAGATGGCTTAGGAACAGTTGTCGCTAAAAATATTGTGGAAGAAAGATCAAAAGGAGAGTACATAAGTATTGAAGATCTTCAAAAAAGAGCAAAAATCTCATCAACACTTATTGAAAAAATGCGCTCAATGGGTATATTAGATGGTATGGAAGAATCAAGCCAATTAAGTCTGTTTTAGTAAAATAGCTAGCTCTTATTGATGAAATCAAAACTAATGAAAAAAATAGTGCCACAATAATTCGAAATAAACACGTAAATAACAACTCGAAAGAGTTGTTTTTACATGTGAAATTAATTATAATTAAATTAGGTGATAAATATGAAAAAAATAATACTAGTAGATGGCAATAACCTCTTATTTAGAAGTTATTATGCAACCGCATATAACGGTAATTTCATGAATAACAGTAAAGGATTTCCGACTAATGCCATATTTGGCTTTGTAAATATGATAAACAAAATTGTAAAAGAAGAAAACCCAGAATATATGATAGTTGCTTTTGACAAAGGAAAGACATTTAGGCATAAAGAATACGAGGGGTACAAAGATGGAAGAGTAGAAACCCCAAATGAACTTAAAATGCAGTTTCCAGTAGCTAAACAAATATTAGGAGCTATGGGAATTAAGTATTATGAAATAGATAACTACGAAGCCGATGACATCATCGGAACATTTGCTAAATACTGTGATGATGAAGAAGACTTTATTGGAACAATAGTTAGTAGTGATAAAGATTTACTACAGCTAATAAGTAAAGATGTTGATATCAAACTATTAAAACAAAAAGACTATATTAGATATAATGAAAAAACATTTAAAGATGAGTGGGGCATAGATCCAATAAATATTATTGACCTAAAAGCTTTAATGGGCGATTCATCAGATAATATACCAGGAGTAAAAGGAGTAGGTGAAAAAACCGCATTAAAACTTTTACAAGAATATAAAACTTTAGATGGTATATATGAAAATATAGATAATATTAAAGGGAAACTAAAAGAAAAGCTTGAAATAGACAAAGAAAACGCCTATAAGAGTTATCATCTAGCCACCATAGTTAGAGACGTTAAAATGGACATTAATATAGATGATACTAAATACATAGGTGAAAATATAAATGAGCTAAATAAAATATATGAAGATTTAGAGTTTTATTCATTTTTAAAAAAACAAAATACCTTAAAAAAAGAAGAAGCTAAAGTAAAAATTATAGATAACATAAATGATTTAAACATTGATGGAGATATTGCAGTTTATCTAGAAGTTTTTGGCGTCAATTATCATAAAGCCCCAATAATTGGCATGGCTATATATAATGATAGCATTTCATACTTTATACCATTAGAAATATTAAAACAAAAACCTGATTTTTTAATAAAAAATAGAAAATACACATATGACTTAAAGAAAATGATTGTCGCTCTAAAATATCAAAATATCGAAATTGAAAATACCACATTTGATACTATGATAGCCGGATCTTTATTAGATTATAACATGAAAGATGACATAGCCTATCTAGCAAATGAATTAAACTACGACTTAAAATTTTATGAAAACATATATGGAAAATTTAGCCATCTAGAAATGCCAA
>AUXO012228107.1_pt1 | contig 10982 bp, 6 predicted proteins | sample 768731 | NCBI WGS metagenome assembly AUXO01 (sample SAMN02715735, study PRJNA202380) | gut metagenome | biome: sheep rumen | host: Ovis aries | place: New Zealand: Palmerston North
TGGTTTTCTACAAAACCATTATTGAAAAATAAACGATTTTTGTTTTGCATTGTGCTCACTTATTAAGACCCCGACTTCGACACCTGGTGCGACCGCCAGCTGCTGGTTTAACAATAAGTATAAATTCATACACATCAAGGTAGGAATCGAAAGATTTCCACCTTTTTCTTGGTTGTTTCGGAAATAATGCTTAAATTTGCACCGACTATGCCAGCCCACGTGTGGGCAAGGGCGGGTCAAGACATCGATGGAATCCTGAGGCCGACGAAGCCGTTCGTAGGGCAGGCCGAGGGGAAAAGGCGTTTACGGACGTTACTATTCTGTGACTTCAAACTTCGCAACTTTGAAACTCTCCACAGAGGTAATGCAACGGTAAGCGTCTGTGTTAGGGTGAATTATATCCAAACGATTGCTATATATAACAATGCCTTTTTTGTTTCCATGTGACTAGATGATTACTACTTAAATAGAAATAATTATGTTGAAAAAACTATTTCCGTTAACTGTTGTGTGCCTTCTGTTGACAGGCATGAGTATTCTGATGTCCTCCTGTGCAAAAGAGCAGGAGAAAGTTGTAAACTTCAGTCTTTATGGCACGCCCTTGAGTGTTCATTTCGATGCATCACAATGTGACAGCTTAAAAGGTGTTGCTGATGAGGATGTAGTGGCCTTTGTGGAAAACCTGGAAGGCAATGCACAGTCGGTCGTTGACGAATGCCTGCAAATCAAGAAGGAGCTGAACCTTTGCGACTGGGCTTACTTCCACATGCTTGACAGCTTGTCAGCAGCAGCATGGAACAATAGCAATGAGGTCGTAGCCGCCGTGGCTGTACTGATGAATCAGTCGGGCTACGATGTTCGCTTGCTGAGAACGCAGGATAATTCACTCCGCCTGCTCTATCAGACTGATGCTTTCGTCTATGGCGCAGCGTCATACAATGAAGGTGAGAAAAAGTATTTCCTTTATGGCGATTCAATTCAGATCAACGATAGCTGTAATGTCGTCACGGAAGCAACGAATGGCAAGGCAATCGATTTCCACTATCAGGGCGAGATGAAGCTGGCCGAGAAGCTCTCCGAACCGCGCACCATCCATTCTGTCAAGGACTCTACTTTCACCTTTACCATACAGGTAAACAAGAATTTGATAGACTTTTATGCTGATATGCCTTCTTTCATGTATGACAATAATTTCATGACGCGCTGGGCAGTAATGGCGCAGTATCCGTTGGAGCATCACCTGCAGCAGACACTCGTCAAGGAGATGAAGGAGAAACTGGCCGGTAAAAGCAAGAAAGAACAGGTTCAGCAGATACACTTTTGGGTACAAGGAAATGTTGACTTAAAGCGAGAGAAACCCAATCAGGACATTCTACTCTTTGCTTATGATGAAGACGTCTGGGGTGCAGACCGTGCTTTCTATGCAGAAGAAACCCTCTACTATCCCTATTGTGACTCGGAAGACCGTTCAATACTTTTTGCCGAGCTGGTTCGCGAAGTTGTAGGTCTCGATGTGGCATTGGTGTATTACCCTGGTCATCTGTCTGCGGCAGTCTGTTTCGATGAACCTGTCGAAGGTGATGCCTACGACCTCGATGGCCGTAAGTTCGTTACCTGCGATCCGACCTATATCGGCTCCAAGATAGGAGAAATAATGCCCATCGTCAAACATGACGATGCTACATTGATAGTTATCAAGTAAGTCAGAAAAATACTTTTATACATTATGAAAAGGAGATTTCTTATTCTGTCAATTCTCTGTCTGGCAGTTGTTTTTAAGGCTACTGCCCAAGACATGAAAGTCGTGGACTTTAAACTCCTTGAGACAGATTTAACGGCTAACACTCATGGAACATCCAAACTGGACCAGAATGGCGAGACCTCTGCTCTCATCAAGATTCAGACCCCTGAGAAAGGATTCGTCTTTGACGGCGGTTCCTTGGGTGTAGTAGCAACCGAAGAGCATGCTGGCGAGATATGGCTGTACGTCCCCCGTCGTGCCCAGAAGCTCACCATTCACCACAAAGACTATGGTGTTCTGCGCGACTATTACTATCCCGTTCCCATCAGTGGTGGCCGTACCTATGAAATGTTCATAGACCTCGGCATCGGTCGCTATGTCACCATCACGTCGCAGAGAGCCAATTCCACCATTTATGTCGATGGAGTGGATTGCGGCCTTGCTCCCCTGAAGAACTGTTATCTCAACTATGGCAAGCATACCGTCCGTGCCATCAAGGACCGTTACGAGGGTGAGCTGACCTTTATGGTCACCACCAGCGACGACAATAGCATCAAACTGGTTAATGTCGAGCAAGTGGATATGTCCGATCATTTTGGTGACGTGACGTTGACTGTTGACAACAAAGCCGACATCTATTTTGCCGGAAAGAAGGTCGGCACAGGCACCTGGAAAACCCAGTTGCGCGAAGGCAGCTATACTGTCGAGACCCGCAAGGCCGACTGCGACCCAATGCTAACTACTTTTACAGTAATACCTAAGCAGCAAAATGTAGTTAAAGCCAACGATCCAGTTCCTCATACTGGTTGGTTGCATGTTTATACCCGTCCTCGTAATGTTTTGACGGTTCCTTTTGATGCCAATGAGATGTTACCGCTACCCGTTGGAACTTATCAGTTAGAGTTCTCTCGTAAAGGCTTTGTCTCTCAAAATCGTGAATACACCGTAAAACGCAACGAAGTAACAAGGGATACTGTAACGTTGGAACGAGTAACCTACGTAAAACCATTAGCTTTCTATTTTGGTGGAGCTTACACAGTACGCACGTTAATGGGCGCTACGGCCATTGCAGGTGTTGTCTATCAGCATCATGACCTGCAGGTCTCTTATACTTTTGGCCTTTCCAAATCAGATATTGTCTATTGGAATGGTGACGTGAATACTGGCACCAAATATGCCATGCAGTCTATTGGCGTGAAATATGGTTACCAGTTCCCGCTTCTGCGCCAGTTGGCTATTACTCCTCAGGTAGGTTACTATTACAATTATCTGACGGCTACTGCAGCAGAGCCTGCAAATACAATTTATGGCGCCAATGCCTCTTCTCATGCATTAGCTATAGGTGTCAAACTGGTTCTGGCCCCTATACAGCACCTTTATATCTTTGCTGCTCCAGAATATATGGTAGCACTAAACAAAGATGCTAATTTCAAGACCATAACTGATAGTAGCAATTTCAGTGGTGATGGCTTTGCCGTCCATGCAGGAATATTGGTGAATTTCTAAAAGTTTAATGACACGAATGAAAAAGTATTTGTTATTCATAGCGACTGTCCTACTGGTTATATGTGGCTGTGGCGGTAATGATGGTGGTGGCGGATCCGCTTCTGGCGGCAATGAGTACCTGAATGTCAGCAATGTTGACATAGCTGGCGACCAAACTTCTGCGACACTTAATATTCAGGCAAGTCCTAACTGTGACTGGAGTGTCAGTTGTAATGAAGGCTGGGTTACTAATATATCACCAGCTTCAGGTCGTGGCAACAGGTCTGTTGATGTCAGACTATCGGGAGTCAATCCCTCATCCACTCAGTCGCGAACAGCCAATATCACGGTTCGTAATGCCAGCGGCTCCATCAGCCGCACTGTTACCTTGACGCAGGCTGCCAATGCTGAATTCATCGAGTTGGGCGTAAGTGGAACATCCTTGAATTTTTCATATAAAGCCGAGAGTCGTGAGGTAACTTTAAGAAGCAATACCCATTGGACAATAGGTATAACAGGTAATAGGGAATGGATAACAGTTACTCCCATGGAGGGTGTTAATGACGGCAAGTTTACAGTAACGGTTGCTGCTAATCACACTAAGGATACCAGAATTGTCGTATTGACATTTACAGCAACTGGCGGCTACTCAAAGACCTTAGTTATAGAGCAGGCAACAGCAACAGCTCCTACGCTGACCCTTCCGCAGGTGTCTAATATCACAAAGACCGAAGCGACAGTTACCTTTAGCTACGATTACGAACTAGCAGTATCCTCTTATGGTATATGTTATGGCACGACAGATAATCCTGAAGTTGATAAGTCAGCAACGGTAACTTATAGCGGTGACGAGACGAAGACTCCAACGTTCAATTTACAGAATCTGACTCCTGCTACAAGATACTTCCTTCGTGCTTATGTCATCGGAGTGTCAGGTACTCCTACCTATAGTAACAGTACTTCATTTTCTACCTCCAGTAGTTGGCCTGGCGCGGACGATGTGATTACCCCTAATTGATAAAAAAGGAATACTCAGATGATACAGGTTGTAAAAGTATTTATAGCTGTGTTGCTATTGTCGACACCAACATCCCTCTGGGCTGCCGATGGCGATGTTTTCACCGTAAAAACAGCAGAAGGTGTGGAGATGACCTTTAAAGTTATTAGTGAGGCTGAGAAGACTTGCCAAGTAGGAAGTGGTGAAAAGGATTCTCCATGTATCAACCGCACTACTAATGGAATTATTTCAATCCCTTCATCGCCCAACGGGTATAAATTAGAAAGCATAGGTGATTATGCGTTCTATAATTGTTATTATTTGACTTCAATAACAATTCCCAATAGTGTGACGAGTATTGGTAATCGTGCGTTCTATGGTTGTTTTTATTTGACTTCAATAACAATTCCCAATAGTGTGACGAGTATCGAAGAAGGTGCGTTCTATTTTTGTTCTGGCTTGACCTCAATGACGATTCCCAATAGCGTGACAAGTATTGGTAATAGTGCGTTCAGTGACTGTTCTCGCTTAACCTCAATAACGATTCCCAACAGCGTGACGAGTATCGGCTATTCTGTATTTTCATGGTGTCGTGGCTTGACTTCAATAACGATTCCTAATTCTGTGACGAGTATCGGTGGATATGCGTTCTGGCATTGTTCTGGCTTAGCCTCAATAACGATTCCCAACAGTGTGACGAGTATCGATGATGATGCGTTCAATGATTGTTCTGGCTTGACGAGTATTTTAGTTCAAGAGGGTAATATGGTATATGACTCGCGAAACAATTGTAATGCAATTATTGAAACAGCATCGAATACATTGATTTCTGGATGTAAGAATACTACGATTCCCAACAGCGTGACGAGTATTGGAAAGTATGCGTTCAGTGGTTGTTCTGACTTGACCTCAATAACGATTCCCAACAGTGTGACGAGTATTGGAAATCTAGCGTTCGATGATTGTTCTGGCTTGACGAGCATTATAGTTCAAGAGGGTAATATGATATATGACTCACGAAACAATTGTAATGCAATTATTGAAACAGCATCGAATACATTGATTTCTGGATGTAAGAATACAACAATTCCCAATAGCGTGAAGAGTATTGGTGATTATGCGTTCAGTGGCTGTACTGGCTTGACCTCAATAACGATTCCCAACAGTGTGACGAGTATAGGCCAATCTGCGTTCTCTAGTTGTGACGCCTTGACCTCAATAAATATTTCCAATAGCGTGATGAGTATTGGTGATTATGCGTTCAGGTATTGTAAAACTCTTACTAGCATAACGATACCTCGGTTTGTTAAGGATTTCGGTCGTGTGGCGTTTTATAATTGCTCAAACCTTAAAAGTATTTATTCTGAAATATTGGAACCTGTTGCTGCCAATTCTATAACGATGTCTACTCCAACAGCGGCAGATGTGACTCTATATGTCCGTTCTGGGACTAAAACTAAATATGAAAAGACAGAGGGTTGGAAGGAGTTTACAAACATAGTGGAGTTGCCTAAAGAATTAAACAAGGATGATACTTTCATTGGCTATTCACAGGAGGGGAATGAATTGATTTTTAAAGTTACCAATGAGGAGCAAATGACTTGCCAAATAGGTGATGGCATAAATACTTCAATCGTACAGTCTGTTAGGCAGATCACAATTCCAGAAATGGTCAAAGGATATGAGGTTACAGAAATAGGCAACGGCGCTTTCCTGAATTGTAGTTCTCTGCAAGAAGCTTCGTCTTATACAGTGAGGAATATTGGTGACAGAGCCTTTGCCGGATGTACATCTTTACAAAAAATGTCCTTCCCCCAATTGGCATTACTTGGAAATAATGTGTTTAACGGCTGTACATCATTGTTAAGCGTAGTTTTCCCAAAAGAAATGACGACCATTGATAATAATATATTGTCAGGATGTAGCAGTTTGGCTGCTATCCAGTGGGATTCCGAGAGTGCTTTTCCTACTTCAGCGATAAAGGATATAAATAATCCTAACTTGTTGCTATACGTTAAAAAGAAAGAGTATGCGCCTTCTAACTTGCAGAATGTAATAGTAAATGGAGTAGCAGATAGGATAATACTCAATGAATCTGCAAATGGAAATAACTTTTATTGTCCAAAAGAGTTTATTGCAAAAAATATAGAGTACACCCATAACTATAGTATGACTTCAGGCTATCAGACTTGTCAGGGGTGGGAAACAATAGCCTTACCATTCGATGTAACGAGAATATCTCACGAATCTTCTGTGGAGTTGGTTCCTATCAATATGTGGAATGTGGGGAGTAACCTACGTCCATTCTGGCTTTATGAGCAAACGACGGAGGGATGGAAAGCATCTTCCATTATTAAAGGGAATCAACCTTATATATTATGTATACCCAATAACCCGGATCATTATGAGCCTTTATATAACTTTACTGGTGATGTGACATTTGTAGGGAGTAACGTGAAAGTGTATGCTTCAGATGACATCGAACCAAGTAAGTATGGTCAACGCGCCTTTGTTCCTAACTTTCAATATCGAGAGTCTGGGAATGACATCTATACACTCAATGTGAATAATCAGTGGGGGCAGAATACTTTAACTGACCATCTCCCAGGTAGTGTCTTTGTCCCTAACACTCGTCCAGTTCATCCTTTCGAGGCGTATATGACTTACGAGGACGGTTCAGCTCGTGAGTTCATTCCTGTTTTTGAGGATACTCTCCCCACTGGTATCCCTGGAATTCGGAGCGTGAACGTCAAAGAGGAAGAGCATTGGTACACATTGGATGGCCAAAAGTTGCAATCTAAACCTGCAATAAAAGGTATCTATATTGTGAGTGGTCGCAAAGTAGTAGTAAAATAAATTGTTGTTATTCAATAATGCATAATAGAATGAGAAAGAAGAAAAACTGTCTGATACACGCTATCAAAGCCTTAATACTTTTGTTGGCTCTATCTTCACCTTCTTCACTCTATAGTGCTATAGGTGATGTGTTTACTGCCAAAACAGCAGAAGGTGTTGAAATGACCTTTAGGGTAATCAATGAGGTTAATAAAACCTGCCAAGTAGGAAATGGCGATAACCAGTGTTTTTCAGATGAAACAACACAAATTACAATTCCAGATGTTGTTAAAGGTTATTCGGTATCACGCATAGGAAACTCTGCGTTCTTTGGCTGTTCTGCCTTATCTTCAATAACTATTCCCAATAGTGTGACGAGTATCGGAGAAGGTGCGTTCTATTATTGTTCTGGCTTGACCTCAATAACGATTCCCAGTAGCGTGACGAGTATTGGTGATTATGCGTTCTATGGTTGTCATTATTTGACTTCAATAACGATTCCCAGTAGCGTGACGAGTATCGGTGATTATGTGTTCAGTAGCTGTTCTTCCTTAGCCTCAATAACGATTCCCAATGGTGTGACGAGCATTGGTGATCATGCGTTTTGGTGTTCTGGCTTGACCTCAATAACGATTCCCAGTAGCGTGACGAGTATCAGTAATTCTGCATTCCATCGTTGTCCCGGCTTGACGAGCATTATTGTTCAAGAGGGTAATATGGTATACGACTCACGAAACAATTGTAATGCAATCATAGAAACAGCATCGAATACATTGATTTCTGGATGTAAGAATACAACAATTCCCAATAGCGTGAAGATCATCGGTGAATCTGCGTTCGAAGGGTGTTCTGGCTTGACTTCAATAACGATTCCCAACAGCGTGACGAGTATCGGTGATTATGTGTTCAGTGGCTGTTCTTCCTTAGCCTCAATAAATATTTCCAATAGCGTGATGAGTATTGGTGATTATGCGTTCGTTGGCTGTTCTTCCTTAGCCTCAATAACGATTCCCAGTAGCGTGACGAGTATCGGTGATTATGTGTTCAGTGGCTGTTCTTCCTTAGCCTCAATAAATATTTCCAATAGCGTGATGAGTATTGGTGATTATGCGTTCGTTGGCTGTTCTTCCTTAGCCTCAATAACGATTCCCAGTAGCGTGACGAGTATCGGTGATTATGTGTTCAGTGGCTGTTCTTCCTTAGCCTCAATAACGATTCCCAGTAGCGTGATGAGTATTGGTGATTATGCGTTCGGTGGCTGTTCTTCCTTAGCCTCAATAACGATTCCCAGCAGTGTGACGAGTATTGGTAAATTTGCGTTTGAAAATTGTTATGGCTTGACCTCAATAAATATTTCCAATAGCGTGATGAGTATTGGTGATCATGCGTTCAGTGGGTGTACTGCTTTAGCCTCAATAACGATTCCCAACAGCGTGACGAGTATTGGAGAAGGTGCGTTCTATAATTGTAATGGCTTGACCTCAATAACAATTCCCAATAGTGTGACGAGCATTGGTGATTATGCGTTCGCAAATTGTACTGCTTTAGCCTCAATAACAATTCCCAACAGTGTGACGAGTATCGGAGAACGTGCATTCTTATATTGTTCTGGCTTGACCGCAATAACGATTTCCAATGGTGTGACGAGCATTGGTGAACATGCGTTCTATGGGTGTTCTGACTTAACCTCAATAACAATTCCTAGCAGTGTAACGAGTATTGGTAATAGTATCTTCGGTAATTGTCGTGCCTTGACATATATTTTAGTTCAAGAGGGTAATACTGTATATGACTCACGAAACAATTGTAATGCAATTATTGAAACAGCATCGAATACATTGATATCTGGATGTAAGAATACTACGATTCCCAACAGCGTGACGAGTATTGGTAAATTTGCGTTTGAAAATTGTTATGGCTTGACCTCAATAACGATTCCCAACAACGTGACGAGTATTGGAGAAGGTGCGTTCTATAATTGTAATGGCTTGACCTCAATAACAATTCCCAATAGTGTGACGAGCATTGGTGATTATGCGTTCTATTATTGTTCTGGCTTGACCTCAATAAATATTTCCAATAGCGTGACGAGTATAGGTAATGATGCGTTTGCATGTTGTCGTAGCTTGACCTCAATAACGATTCCCAATAGTGTGACGAGTATTGGAAATTATGCGTTCAATCGTTGTGAAAGTCTTACAAGTTTCACTATCCCCCGTTATGTTTCAAATATAGGGCCCTATGCTTTTGGAAATTGTCCAAATCTAAAGAATGTATATTCTGAGGTTTTAAGCCCTCCCTCAATAAGTTTTGACACTTTTGGTCCTGCTACTTATTCGTCCGCACCCCTTTATGTTCGGTATGGGACAAAAGAACAATATCAAATTGCGACAGGATGGAAAGAGTTTAAAGACATTGTTGAAATGCCTAAGGAATTCAATTTGGGAGACACTTTCATGGAACCAACATCGGAAAATGTCATGGTTACTTATAAAGTAATAGATGAAGAAAACATGATGTGTCAAGTTGGGGATGACAATGCAGCAGTCAGTCCTCTGAGTAGTGGTATTGTTACCATCCCAGAAATGGTAAGGGGCTATGAGGTAACGACAATTGGTAATATGGCCTTTTCTGGATGTTCTACTTTACTATACGTTTCATTTCCTTCAACAATTAAAAATTTTGGAAATCAATTGTTTGATGGATGTAACAGTCTTGCTGCTGTTCAATGGAATCTTAATAATAAGATGCCAGATTCATTTTTAGAGACAGTAAATAATCCTAATTTGTTGCTGTATGTTAATAATAAAAACTACGCTCCAGTTAATGTACAAAACACCGTAGTGAGTGATGAGGCTGAAAATATAATTCTAAAAGATTCTAAGGATGGTAATGACTTCTATTGCCCTAAGGAGTTCACTGCCAAAAACATAGAGTATACTCATAATTACAGCATGACATCTGGTTACCGTACTTGCCAAGGTTGGGAGACGATTGCTTTGCCTTTTGATGTATCAAGTATCTCTTATGGCGACAAGGATCTTGTACCTATTTCGACATGGAAATATGGTGACACTCAAATTCCTTTCTGGCTTTACGAGCAAACAGCAGATGGTTGGAAAGCTGCAAGTGCTATTAAGGCAAATACTCCTTATATTATATGTATGCCGAATAATCTTGAACATTATGATGACGAGTATAATATAAAAGGTGATGTAACGTTTAGGGGCGAGAATGTAAAGGTGTTTGCGTCAGACAAGGTAACAGCAACAAGTTATAATGGAAAGACTTTTGTGCCAAACTTCCAGAATCAAGCCGTAAATAGTAGTATTTATGCATTGAATGTTAACAACAACTTGGAGGTATATGAAGTCGCCGCTAATTTGCCAGGTAGCATATTTATTCGAAATCTCCGCACAGTTCATCCCTTTGAGGCTTATATGACATACGAAGGAGGTTCTGCTCGAGAGTTCTTTCCCATCTTTGAAGATGGCTTGCCGACTGGAATTGATGCTGTGCAGAGATCTCTTGGTATAATGAATATGGATGAAAGCAATAGAAATAATGTCTATAATCTTAAAGGACTGCGTGTAATGCAACCTTCTAAGGGACTTTATATCGTCAATGGCCGAAAAGTCGTTGTCAAGTAGTCGTTAGGATGAAGAATGTAAAATCTTGAAAGAATACTCTTATACTGATATTCCTCGGATTGCAGATGAACAATCCGAGGAATATTTTTGGCTGGTAACCTCAGAAAAGTTTTATTTTTCGCTGCAAATCTATCACATCTGTCACAAACCCTTTGGTGGAGTTTGTAAAGTTTTCTTCTGACGAGGACTACTCTCACGACCCTCGAGGATAGTCCTCGTCGGTCGTTAGGACTATCCTCAAGGCCTGCGAGACGGCACTTCATCAATGACAAAG
>AUXO010009187.1_pt1 | contig 10981 bp, 5 predicted proteins | sample 768731 | NCBI WGS metagenome assembly AUXO01 (sample SAMN02715735, study PRJNA202380) | gut metagenome | biome: sheep rumen | host: Ovis aries | place: New Zealand: Palmerston North
TTTAATAAGGTTATTAGTGATAATATTGAACTAGTTTCTAATATAATTCAAGTTATTGATGGTTATTCTTTGACAAAATATAACCAATTAACGCGAGATATTTCAGCTCAATTACAAGTAATATCAACAAATATTGATGAATATAATCGTCAAAAGAGAGCAGAATTAAGTGGAAATATTTATGAATATGGAAAGTATTATACTATATCTGAAACAGGACAAACATCAATTAATATTACAGGTAATAAAACAATAAATGATTTAATAACGGAAGTATATAATCAATCTAATTTTTTACCTTCATCTTTTAAGGAATTAATAAATAATAAAGTAAAAAATATATTAAAGGAATATAGACAAGCTGAAAAAGAATTTGCTCCTCGTATAGATGCTGATATAAAGCCTGAAGTTCATTTTGGTGATCCGGTTTCGACAAGAAATAATGTAGTTCATGAATTAGAAGGTTTATTATTAATTTTAGAGGATGTTCAACAATTTAGAAGTAAATTAAAACAAGTTGATTACTATTTTGATTTGTTGAATAGATCAGAAATTAATGCTAAACAAAATGATTTTGTTTCAGAAGATATTGTTAGAATATTAGGTTTGATAGAAAGATTTCCTATAGCATATCAAAAAAATACTAAATTAGAATTAGAGAAAATATTAAAAGTATATAAGCAAAATGTTAGTAATGACATATATACATTATTTGATGATAATCCTTTTACTAATCCTGGAGATAAGGATTATAGAACTGATTTGTCTATGCAAATGGGGGCATTATCTAGTAAAGTAAATAGTGAATTAAGAGTATATAATAAATATATATTGCTTAGAAATGCTTTAGGTGAATTAAAAACTACTGCTAATGATGATGAAATAAATAATATCTTAGCATTATATAATTTAATATCTAATCTTGAAGAAGAAGAAATTAAAGAGGAACTTTTAAAAGATTTTGAAATAATAAGAAATGAAGGTATTATATCTATTACTAATATGATTGATAATGCTGTTAGTTATCCTGAATCAAAATATACGGAATTAATATTTGGTATTCTTGCTAAAATGAAAATCTTAGAAACTAAATTGGATGAGTATACAAAGTCAAGCGCTGTAGATAAAATGATGCAAGCAGTTAAAATGAAATTAAAAAATAGCAAAGTTGACGATGTAAAAAGAGAGTTGTTAGAATGTTTGCATTGTATATTAAATAACCTAAGAGTTAATGTACCTTACGAACAGAAATCCTTAAAAGGTATAATTTTTGATTTCTTTAATAGTGTTGTTGATAATGATATATTAACTGATGAAGATAAAAAGTATGTTGTAGATGTTTTAATAAATGCAATTAATCATCAGTTAATGATGATTGAAGATAATGAATGTACGCCAGATAATGCATATAAGATGGATATATTATTTAGGGTTATATCTGATTTGGAATCAAAATTAGCTTGGTATTTGAATAAAAAGATACCGTATGATGATGTTTTTAACAATGATAAGATTAGCTTTTAGATATATAGACATTACTATTTGAGAAGAAATGATTTTATTTCTTCTTTTATTTGTAATATAATTTATAATAGGAGATGATTATTATGGTAGATATTACTAAGCTTAATATTAAATATGTAGATGACAACGGGTTTTATAGCGATTATGATAAAGGGGATTTTTTTAGACTTAATGATAAAGAAATAATTGAACTTAGAAGATATCATAATAATAGATTGATTGCCAAAAATAGAGTTAGAGTAAAAAATACTAATTTTAAAGTTACTGTATATGATGAGAATCTAGTAAGAAGAAAAAAAAGATTAAAGAGAAATAAGAGAAAAAGTAGAATTATAAAGAGATGGATAAAAAGAAATAGTACACCTTTAATTATTAGTGTTGCTATTGGTGTAGTTTTAGCTGCTGGTTTAATATTTAATACTAAAGGATTAATTAGAAAAGGTTCTACTAATATAGGATTAGAAACATCAACTAGTGATGATAAGAGAGGTAAATCTTCGTTACCTAGTAATAATAAAGGAACTCCTTTAACTTTTAAAGGTGATGTTGTTAATGATGAGGAAACTCTTATAGGTTATGAAGATGAAGTTGTTAATGAGGAAGAACAAGAAATAAAAGAAATAATAATAAAATATTGTGATATATATAATGTTAATTATGATATAGTTTATGATTTGTTAGTTAATATGACTGATAATTTTTCTAGTGATGATTTTTATGAAGGAAGAATAGATGGTATTAGATGTAAGGGTGCTGATGTGGAAGCAGATAGTAATGAAGAGTTATTAATATATGCTATAAGACATATTAAACAGCTTCCTGAAGATTTTGGTTTAACTAAAGAGGATTTATATGTAGATTCTAATTATGTTGATAGCAAAGATTATTTTGCAGAAATAAAGTATTATTCTCGAGTTTTTGGTTTAGATGAATGTTTAATTGCTGCTATTGTTCAGTCTGAAACAGGGTTTGATAGTGATTTATTCAATAATATAAATAATCCGGCTGGTTTAAGAGTAAGTAAGGATGAATGGTGGGCTTTTGATAATAAAGCTCAGGGATTTATTGAACTATGCTTAGAAATAAGAAAGTATTATTCTAAAATAGGATATTCTCATTTTGAGGTAAATGATGATATAATAGCACTTATTGGTGATGAACATGCGCCAAAAGAAGACAATAATATTTATTGGCTTGGTAATGTTATAAGTAATTATCATATGTATGTTGAACATTATGCAGAGTATTTTTCAATAGATAGTGATTCTAATAAGATTTCATTATAGGAGGTTTTTTATGAAAAAAGTTGTAGATGGTAATAAGGCATGTGCGGAAGCAGCTTATCTTTTTTCGGAGATTGCTTCTATTTATCCTATTACGCCAAGTAGCCCAATGGCTAAAGAAGTAGATGAACTTGTTGATACAAATAAAAAAAATTTGTTTAATGAGAAAGTAAAAGTTGTAGAAATGCAAAGTGAAGCTGGAGCTGCTGGAGCAATGCATGGAGCTTTAATAACAGGTAGTTTAGCTACTACTTTTACAGCTTCTCAAGGTTTACTTCTTATGATACCTAATATGTATAAAATGGCTGGTGAATGTTTACCTGGTGTAATACATGTAGCAGCAAGAACTATTGCTACTCATGCTTTATCGATTTTTGGAGATCATTCTGATGTATATGCTACACGTAGTACAGGTTTTTGTATGCTTGCTTCAACTAATGTTGAACAAGCTAATCATTTAGCAACTGTAGCACATTTAAGTGCTATAGATGGTAGTTTACCTTTTTTACACTTTTTTGATGGATTTAGGACTAGTCATGAAAATAATAAAGTAAATTTGGCTGATGATTTAGATATGATATCATTGGTTGATTTTAATAAGGTAGAAGAATTCAAAAAAAGAATGCTTAATGTAAATAGTCATATTCAAAAAGGTATGGCACAAAATGAAGATATTTATTTTCAATCTGTAGAAGCTAGAAATGAATTGTATAATAATATGCCAGATATTGTTAATGCCAATATGAAAAAGATTAATTATTTTTTAAATACTGATTATAAGCCTTTTAATTATTATGGTGATAGCGATGCTACTAATGTAATAATAGCAATGGGAAGTGTATGTGATACTATTAAACTAGTAGTAGATGATTTAAATAAAAAAGGAGAAAAGGTTGGAGTAGTAGAAGTACATTTATATCGACCTTTTAGTAAAAAATATTTAGAAGATATTTTACCTAGTAGTGTTAAGAGAATAGCAGTACTTGATAGGACTAAGGAACCAGGAGGAAGTGGAGAACCTTTATATTTAGATGTTGTTAGTACTTTAAAAGATAAAAATATAGAAATAGTTGGAGGTAGGTATGGATTATCATCTAAGAATACTGATCCTTCACAGATATATAGTGTTTATAAGATGTTACAAGAAAAGCTAGTTAATAATTTTACAATAGGTATAGAAGATGATGTTACTTATTTAAGTCTTCCTAAGAATGATTATAAGATTGATTTAGGGGGAAAAGAATTAAAAATATATGGCTTTGGTAGCGATGGGATGGTATCAGCATCTAAGGATATTTTAAAGATAATAGGTAATGATGATAATAAATATGTACAAAGCTATAATGAATATGATAGTAAGAAGAGTGGTGGGGTAACAATTAGTCATTTAAGAATAAATGATAAACCTATTAATGCTCCTTATTATTCTACTAATCCTGATATGGTAGTTGTTACTAAAGATGAATATTTATTTAGTCTTAATATGTTAGATGATATTAAAGATAATGGATATCTTGTAATAAATACTAGAGAAAAAGATTTAGATAAGTTTTTACCTAATAAGGTAAAGAAGACAATAATGGATAAAAATCTTCATTTATATACTATTGATGCTTTTGATATAGCTTTGAAATGTAATATAAAAGGTAAAATAAGTAAAATAATGGAATTAGTTATATTATCTTTATTAGGGGAAAATAATATTAAAGAAGTATTGATAGAATCTATTAAAAAGCAATTTAGTAATAAAGGGGAAGATATTGTTAATTCTAATATTAAAGCTTTAGATATTACTATGGATAGTCTTAATAGTATCGATATTAAGTTTAATACTAAGGAAGAAAAGAATAAAGAAGATAATATATTTGAAAAGATTAGAAAAAGAGAAGGAGATAGTTTAAAGGTATCAGAATTAATACCTTATAGAGATGGTACTTTTCCTGGTTCTTTAACTAAGGATGAAAAAAGAAAAATTAGTACTTTAGTTCCAAAATGGAATAGTGATAAGTGTATTCAATGTAATCAATGTGCCTTGGTATGCCCTCATGCTGTTATAAGACCTTTTGCTCATAAAGAAGAAGGTAAAGGGGTTCCTATGATAGGAAATAATGATTATAATTTTGAGATGATGATATCGGATTATGATTGTACTAGTTGTGGTTTATGTATTAATACTTGTCCTGGTAAGGGTGGAGAAAAAGCTTTATCTTTTGGCGAAGTAGATGATAATAAACAAGAAAGAGTTAATGATTATTTTAATAATTATAAGAATCCAGAAGGTTTATTTCCAATAACTAATCCTAAAGGATTAGAGTTTAATAAACCTTGTATGGAATTTAGTGGAGCTTGTGCTGGATGTGGGGAGACTCCTTATATTAAATTACTTACTCAGTTATTAGGTGATAAACTAGTTATTGCTAATGCTACAGGATGTTCTTCTATATATGGTGGTAGTACACCATCTACTCCTTATTCTATTCCTTGGGCTAATTCTTTATTTGAAGATAATGCTGAGTTTGGATATGGAATGTTAATTAGTTTTGATAAGAATAGGAATAGAATTGAAGAAATAATGAAAAATTCTATAGATAGTGTTAAAGAAGAAGAAAAAGAATTATTTAAGAAGTGGTTAGATAATAAGAATGATTTTAAGATTACTTATGAAGTAGCAGATAAATTAAAAGATATGGAAATACCTAATGATTTGAAGTCATTAATCAATTATATTCCGGCACGTAGTGTTTGGTGTATAGGTGGAGATGGTTGGGCTTATGATATTGGTTTTGGAGGCATAGATCATGTTTTGTCTAGTAATAAAAACATTAAAATATTAGTATTAGATACTGAAGTATATTCAAATACTGGAGGTCAAGCTAGTAAGTCTTCACGTTTTGGACAAGTGGCTCAATTTGCAGCATCTGGTAAAGAAACAACTAAGAAAGATTTATTTAGAATTGCTATGAGTTATGCTAACTGTTATGTAGCTAATATATCTCTTGGTGCTAACTTTATTCAAGCTATAAAAGCATTTAAAGAAGCTGATGAACATGATGGTCCAGCTATTATAATTGCTTATGCTCCATGTATTGAGCAAGGTATTAAAGGTGGTATGAGTAATTCTATTAAAGAAGAAAAATTAGTAGTTGAGTCAGGCTATGTTAATTTAATGAGATATAATCCTAGAGAGAATAAACTATATATGGATAGTAGAGAGCCTAATTTTGATAGGTATGAAGAACTTCTTCAAAATGAAGTGAGATATAACTCTTTATATAAAAAGAATAAGGATTTAGCTAAAGAATTATTAGAGTTAAATAAGGAAGATGCTAAAAGAAGATATTATTATTATAAAGATTTAAGTGAAAGATAATAGATTATTATCTTTCTTTTATTTCTATAAAAAAAGTAATAATTATTATTGATAAAATAAAAGTAAAATGATAATATTATATATAGTAAGGAACGATAATTATGAAGAAAAGAATTGCAAATTACATTTCATTTTTACTTATGTGTTTTAGTTTTATTACTTTAGTTTTTGCTAAGGTAGATGTTGTAGATAATGGATATATGATACAAAGGCTTGCTAGCGTATCATCTCCTAAGATTACTAGCGTAACCTCTAAAGGTGATTTAGTTACGGTTAAAGCTAGTGGAACTATAGTAGGATACTATTATGGTACGGCACCAAATGTAAATTCAGCTTCTTTTACTAAGACTTCGTCTGGTACTTTTTATGCTGCTGTAAAAAATGGTGTTTATTATTTCTGGGCGGCTGGTACTGGAGTTTCATCTGGTAACGTTAATGCTGTAATGTATCCGAATGGTGTTAGAGTTAGTACTTCTTGTACTAATCAAAGTGTTAAGAATTGTTCTGGATCAGGAACTATTGAAAGATGTTATGTTTATACTGGTGGTAAGAGTGTATCTCCAGAAAAGACTGGTGATTTAGTTACTCCAGCTAGTGGATATAAATTGAATTCATTAAAAGTTAGTTCAAATAATTGTAGTAATTTGTCTTTATCTGTAGGAGGACAAACATTACCAAAACGTTATTGTAAGGTAGTATTTGCTTATGAATGTGTTAAGAATGAACCTGCTCCTGCACCTCAACCATCTAACGATTGTAAGACAAATCCTAATGCACCAGGCTGTAAGACAACATGTTCTGGTTGTGCATGTACTAATTCTTGTAGTACTACGCCATATTTAACAGATTTATCAGTTAGTACTGGTACTTTAAGTCCGGCTTTTAATACTAAGAATGTTGCTTATACAGTTGTTGTAGATGGAAGCGTTGATCAAATAACTATTAATGCTGTTGGTTCTAGAGGAAATGCTGCTGGTACTATTACAGGTACTGGTACTAAGAATTTATCTTTTGGAAGTCAAACGTTTATGATAACTATTTCTAATAATGCAGCATCTATTAATTATGCTGTTACTGTTATTAGAAATACTGTTAAGAGTAAAGATAATTCTTTAAGTTCTTTAGTTATTAATAATGGGGAATTTACACCAGCATTTGATCCTGGAGTAAATACTTATAATGTTGAAGTTGAAAATGATGTAACAACTATGAATGTGGCTGCTACGCTTAATGATGAAAAAGCAAGTTTTGCAGAAGGATTTGGTCCTCGTGAAGTTGAACTTCAAGAAGGTTCTAATCCAATTCAAGTAAGAGTTATTAGTGAGAGTGGAGATACTAATATTTATACGGTAAATGTTAATAGAAAAGGTGTAGATAAGTGTACTTTAGAGTCAGCATCTAAAGCTAGACTTAAAAAGATTATACTTAGCTCAAAAGATGAAACGGTAGAGATGCCAGTAATAGATTTTAACCCTGATCAATTAACATATAGTGGAATAGAATTACCATATAATGCTAAGACTGGTTTTAAAGTTGAATTTGCTACAGAAGTTGAAGGTGATGTTGCAGAGTTACAAGATTTCTCATTAAAAGAGAATGTTGAAAGAAGTGTAGTAATTAAAGTTACTAGTAGAGAATGTCCTAATGTTACTAAGGAGTATACTTTATTAATTACATTATTAGATGAACAACAACTTAGTAGTAATGCTTTATTAGAGTCTTTATATGTTACTGGACATTCAGAATTAAAATTTAAAAAGAATGTTAATAATTATGAAATAACATTAAAGAAGAATGAAAATAAAGTAGATGTAAGATTCCAACCTGAAGAATCTACAACACATTGTACTTCTAATCACTTAGATGAAAAAGGAAAATATGTTGTATTTAATAAAGCTGGTCTTATTACTATTAAGTGTGTAGCACAAAATAATACTACTAATGAAACATATACTATAAAAGTAAATAAACAAAAAGGAACGAGCTTATTCTTAATTGTTTTGATAGTAATAGTTATAGTATTATTGTTAATCTACTTAGTATTAAGATTATTAGGATATAAGATTTACTTTAATTTTGCTATGATTGGTGCTTTCTTTAGAGGTATCGGTGATGGTATAAGAAGATTGTTTGACAAGTAATATTCTTATGTTATAATATTACTTAGTTAGCGATGAAGGAATTTACGACTCTGGAGCTAAATCGTTACTCGCGTTAAGAGATAAAGTGTATGATAAGTTTCATAAACTAAGGTGGTACCGCTACTATAGTAGTCCTTAGATTTATGAAACTTTTTATTTTTTAGAAAGAAGGATTTTAAATGGCAAAAAAGAAGATGACTTTTTATGAAGAATTGGTATGGAGAGGTTTAATACAAGATATTAGTTCTCCTGATTTGATTGATAAGTTAAATGAAGGAGGGTTAACTTTCTATATTGGGACAGATCCTACTGCTGATTCTATGCATATTGGACATTATAGTTCATTCTTAATTAGTAAGAGATTAGCTCAACATGGACATCATCCTTTATTATTAGTAGGTGGAGCTACTGGATTAATAGGAGATCCTAAACCTGATGCTGAAAGACCTATGATTACTAAAGAAGAAGTAGAACATAATTTTCAAGGGTTAAAAAAACAAGCTGAGGATATTTTTGGATTTGAAGTAGTAAATAACTGGGATTGGACTAAGGATATAAATGTTATTGATTTCTTAAGAGATTATGGTAAATATTTTAATGTAGGTTATATGCTTGCTAAAGATAAAGTTAGAAGTAGGTTAGAATCAGGTATTACTTATGCTGAATTTAGTTATATGATTTTACAAGCTTTAGATTTCTTATATTTATATGAAAATAGAAATTGTGTATTGCAGGTAGCTGGTAGTGACCAATGGGGTAATATAACTTCTGGTATTGAGTTAATTAAGAAGAAAATTGGAAAAGAAGTTTATGGTATGGTAATGCCTTTGGTTACTGATTCGACTGGTAAGAAATTTGGTAAAACTGAAGGTAATGCTTTATGGCTTGATAAGAATAAAACTTCTAGTTATGAAATGTATCAATATTTAATTAATTTAGAAGATTCTATGATAATAGATTATTTAAAGAAGTTAACTTTCTTGACTCCTGAAGAAATAATGGAAATAGAAAAGCAACATAATGAAGCTCCACATTTAAGAATAGCTCATAAGGCTTTAGCAAAGGATATTATAGTTGGATTACATGGTGAAGAAGAATATGAAAAAGCCGTTAAAATAAGTGAAGCTTTATTTGGAGGTTCATTAGAAGGTTTATCTAGTGATGATATAATGATTGGTATGAAACAAGTGCCTACTGTTAAACTTACTAATGATACTAAATTAATAGATTTATTAGTAGATAATGGTATATGTTCTAGTAAGAGAGAAGCTAGAGAAATGTTATCTTCTAATGCTATTTCTTTAAATAATGAGAAACATACTGATGAAAATGAGGTTATTAATAAAGATATAGCTATAGATAATAAAGTTATTATTATTAGAAAAGGTAAAAAGAAACAATATTTAGGTATATTTGAATAGTTAAAATGAAAATAGAGATTTCAATTTGAAATCTCTATTTTATTATACCTTTGATACATTCTTTTAATTGTTTAGCATCTTTGTCAAATATTATTTTTAATTGATTGTCTATTTCAACTATTCCTTTGGCACCAAGTTTTTGTATTGCATCTTTATCTACTTTAGACATATCTTTTATTATTACTTTAAATCTTGACATATTGCATTCAGCATTAATTATGTTTTCTTTTCCGCCTAAGTATTTAAGCAATTTATTAATATCAGAACTAAAATCTTTTTTGTTAATTTTTACTACTATTAAAGTAATTAGTATTAATACTGCTAATATAATTAAATAATGATACCATTCCATTTTTCATCACCTGTTTTTCCATTATACTATAGTTTTTTATATTAGTCTAGGTATAGGCGAAAGAAGGAAATTGATGGATAATTAAATAATCTAATACGTATATTTTCAGTTCCTAGACCAAAAGAGTTATATATTTTGGTATTATTTAATAATTGATATTCTTTATTATATTTTTTTGCTTCTTTTTTATTTAGTATACCTCCTATATAGGGTATTCTTATAAGTCCACCTAATGAATGAGCATTTAATATTAAATCAGGATTATAATTCATATAATTAGTTATATTATCTGGTTCATGATCAAGAATTATTTTGTAATAGTTTGTAATATCTATATCTTCTATTGAAGAGTTAATAAAACTATAGTCTTTTTGATTATATTTATTTATTCCTGATATAACAATAGGTATATTACCTTCTTTGAATAATAGTTTTACCTCATTATCTAGAAGAGTAAAATTACTTTGGGTTAAAATTTCTTTATAAGTATTAGCATTTATATAGTCATTATCTCCATAGATGGCATATTTATATAAAGATGCTTCTATTTTACTTAATTCTTTTTTTATTATATTAATACTATCTTCGGATAGATTAATATTTTTATCTAATAAGTCGCCAGTAAAGAATACTATATCGGGTTTTAATTCATTTATTTTATTAACATATTTATTAAGTTCTTTTTCTCCTATGGTTGTTCCATAATGAATATCAGAAAAATTTACTATTTTTAAACCATTCATATTTTGGTCTATTTTATTTGTTTTTATACTATATTCATTTACTTTGAATAGATATTTTGGCTCAATTGTTGTAGCATATACTACTATTAAAATAATAATGAATATTGATAATAAAAGAGTTTTATGACTTTTTTTATTTTCTTCTTC